>ULXL01035780.1_pt1 | contig 111576 bp, 115 predicted proteins | sample 1961241 | NCBI WGS metagenome assembly ULXL01 (sample SAMEA4835837, study PRJEB28245) | human gut metagenome | biome: gut microbiome; material: fecal sample | place: Denmark | collected 2008
ATAAAAAAATTAAAATGAAAGGAAATGATAAATGAATGTAGATTTAAATGAAATAATTATTTCAGGAATTATAAACAATATTACAGACAATAATCGAGATTATATTAAGTTTGGCTTAACCACTCTTAAATATGATAAAAACAAAGTATATTCTAGTTTAAATATTAACAGAAATCTTTATACAACTTATAAGGATTTTTTTGTTAAAGGAACTAAAGTATTTATAAAAGGTTATCTTAACTCTTATATTACCAATAATAAAATACAATTATTTATCACTGTCACAAATATATCTAATAACAAAGAAGATATTTTAAATGGTAAAAGAGAACCACATATTAGATATGATCCTGATGGTGTTATGGTTTGGGATGGTAAAAGATGTGAAAAAGAAATACCAACCAAAGAAGAACAACAGGAAATGGAACAACTTTTAAGTGAATTTAAATAATGTGCAATGGAGGTTTGAGATTAGTTATGAAAAATTATTATTTAATACTATTACAAAAATTTTAAAACGAAAGGAGACGATTTAATGTATGAAATCATTGAAGAAAAAACTACTAAACAATTAAACCAGTTAGAAATAGATAATATTATTGATGAATCAATTAATTTGTATATTATCTCTGATTTATTAGATTTAAAGTTAATAACTGAAAAACAATTTTATATTTTAAAGGAAAAAATTAAAAGTTTTTATTAAAGAGTACAGATTTATACAAAAATAAGGTATAATGCTATTGAACGGAGTATTTAGTTCAAAATGAAATTGAGAAATTAAGAAAGTGAGGTGCAAATGGCACAAGTTGAGATTATAACTGCTAATCTCAAATGTGAAGATAATACTACTGTTGCAAATAAGAAAAAAAGAGTTTGTGCTTATGGTCGAGTTTCTACTGATGACGAAGAACAACTAACGAGTTATAACTCACAAATTAAATATTACACTGAAAAGATAAAATCTAATCCTGATTGGGAATTTGTAGGAATATATGCTGATGAAGGTATTTCTGGAACACAAGTTAAGAATAGAACTGAGTTTCAACGTATGATAGATGATGCTATGAATGGTAAAATAGACATCATTTTAGCAAAATCTATCTCACGTTTTGCTAGAAATACTGTTGATACTTTGAAATATGTAAGAGATTTAAGAGATAGAAAAGTTGATATATATTTCGAGAAAGAAAATATTCACACATTAGATTTAGACAGTGAAGTATTTTTAACTGTTTATAGTGCATTTGCTCAAGCAGAGAGCGAATCCACTTCTCAAAACGTTAAATTAGGTTTAAAAGCTATGATGAAACGTGGCGAATATGTTGGAAGTCCTGATTGCTATGGATTTGATTGGAACAAAGAAACAAAACAATTAGATATAAATGAAGAACAAGCAGAAGTTGTAAGAATGATTTTTAATTGGTATGTATCTGGTATGGGTTGTAGAAGAATTGCTAATAAACTAGAAGAGATGAAAATACCTAGTTATACAGGTGCTAGGTGGTCTACTTCTTCAGTTAGTAATATGATACATCAAGAAAAGTATGTTGGAGATTTATTACAACAAAAATCATATACAGTAAGTCCTATTACTCATAAGAGTGTTTTAAATAAAGGTGAAAAAGACAAATACTATATTAAAGATCATCACGAGGCAATAATATCACGAGATATTTGGGATAAAGCACAAGAAATTGCCAGTAAAAGAAGTAAATCAATGACTATGAAAGGTTATACTAGCCGAGAAACAAGCAAATATGCTTTTAGTAGCAAGATTAAATGTGCATTTTGTGGAACTAACTTTTGTAGAAGACATAGTTCTTATTCTAAAAAGAACCCAAAATATAATATCTACTGGACTTGTTTTAAAAAACGTGAGCATTCTGATGCTTGTCCTGATTCTGTAGGATTAAGTGAAACTAAATTAGAACAGGCTTTTGTTATGCTATATAACAATATAGTTAAAAATAAGCACAAAACAAAGGAAGTTTTATTACAAGCAATTAAAGAAGTTGTTAATGATAACGATTACCAAGATAAATTAAATGATTTAAATAACCAAAAAACAACCATAGAGCAACGATTATCTAAAATAATTGATATGGAACTTGATAATACTGATATTGATAGAAAAGAATTATTTATGAAAAAGGAAAAGGAACTACTTGATGAATTAAATAATATTAAAAATAAGATTAGATATTATGAAGAATTACTTGCTGAAAATAAAGGTTTATCTAAACAACTTAAATCTATTGATGATTATTTCAATGAGCCAAGAGAGTTAAAACAATTCAAAAGAGATGTATTTGAAAAAATGATTGAATGTATCATTGTGGGAGATTATGATGAGAACGGTAATAAACTACCTAGAGTTGCTAGATTTGTATTAAAAACGGGGAAAGAGTACAAGTTTACTATTCCCCCTAAAAACAACAATAAAAATGATAAAGATGAGTTGGTGCCATTTGATACAGGGAACGTGTCCTTGTTTTATTGCTCCAGCTAGTCCTACTTTTGTTCTTTCTGAACATTTTTCAATTTCATTTTGAGAAACGCTTGTCATTATTCTCATAACCATTCTTCCATTTGAAGTAGTAGTATTAGATTCATCAGCCAAGCAATCTATATCACAATCTAAGTCATTAACTGTTTTCATTAGTTTTTCAATATCGTAAACACTTCTTGTTAATCTATCTAATTTAAAAGCAACAATGACATTGATATTTTTCTTTTTAACATCTTCAAGCATTTCTTGATATGCTGGTCTTTTATCAGTTTTAGCACTTATCCCAGCGTCTTTATAAACTTTATAAATATCATATCTTTTAAACTTACAAAACTCCCTTAATCTTTCTTCTTGTTCTGGTAGAGAAAAACCTTCTCGTGCTTGATCTTCAGTTGATACTCTTATATATAGTCCAGCTATCTTTTTATCTTCATTCATTAATCAATCACTCCTTTTTAATTAAACAAAAAAGGTGTCAAAAGTATTAAGTGCTTAATACTACTGACACCTCTAAATACAAATCTAATTTTTTTAAATGCAGTATACTTTGTTTCATATTATATCCCCCCAATAACACAAAACTTGTTTCTTTGCTTGTTTATTATATAGATTTTTATCTATTTGTCAATATATAAGCCTTTTTTAGCAAAATTTTAGTCTTTTTAAAGAAGTTGATATAATTTATCTAAATCTATGTTAATTCTTTTATATAGCCTTTTAAATCCTTTAATTCAATACTTTCTGATAAGTTTCCAACATACAAAGTATTAGAATAATTAAATGCTAGAAATGTTTTTCCTTTTATGATTATTCTATGCGGTTCAATATAAGATAAGTTAGTTCTCTCAATGTTTCTAATTCTACCATTTATAAATGTTGGTTTAGTGTTACAAAAATCACAAGTTATTTCTATTCGTTTCTTTAGTTCTTCTTCTATTTCTAATTCTTTGCATACTATATTTATCATAAAAACTTTCCTTTCTTAACACAAAAAAAACATCAACTTCTTTTAGAAATTAATGTTTCTTATTTTAAATCCTAATTATAAAAGTTAGGATAGATTGCTCAATGGTGCCGAAAGTAAGAATTGAACTTACCGCTGATCCTTACCAAGGATCTGTTTTACCACTAAACTATATCGGCATATACATAAGAATATTATACTACATATTCTTATAAATTGGAAATATTAATTAAACTATTATCATCATCAAACTCCAATTTAAACAATTCACAATAATTCCAATTAGTATCTGATATAAATTTTCCATTAAAATAATAACCATCTGAAGGAATCACATCACACCAAATTTTAAATAACGTCGTCATGGCGGTTGCATGACTAATAATGCAAACTTTCTTTCTCTTATTTAATTCTAATACCTGTATTAAAGCTTTATGCATTCTTTCTTGAACTTCATTCAAACTCTCGCCATCACCAATTTTATAATTTTCATCATAAAACTGTCTCTTTTCAAAATCATCCGGTAATTCACTCCAAACATTAACGCCAAATTTTCTCTCGCCAAAGTCACTTACAACATTAACATCTAATCCATTAATATCAGCAATATACTTAGCTGTAGCTATTGCTCTAACATAGTTTGAAGAGTAAATCCCATCAATTCCAACAAAGCAATCCTTAAAAGCTATTTTCTTAGCTAACTCTTCCCCCGCAACTGACAAGATTTGTTTCTCATTACATAACTGCAAATTATCACTGTTCATACCATTTTTAACTTTTAAACATTCCGAATGTCTCATAAAGTAAACTGTTGTCATAAAACTCCTACTTTCAAATAAGCCTTCTTTCATCAATAACTAAATTCTTCAATTAGTTAAAAAAAACGAGTAACCAATGACTCGCTATAACATAAATGGTGCCGAAACCAGGACTTGAACCCGGAACCTACTGATTACAAATCAGTTGCTCTACCAATTGAGCTATTTCGGCATGGTGCTCGTATCCGGACTTGAACCGGAACTCTATCGCTAGAAGTGGATTTTGAGTCCACCGCGTCTACCAATTCCACCATACGAGCAATACAAATAGATTATAGCATAATCTATTTTGCACTTTCAAGACTTTTATAACTATTTTTTTGAATCTTGATTAATCCCGCCACCAATTAAGCTAGTTGCTTTTCTATAATCGGCCATCATAGAGTTTAAATCGTTTCCAAAAGAATCCTTTACAACAGGTGTTTCTTGATCACTAAACATCATGTCTAACTCCATTGAATCCTCGTTTATATCCGTCTCTTGACTAATAGAATTTTGAACCTTTTTAGCTTGATATCTAATAGCCGCTTCATTTCTTATCTTCAACATTACTTCTTTATCAGATAAAATCACAGGATTATATCCAGTCTTATCTTCCTCACTAAATATTATATCTCCACCATTATTTATTTTTGCCGTCAAAGCTAAATCAATAAAGTCACTACTAAAACCTATTATTTCATCAACAAACATCCCAAATTCTTTTGGACATTCCTCGCTTTTATAAGCTTCACCAATTCTCTCAAGTAAGCCAGTATCTTTAACAAATCTAAGTGATTCCATTGATCTCATATTTGTCATAATAAACTGATCTAACTGCCACCAAACACCAGGAAAAGCATTTCCCCACCAAAAGTGATCCTGACTAGAAGCATTACTGCCAAGAGGAAACGCCGTCACCGCACCATTTGCCCCTTGTTTATATAATCTTTCTTCATCTGTCTTAAATATGTTTTCCCTTAAATCTGCCGGTAATATTAAATCCATTTCTATTTGATATCTCTCCATCAAGTCAGGATGAGCCTCCACCATAATCTCATATGGCATACTAACCACTTTACCACCAAAAGAATCTTTAAGTGCACCTTCAGCTCGCTCATCTAACAAATACCCTTCTGTTATTTGTGAAAAATCATAATCATCACCAAATTTTGTTTTAAACATGTCATTAGCATTTACAGTGTGCTTAATAATATCCGCCAAAACTTCATCAACAACAATTCGCCCAGACTCATCTCGTTTAACTGTAATTCGAAATTGATCCTCTAAAATATCTAACAAGGACTCATCTTCAGTAATTCCCTTATCTATATCAGCTGTCAATGACTTAATCCTAATCATATCTGGTTTCCAGTCTGGATATCTTTTAATTGCTCTCTGAACTAAAATATCCAATTTATCCATATCCATAACTAAACCCATCGACATTCTAAGTACCTTAGCAATATCCGCATCTAATTCTATTCCCTGATATTTTTCTCCTTTAGCAGCATATTCCATTACCTTATCAATTGTTGCCACAATATCATACTGTGAATAATAATCAGCCACATCACTTGAATTAATTAAATTATCCATAAAGTCTCTAACTACTTGAGAATTACTACTATTATCACCCAGTAATTTATTAATAGTATAATCTTTTATAAATTTATTATATAAAGGAGATAATACCACTGTCTCATTATTACTAACTTTTCGTTCTAGCTCTATTAAATCATTTCCAGTTAAATTCTGTCTTAGTATCGCAATCTTTTCCTCATCTAAAACTAAACTTGGCATTTCATAACTAAACAAGCCATAAACAGCATCTCTAACTCCATCTAAATCTTTCTCCCCAGTATATGCAGAAATAATATTAAGCATACTATCCGTAAAACCTTGTCGCATTGCCTCCGCATTACCCGGAACCGTTTGTTGGAATTTACTATGTAAACCACCATCAAATTTTGAAGATTTACCATAACAAGCTAAAACAAAATCCAACATTCGCTGCTTTACATCATCAGAAAACTGAAAATCAGAAATCATTTTATCATAATTACCAAGAGAAGAATTTGGTAACTGATGCTTTTTTACAACAGCTGAGGCAATTGAATGAATTATTAAATCTTCATTTGTTGCCGCTCCTAAGACATTAAGATTAATCATGTCTAAAAGAGAATAATAATAACCTGCCTCTGCATGATCCTTAATGCTATTATTTTCCGTCTTTTTAAGAGCCCCTTCAAAATAAGAATTATAATACGTTCCTTGATAAAATCTCCCTACATCATGAAATAAAGCTGAGGTGTACAATATGCTTTTTACCAACTCATCAGATACCCCTAATTTTCTAACTTCCAAATCTGTTAAATATACAATTCTTGCCGTATGGGCATATTTTACTTGTAAATTATCTAATCGCTGTAGTTTCAAAAGTGATACCAAATTTTTGTCGATTTGTTCACTACTAGCACTAATACTTTGTTGCAATTGAGCAACCGTTCCATTTTGCACATTAAAAAGATATTCCCTACTATTACTAATTAATAAATTAACTTCTTCTTTAGTCATTTTACCAATCTTCGAGCTTGGCAAAGCAAGAATAACCCTTGCTACCTCATCACTAATAAGACCTCTAACTACTGCTTCATTTAGAAAATAAGGATCATTTTTTAAATGTGTTAATACACGATTATATCCGCAATTTTCCTTAAAATCCATTAAATCATCTGCATATATCGAATTTAGACTTTCCTCGCTAATTTCTGATTTTAAAGTATTATTATAAGGCAAATTAACTAGAGTATTAACACATTTTTCATAGTATTTATTAAAACAAAAAGCAGACGCTTGAAAGCTTGTTGATGCGTTATTTAAAAAATTCCTAAACCAATCTAAAACATAACTCTCTTTTTCATAAACTAATGTCCCATCTTCTATCATAGTAACACCTCACTACATATGCTTCTTACTTAAATCAGCACTAAAGTCTTTACTGCTTTCCTTTATCTTCTTTTCATAAATCTGTTCCAGTTCTCCAGCAATATCTCTAAAGACACTTACTGCCGAATAAGTAGTTTCTACATTACCACAATCACCATCAAACTTAAAATTCATAGCAAAATGACAGTTATCTGCATCCTCTTTTATCTCTTCATCTTGACTCAAAGTACTAAAATAAGTAGCCGCCTCTGCATATCTCTTTTTAGCAGTAGCAGCCAATCCCAATGAATCTAAATCAGTAGAAATTTCAGCCGTCGTCATAAAATCACTAAAAGTTTCACTTTCCCAATTTCCATTTAAATGTTTTACTATTCCTGATGCTACACAAAGATTTCTTTCCATTCCGAGATACGCTGGACTATTTAATACTTTTTGAAAACTATCAATCTTTCGTCGAAAATCCCCAGCATCTTCAATTTCTGCTTGATTACTAAGCAACCATAAACTAGTTCCCGTCAAAATAGCCAAACGATTATTTAAATTTTCCACCGTTTCACTCTCCTCTAACGGCTCCCCTTTTCTAATTTTTGAAATTTGGGCAAATATTTCATCTTGTTCTTCTTTAAAATCCATTATCCCACCTAACTTTCTACTGTCTCTTTATATTTTGAAGTATACAAATCTGACTCTGTTTCCTCTTCTTCTACTACTTCATCTAAAAATTCTTGCATATCTGGTAAATCTTCAATTGTGGCTAAACCAAAATAATCTAAAAAGTCACTAGTCGTTTCGTAAAGAATAGGTCTTCCCGGCAAATCACTGCGTCCCACTTCCTTAATAAACCCCTTAGCAACTAATTTTCTAATCATAGCAACACTACCAACTCCGCGTAATTCATCAATTTGAACCCTAGTAATAGGCTCATTATAAGCAATAATTGCTAATGTCTCCAGTGCCGATTGACTTAAAACATTAGTTTCAGGATTTTCTATTAACTTTTGATAATATTTACGATGTTCAAACTTTGTTGTAAGTTTAAATCTATTACCTAAAAAATCTATTCTAAGGCCTCTGTTTTCATCCTCATAAGATTTTTTCAGCTCCATCAATAATTCTTTAGCCTTTGCCTCATCTATTTCTAAAACATCTTCTATTTGTTCTAAAGTCAATCCTTCCTCTCCTACAACAAACAAAAGTCCTTCTAAAACCGCTTTCATTAACGCACAACCTCCTCTACCACGATGTCATCAAAATTATTATCTTGCATTATTATTAATTCACCACTTTTAGCCATTTCCAATACTGCTAAAAATGTCGCTACTATATATTCTTTTGTAATTACTGGAAAAAGTTCAAAAAAAGATACTTTCTTTTTTCTCTTCAACAAATTCTTAATATCATAACGTCTCGAAGATACGCTTATCTCATTAACCGTAACTTTTGTTTTTAATGGTTTACTATCTTTCTTCCGAACCAAATATCTTTTAAAAGCTTCTACCAAATCATCAAGAGAAACATCTACTCTTACCTCTGATACCTCATCAATATAATTTTTATAATTCTCAGGTAACTTCGTATATATTTCTCTCCTCAAATTTTCCTTTTCCTGTAACACTTTAGTAATCTCTTTATATGCTTGATACTCTAATAATCTATTAACAAGTTCTTCTCTCGGATCTGCTTCCTCTTCCTCATCATCTTCACTTTTAAAATTAGGAAGTAACATCTTACTTTTAATCTCAATAAGTTCAGAGGCCAAGACCAAATACTCACTAGCTACCTCTAAATTCATTTTTTCTTGTAAATCTAAATAATCCATATACTGTTTAGTTATTTTCTCTATTTCAATATTCATTATATCCATTTTGCTTTCTTTAATAAGATGCAATAATAAATCTAATGGTCCTTCAAACTCATCTATCTTGAAACTAATCTCCATTATAATCACTCCGAACTATAAACTAATTATATCATAACAACATCTCATATGCTACTTTTCTCTAATATTTTCAAGCATTTCAAAAAAACTATGTTATAATATCAACAGGTGATTACTATGAAAAATTTTACTATGAAAGACGAAGCTTTTATTTGTGAAAACTGTGGTCGCGAAGTAGCCCCTTTAGGCTATACAGCTAGAGACCACTGTCCATATTGTCTATACTCAAAACATGTCGATCTTATGCCTGGGGATCGAGCAAACCCTTGCCAAGGATTACTAAAACCAGTTGGACTTGAAAAATTTAAAGATACCTATAAAATTCTCTATAAATGCATAAGTTGCAGCAAAACTCACAAAAATATCATGGCTAAAGATGATGATATGAACCTTATTATTCAAATTTCTAATTTAGAGCACTAAAAAAATACGTTAAAAATAATTAACGTATTTTTCATTTTATATTTATCACTAATCCTAAACTTAATTTTTGGGTTTAAATACCAAACTAAACACAAATGAAAAGATAATTGCTGTTGTTATTCCTGTTGCTGTTAAATCAAACATTCCTAAAAACAAACCAACAAAACCATGACTATTTGTTGAAGCCAAAGCTCCATGAATTAACGAATGCCCAAAACTAGTAATTGGTAAAAGAGCCCCTCCTCCAACATATTTAATAATTAAATCATAAATACTAAAAGAATCAAGTGCTGCTCCTACCACAACGAAAATACTAGTAATATGACCTGGTGTTAATTTTGTATTATCAAGAATTATTTGAGCAATCAAACACACCAAACCACAAAATAGAAATGATCTAATTAAAAGCATTATACCGCCTCCAAACTAATTGCATGCGCAATTGAATAAATATTTTCCTTTTGAAAAACCATTGTCGGAGAAAATAATGCACCAGTTGCAATCAACAAAACTCTTTTAAGTTTTTTCTTTTTTAACTGATCATATACATAAGAAAAGTTAACTAAAGCACTGCAAACCGGTCCAGAACCTCCCGCATTTACTTCCTCTTGTTTCTTTAAATCATAAAGCATGATTCCGCAATCATTATAGTTTTTTGTCAAATCAATATTTTGTGTCTTCATCATATAATCAGTTAATATATCTTTACCATATCTACCTAAATCGCCGGTTAAAATAAGATCATAATCCTCAACAGTTCGATTCATTTCATTTAAATGTGTTGTTAAAGTCTCAATAACTGCTGGAGCCATAACTCTTCCCATATCATTAACATCATTTTGACCATAATCAACAATCTTTCCTAACGTTGCACATTCAACCTTTACATTACTTTTATCCTTAGTAAGAATACAGGCTGCTGCTCCTGTTGCCGTAAAAGTTGCACTAGATGGTCGCGGTGCTCCGTATTCTGTTGGATTTCTAAATTGCTTTTCACTACTCATATTATGACTAGACACAACAACACAAGCATTTTTTACTCTTTTATCATCAATAAAATTACTACCAATTATCATTCCCAACACACTACTACTGCAGGCTCCATACACACCAATAAAACTTTTCCCAACACTATAAGTACCATAAGTTGACGCTGTAATTTGATTAAGTAAATCTCCTCCTATTGTCAACTCTATCTCTTCTTTTTTCATTCCGGCCTTTTTAAGTACTAAGACTAACGCATCTTTAACTAGTTTTATCTCAGCTTTCTCAAATGATTTTTCTCCAAAATATAAATCATCATAAGACTTATCAAAATATTTTTTTAATGGTCCATTTTTTTCATATGGACCACATACCGTTGCAGTATCTTTTATATATACATTCTTATAATTAAAAGTCATTATATCACCTCAATAAAATATCTAATCATTCCAAAAAACCAAGCTGATACCACACCATATAAAATAACCGAACCAGCTAATTTGAATATATTAGAACCAATTCCATAAATTAATCCTTCATTTTTGTAATCCAATGCCGCACTTGTCATTGAATGTGCAAATCCTGTAATTGGTATTAATAATCCACATTTAAATTTAGTAACTAACTTATCAAAGAAGCCAAGTGCCGTACACAAACTTGCCATAAATATCATTATCATTATCATAAATGTTGTCGCATCACTTCTCGATATATGAAAACACATGCATAGAATTTCGATTATTGCTTCTCCTAATAACCCTACAATACCACCAACTACAAAAGCAATTAAGGCATTTCTGCCTCGTGTTTCCAACGCTTTATGTTGATCAGCAATTTTATCATATTTACTATTTTTCATTTTTTATCACCATTAATATCTTGGCCTAAAGTTTTTATTTCATACAAAAAAACTTAAGAGTCATTCTTAAGTTTATAATCTTTGTCTTAACTTTTGTAAAACCTTGCCTTCTTTACGTGATACTTGGACTTGACTCATACCTAAACACTTACTAGCCTCACTCTGTGTCATTTCTTGATAATATCTTTTCTTAATTAACTCTTGTTCTTCCTGATCAAGTTTACCAATCTCTCTTCTCAAATCTAACACATCAGCACTTGTTCCATTATCAAAGCTCATTACCGAATTGTATAATGTCACATCCTCATCATAAGCAAAATCTAAACTTTGTACCTCTTGCATTGCAACTCTTACATCTGTTATCTTATCTTCATCTATTTCCATAAATAAAGAGACCTCTGTATCCGTTGGTTCTCTTCCTAATCTCTGCCGCATTATATCTCTTGTTCTTTCAATTTGTTGTCCTAATTTAACCATATCCTTACTAACTTTAACACTTCTATTTTCTCTAACAAATTTTGTAACTTCGCCAACTATATAATAATAGGCATAACTAGAAAATTTAACACCAAAACTTTCATCAAAATGCTCCTTTGCATCTATCAATCCCATCATTCCAACTTGATACAAATCCTCCCTATCAAAATAATTACCATATTTTCCAATAATACTATAAACTAAATTTTCATACTCTAATAAGTCGTCCATTATCCTCCTTAAATTGTTAAATAGTTAAAAGCTTGAATCCCCTCTCTAACCAAAAATAATCTATCTTGCTTATTAAAAGTATTTTCATAATTATCAAGTCCACATAAAACAACCTTTCCACAATTTAAAAATATCTCTACCAATTTATTATCAAGCCATGGCATTATACTAAGATCTATTTTATCCAAATCTTTAAAATCAAATACAAAATAATGCATCCCTTGCTTATATAATAAATAGTTAAGTTCATTATCAAATTGATAAATGGTTTCTTTATTAAGCACTCCTTCTAAATGTATAAATAATATTCCTTTTACAACATCAACATCAATTGAAAGCATATCTATTCACCTCTCAAAAGAACTATAAATTATTTATTATAATTTTTCTACCTATTCGACAAAACAAGACAAATATTTTAATCGACAAAACAAGACAAATATTTTAATCGACAAAACTCGACAAAAAAAGAAAGACTTAAAGCCTCTCTAACACTAATTCTTTATAGCCAGTCTCTTCATCTAGCAATCTTCTCATACGATAATTTTCTATTTCTATAATAGCTATCTCGGCTGTCGTTCCAACTAAACATCCATCTGTCAAATGTCCACCAACAGTCTTTCCTTCACCATCAGCAAAAGCAACATGAATATGTACGCCATCTTCCGATATTGTACCAGTCATACTAACTATTTCGTAATCCCCATCATTGTGATAAAATTTTTTACCTCCTGCTAATCTAAAACTAATTGAATAGCAACAACCAACACAACTACCAATTATTCCTGCTTTTATATCATTCTCTTGGCAATATTTAATTATCTCATTTTTTAAATCCATCCCTCTCGTAAGTCTAAATAAATGCATTCTTACCTCCTTAAAGAAAAAAGAAGCCTATGCTTCTCATATAAACATATAACTTGGTTTTTCATAATGAGAAACTTTTTTTTCATCGGCATATTTCTCTACTAAAACCACTCTTTCTTCTTTTAAACTTCTTTGTACATCAATAATTCTTTGGTTTCTAGAGCCTTTAAAGTATAAATCATAGCTCTTTTCTTCTAGAACAAACTTACCGTCGACCAAAACATCAATTTCTTCTAAAAGTTTTCTTTTACTTTTACTCAAAAGCATCATTTCATAAGTAAAACCTGTGTAACACCAAACATTAAGTCCCATTTCATGGGCTGCTTTACTTATTTCATAACAAGCTTCACTTTGACATACAGGATCTCCTCCAGAAAGAGTTATTCCATCTTGATTCTTTACTTTTCTTAAAGCTTCAATTACCTCTTCCACTTCGACTTCTTCTCCCCCATTAAAATCATGTGTTCCTGGATTATGACATCCTTTGCAGTTATGAGGGCATCCTTGCGTCCAAAGAACAACTCTCACACCCTCACCATCTACAATAGAATCAGCCTGTAAGTCAGCGGCCAATCTAATCTTCATTATTTTTCTGTTTTCTTATTCAATAAATCTTTGTAACCACTATGTTTTACACGATCTCTTTCTTCAGCTCTTTTACCATTATTGAATCTTGATACATCCCCTGCTAAATATCCTGTTACTCTTCTTATTCTCTCGAACCCTTGTCCTTCTCCAACTATTTTTTCCATATTTCTATTTCTCCCTTTTCTATATTTTTATTTATCTACCACAACAACCAACAGGTGTTGTAATTTTTTCCATTGGAACTCCTTCAAATTCCTTACGTCCGCAACCAGGACACACATCATTAATTACTCCAACATAACCACATACTGGATCTCTATCTACAGGATGATTGACAGCACCATAACCAATTCCTGCTTCCTTCATTGTTCTAATAACACTTTCAAAAGCATCTACATTAGAAACTGTGTCCCCATCTAATTCAATATATGAGATATGTCCACCATTAGTAAACTCATGATATGGTGCTTCTTTCTCAATCTTATCACTAATGCTAATATGATAATATACTGGAACATGGAATGAATTAGTATAATATTCTCTATCTGTAACACCTTTTATTTTTCCATATATAGCCTTATCTATTGCTGTAAATCTTCCAGACAATCCCTCAGCAGGAGTAGCTAAGCAAGTAAAATTCAAATTATACTTACGACAATTTTCATCACATTTATCTCTCATAAACTTAATTATTTCTAATCCAAGTTTTTGACTTTCTTCACTTTCACCATGATGTTTACCAGTAAGAGCTTTTAAACATTCTGCAAGTCCAATAAAGCCAGTAGATAAACTACCATGTTTCCATACCTTACGAAGTCTATCAGTAGGTTTCAACTTTTCGCCATTTGTCCACACCCCTTGACCAAGCAAGAAAGGAAAATTATAACAATGCTTACTACATTGAACTTCAAAACGTTCTAATAGCTGATCCCTTACTACATCCATAACTTCACCAAGTTCCTTATAAAAACCTTTCATATCTGCTTTATCTCTTTCTTTTAAAGCAATACCATATTTAATACCAAGTCTTGGTAAATTAATAGTTGTAAATGATAAATTACCACGTCCTGTAACAACTTGATTATCAGGCGATGTAACATCAGCCATAACTCTAGTACGACATCCCATATAAGCAATTTCTGTATTAAAATCTCCTTCTTTATAAAACTGTTTATTAAATGGGGCATCAATAAATGCAAAGTTAGGGAAAAGTCTCTTAGCAGAAACTTTACAAGCTAATCTAAACAAATCATAATTAGGATCTTCCTTATTATAGTTAACCCCTTCCTTTACTTTGAAAATAGATACTGGGAAAATTGGCGTTTCACCCTTACCAAGCCCTCTATCCGCAGAAAGTAAGAAATTCTTAGTCACCATTCTACCTTCTGGAGAAACATCCGTACCAAAATTTACTGAAGAAAATGGTACTTGTGCTCCTGCTCTCGAATGCATTGTATTTAAATTATGAATAAATGCCTCCATCGCCTGTTCGGTAGCTCTATCTGTCTTTTGTAAAGCTTTCTCATAACTCTTTTCAAATATTTCATGAATTCTATCTGAACCTTTTTGATAATCACTAAATTCACTTACATCTAACTCAATAGATTCGACTTTATCTATTTCTCGAATAATTCTATCTATATTAATTACCGGAATAAATCCTTCTAAATCCAAAAAATCATAAATTGTTTGCTTGAATTGCTTTTTAAATGTTTTTAATACTCCTGGAGCTAAGTAATAATCTAAAGCTGGAATCGCTTGTCCACCATGTTGGTCATTTTGGTTAGCTTGAACAACTATACAAGCAAGAGAAGCATAGGTTGAAATATCTTGAGGTGGACGAATGTATCCATGTCCTGTATCAAAACCATCTTTAAATAATTTAGATAAATCTATTTGACAACAAGTAGTAGTTCCCATTGCTAGGAAATCCATATCATGAATATGAATAGTACCATTGTCATGTGCTTCTGCATATTCTTTTTTCATTAAATATGCCTTAGCAAACTCTTTAGAAACTGTTGCTCCATATTGAAGCATTGTCCCCATTGGACTATTTCCATCAATATTAGCATTTTCTCTTTTCGTATCTTCTTCATTAGCTGACTTTAATCCAAGATTTTCCAAAGATTTTAAAAACTTATGAGTCTTATTATCTCCGAAAAAGCTTTCTCTCGATTGATTTCTTCTCTCACGATAACTTGAAAATGATTGATAAACATCGTCATAACCTTTTGAAGAAAGTTCATTTTCAATATAATCTTGAATTTCCTCTATTTTAAACTTATTATTCTTAGTTTCTGCATCTTTTTTTATTTTCTTCAATACAGCTTGATAAACCTTTTGAATATCCTGTGATGAATATTTTTTTGTATCATTTTCTACCTCTTCATTATCCTCTTCAATACTGTCAAAACCCTTTTTTATAGCTAAAGCAATTTTCGCACCATCAAAGGGTACTTTCTTCCCATTTCTTTTAATAACAGTAACACCTTCTAGTAACTCAATTAGCTCTTGAACATCTGCCATAATTTTTACCTCCCACAACTTTCTTACTAAATTCATTTTAAAAAACAAAAATATAAAAATCAATAGCCAAAAACGACATTTTTTTAACAAAATTTTAAAACCATTGATATATCTAGATTTTAGTAAAAAACTTTTTTGTTCGATTTACGTCCATTGACAAATTTAGACATTCGGTAAAACTGATTTTTAACTTTTTTTATTTTTTGCTTTTTGTTAATGACACTTTTCCCTTATTTTTCAACAAATTAATAGTTTGCATTTCTTATTTTTTAAGAAAAACAGAAAAATGATTTTCCGATTTTTTCAATTTTTTCTATTTTTTATCGTCAGTCGATCCAAAACCGCCAGTGCGTCTACCACTAGCATTATCATCATCAATTACCAAATATTTTGTAAACATCACCTGAGCTATTTTATCACCTTTTTTTATCAGAATTTCATGATCGCTACAGTTAAATACTTGCACCATAAAGTGACCATCATTTGTTTCATTTTCATAATAATCTGAATCAATCAATCCCAACCCATGCGGCGTAAGTAATCCCTTCTTTGGTCCCCCGCTTCTACTCATTAAAAAATAACATTCATCATCCATGCAATAAGCCTTTAACCCTGTTGGAATAAGTGTTGGCTTTATCCCTGGTTTATAAACTGGAATTACTGTATCTTCGGCCGCCTCAATATCGTAACCAGCTGCGTGAGCCGTTGACCTTTTTGGCAAATTAATACCCTTATCTTCCCATCCTTTTGCTATTTCAAATCCACGTGTTTTCATATAACTCTCCTAACTATTAATTTTCATATCTTATCTAATATACTCTTTTCTAAAAACCAACAAAACCTTATAATGCTTCGTTTTCCTGTTCTAAATACAAAACCTTTTTATCTTTTTGCAAACTCTTTTGTACATCAATAATACACTGATTACTACTACCAACATAATGTAATTCTTGTTGGGCAAGTCTCAAAATAAACTTCCCATCCAATAAAACATCTATATTATGTAAAATTTTTTCTAAATCCTTATCATTTTTTTTCTGTTCTAATAATTGTTCCCAAGTAAAGCCCGTATAACACCAAATACTTTTTTTCGGATATTTATTTCTTACTTCACTAACCAGTTGAGCAATAACCTCTCTACTTTCCCTTAACAGTGGATCTCCCCCTGACAAGGTAAGACCACTACACCAGTCTTTTTCTAACTCACAAAATATTTCTTTTTTAGCGTCTTCGTCAAACTCTAATCCATCGTCTTTATTCCAAGTAATCACATTATGACAAGCTTGACAATGATGTGAACAACCACTTGTCCATAAAACAACTCTTAGTCCCTCACCATTAAGCATATCTGCTTTGGTTATATTATGATACCGCATGATTATTCCTCCTACATTGACTTTCTCTCACTAATTTCTGCCATTTTCGCAGCTCCAAGCATTGTATCACCATGAACTCTTGAATAGGATAAATATCCATTCATTCGATCAATCTTTGTCAAATCACTGCTTCCGCACTTTGGGCAAGTATCCATTTCTAACTCCTCATGACCACAGTTATTGCAATAAGCAAGTGATAAATTTACACCTTCATAAAAACCTTTTTCCATTGCTCTTTCAATATAAGTAAGCATTGCCTTGGTATTATAACTTAAATTATATCTAACATATTGAATTCTTCCACCTTTACAAAGTTCCCAAAAACGGTTTTCCAAGTCTTGCTTTTCAATACCTGTAATATCTTCCCAAACACCACAATGAAAACTATTTGACACATATTCTCTTGAACTTACACCTTCAATAACTCCATATTTTTTTCTAAATTGTTTTACTTGTAATCCACATAAACTCTCCGCTGGTGTTCCGTAAATAGCATATAAAATCCCATCTTCCTTTTTATACTCTAAAGTTTTATTATTAATATATTTTAAAACTTCTAAAGCAAAATCCCCATCTTCAACAATACTTTTACCATTATAAAGGACTTGCAACTCATTTAAAGCTGTAATCCCATATGACGCTGTACACGATTTCATTATTGGTTCAATTGCTTCATCCGGTCTTAAGTTACCACCATAAAAACCCCCTTGACAATAAGCTAAAGGATTAGTTGACGCCTTTCGTTTAGCTAAATACCTATATGTCCTAATATGAACTTTACGAATCATTTCTAAATAATAATCTAATACTTCATAAAAATCTTTCTGTTCTTCTCTAGCTTTTGCTAAAATCATTGGTAAATGCAAAGAAATTGCCCCAATATTAAATCTTCCTATAAACACCGGCTTATCATCCTCATCAGCAGGTTCCATTCCCCCTTTTTCAAACCAAGGTGATAAAAAAGCTCTACATCCCATTGGACTAACAATTCGTCCATATTTTTTATACATTTCTGGAACATAGCCTTCTCCCGTCAATGACAAGTAATCCGGATACATTGTTTTTTTACTACATTCAATAGCTGTTAAAAAGCTATCTCTAAGACTCTTCCCTTTACCATGTTTATTTTTATCATATAAAAATACTAATTTAGGAAACAAAGTTGGTTTTTTAAAACCTTTTAATCCTTGACCCTCTTTATGAACATTTAACATTGTTTTAGTAATCATTACTGCAAATTTGTCTTCATCAACTCCAAATGTAAACGTTACGAAAGGATAATCTCCACGACTTGAACTTACTGTATTTAGCTTATACTCAATCCCTTGATATCCCTGTTCACATTCTCTAATCGTCTTTCTCCACGCATATTCATCTGCTTCTTCAATATACTCTTTCCCTTTTATGTCTAAGTATTCATTATACCATTTATCATAGCTAAGCTCGGCATACTTCTTTAATACCGTATCAACCTCTGCTACTGTAAAACCACCGTACTGCATTGCCGTTGTATTAATAATTACATCACCCATAACATTAAAGGCCGTCTGCAAACTCTTAGGCTCCGTATACCAAATATTACTCATTTCAAAACCATCTTTTAAAACATTTGCCATATCAAATAGACAACAATTCATAGTATCACGTCTAAAAGACATATCATGAATATAAATATATCCATCTTTACAAGCTTCTATCTCCGCTGGAGTTAAGAAAAACTTTTTATATAATTCCTTATTTAGACTATTATAAATTAAGCATCTCTGTGTCGTTACTAAAGCACTATCCATATTAGCACAATCTTTATCACCAATATAAGTAATAACTTGTGCCTTTTTATATACTTTATCTAAAATATGTACAATTTCCCGTTTGTAATCACGATATTCTCGATAACTCTTTGCCACTAAAGGATTAACTCTTTCTAAAGCCGCTTCACAACAACTATGTAACTGCTCTACTGTTGGATTAGTCGTTTGCGTTCCCAATAATTTTTTTACCAACTCCACAATTTCATCTTGCGCTTCTTCTGTTAAATCAACCATTACTCGTTCTGCACTTGAGCAAACCGCACGTTTTATTTTCTCTGGATCAAACGCCTCTAAATTACCATTTCTTTTAATAATCATTATTTTCTTTTTTTCATTTTTCACTCTAGCCATACTTTTACCTCCGCCATACACTTCACATTGTACCTTAAATTTTCTTTTTTAAATGTTGCATTTGCAACTAAAACAAAAACTTGTTATAATAGAAAATCAAAGGAGGTAAAATTATGCTTGATAATACAATAAATGACAAACTTTTACTTTTTCGAAAAAATTTGTCAAAGTGTGTCAATGTGTCAACAAAGATTTACACTAATAAAGAGTTAATTTTAAGTTATACTCCCATAAAAAAACAAATTGGCTTTATTACTTATGGCAAAGCCTTTATTATAAAAACTGATATTCATGGTAACACAACCATTATGCGTGAATTAAAAGAAAATGATATTTTCTCTAATTTATTTTTTAAATATTCTGAAGACGAAATATATATTGTTAGTAATAATTATACTGAGGTAGCTTTTATTGATTACTATACAACATTAAAAAATTGCAGTCTTAATTGCCCTTTTCATGCTACTTTAATTACTCAACTATTTGAATTACTAATAGAAGATAATCGCCAACTAACAGAAAAAATTGAATTGCTTTCAAAACGTTCAGTACGAGAAAAGATTATTTTTTTTATGAGAAAGCGTATGAATAAAGATAATATTTTTAAAGTAACCACCTCTTATAAAGCGATTGCCGAATACATTGCTGTTGACAGAAGTAACTTTATGCGAGAACTTAACAAAATGGAAAAAGAAGGTCTAATCAAAAGAACCGGCCGAATAATTAATATTTACATATAAAAAAGTACTTAAATAAACAAGTACTTTTTATCTTTCTAATAAACTTAAACTGACTTTTTCCTTTTCTAAACTAATTTCATCAACATAACAATCAACTATATCACCAACACTAAACATATCGGATGGATGTTTAATAAACTGTTTACTAAGTTTTGATATATGGGCCAATCCATCATTATGAAGACCAATATCAATAAACAAACCAAAATCAACCACATTACGTACCGTTCCTTGTAATTTCATTCCTACTACTAAATCTTTGATATCTAACACATCACTCTTTAATATCGGCTGTGGCATCTCATCCCTTGGATCTAAATTTGGTTTCTTTAATGAAGCTATAACATCTTCTAAAGTATAAATATCAGTTCCTAATTCTTCTTTAACAGACTCTTTATCAATTAAATCAATTTTTTCAATTAATGCCTTTGTTCCAATATCATCCATCGTCATTCCCAAATTATCTAGTAATTTTAAAGCAATATCATAACTTTCAGGATGAATTGCTGTTCTATCCAAAACATTTTCTCCATCGACTACTCTTAAAAAACCAATTGCCTGTTCATACGCTTTCTCAGTTAATAACTTTTTCTTTAAGATTTCCGCACGAGAAGTAATTTTTCCCTTCTCATTACGATAATCAATGATTTTATTAATTGCCTTTTTAGTAATTCCAGAAACATATTTTAAAAGTGATGCTGAAGCTGTATTAATATTTACTCCAACACTATTAACACATTTTTCAACCACAAAATCTAATGAATTTGATAATTTCTTTTGTGCCACATCATGTTGATATAAACCTACTCCTATCCCCTCAGGAGGAATCTTAACTAATTCTGCTAATGGATCCTGAAGTCTTCGTCCAATACTTACAGCACTACGTTTTTCCACTGCCAACTCAGGAAATTCTTCAATCGCCACCGGTGAAGCACTATAAATTGATGCCCCGGCTTCTGAAACAATAACATATTTACAATCTAAATTGTACTCTTTAATCATCTCAGCACAAAACTTTTCTGACTCCCGCGAAGCTGTTCCATTTCCAATCGCAATAATTGAAACATTATATTTTTTTATAAGCTGAACCACCACTTCTTTACTTAATTTCATTCGCTCTTCTGTATTTCCATTTAAAAAAGGTTTAATAACCGTTGAATCCAAATATTTTCCATTCTTATCAACTACAGCTAGCTTACAGCCATTAACAAAACCTGGATCAAATGCCAAAACAACCTGTTCTTTCATCGGTGGAGTAAGAAGTAAAGCTTCCAAATTTTTTCCAAAATTATCTATTGCTGCTGCCTCTCCAACTTCTGTTAAGTCACTCCTAATTTCTCTTATTATTGATGGTTCTATAAGTCGCTTATAAGCATCAGCAATCGCTTCTTTTACAGCTTCCACAACAAAAGACTTTCCATTCTTAATCACCTTTTTTTCTAAGAAATCAAGAACATTATCTTTAGCCACTTCAACTGTAACACTAAGAATTTTTTCACTTTCTCCACGATTTAAGGCAAGAATTCTATGTGGCTTGATATATTTAATTGGCTCACTATATTCATAATACATTTCGTAAACTTTACCTTCATCAAGAGCATTTTTCTTTAAACTAGAACTAATTACTCCGTTTTTATAAAAATAACTTCTAATCCATTTTCGATAAAAAGCGTTATCACTAATCCATTCTGCAATAATATATTTAGCGCCCTCAATACACTTTTCACTTGGCAAATCTTCTTTTACAAATTTACTAGCCATCTCTTCTATACTTCCCGTCATTGGAAAACTCATTATCATCTTGGCTAATGGTTCAAGTCCTAAAGCTATTGCTTCAGTAGCTTTTGTTTTTTTCTTTTCCTTATATGGACGATATAAATCTTCCACTTCCACTAACTTAGAACAAGAAAGAATATTTCCCTTAAGTTCCTCCGTAAGCATTCCTTTTTCATCAATCAACCTAATAACATCTTCTTTTCTTTTTAGTAAATTAACTTGATATTCATAAACTTCATTAATTGATCTAATCATTTCTTCATCTAAAGCCCCTGTCGCTTCTTTTCTATATCTCGCTATAAAAGGTACAGTATTACCATCCCCAAGTAATTCTAAAACAACAAGTACCTGTTTTTCTGTAATATTTAAATTCTTTGCAATCTCTTTAATAATCATTTCATTCATTCTGTAAAAAACCTCCATTTTCGATCATTTAATATTTTAACATACAAACTTTAAAAAGAGAAACACTAACTAAAGTTTCTCTTTAAAATTTCTCTCTATCACTTTTCCTATTTACAATTATATCAGTCAAGTAGTTTAAAACCCATATCGTAATATCTCAAATTTTCCCTCAAAAACACCATTTTGATTAGCTACCGCTTCACTTTCATAAAGTAGGTCAAACTGAAATCTTTTATCAAAACCAATTCCACCACCACGATCTAATATTATCATTAAAAAATCACCATTTACCTTAATTATACTTCCAAAGGGAATAGATCTATCTGCCGCTGCAATTCTAACCTTACCATACTCATAATCATCAAAATAAATATTGTTTCTAACATCAATTCCCTCATAAGCTAAGAAGCCACTACAACCACTACAATCCGGTCCATAACCACTCATCTTTCCATAAAAAGAAGCTAATGCTAAAGTATTATCTGTAATACTTTCATTATCTATCTCTTCTACCTCTTCTACCTCCTCTACTTCTTCTACTTTTTCCTCCGTATTCTCTTCTTTTGCAATTTCTTTTATCCACGCAATATCTTTATCTATAATATTATCATCACTATAATTATAAGTTCTATTATATTTTACTTGCACTGGCAAAATCATAATAATACTTATCATTAAAAATATAATTTTCTTCATAAAAAAACTCCCTGTAAATATGAGATTACCATATTTCTAGGAAGTATTTCAATCATTTTCCTTATTTCCCAAATATTACCACTATTTAATTCTCTTACAAGTATAAGCAGCAGCATTCATATCCCTTTCGATTTCATCAATATTTTGATCCTTTTTATACTCTGGATAAATACCCCCTGCTTCAATAAATGCTGACATTGCTTCTTCTCTATTAATTGAATCATACGTAAATACTTGTTTTTCCTTTAATAATCCATTTTCTAAACTACAAGTAATATCAATACCACTTAATGAACTAGCATTTTCTTTAATTTGTAAACACTCATTATTAAGTTCCGTTAAGTCCGCCTCATCAAGATTAGCATCTCCCCTAATCTCCATTGTATAATTAAGTCTTTTTAATTTGCTATCTCTAAACTCAAACTTTGCCGTATAGGTATAATCCATATTACTAGTACTTTTTTCTGACTCACACGACAAAGTACCCGTTGTTATCTCTTCAACAACCGTTCCTTGATTATTCTTTTTCGACTCTAACCAAACTGTAATATCATCAATATAAATGATAAAGGCTAATAATCCTCCAAATAAGAGAAACAAAAAGATATTTTGAAAAACTCCGCCACCTTTTTTCTTATCATCAGCTGAATTTGGTGAACCTTCTACTTTTGGTTCTAATGTTTCAGTTGTTTCCTCTACCTTATCGGTTTTACTAGCCATATCAGCTGGTGAGATAGCTTTTAAAGCCACTTTATCATTGACCAATTGTACCCGTTGTATGTCTTCTGACTTGTTTGGAGCTGCTACAGTTTCTGCAGAAGCAACCGCACTAGGAACAACTGGAGCTGCTGGAGTAGTAGATGCTGTCGGTGTTGGTTGCACTACCCCAGGTTGTGGGGCTGTTGTATTAGGTACTGAACTATTTAAGTTATTAGGATCGCTATTCACAATTATCAACTCCTATTCTACTATGTATTATAACATAACTAATTATCGTAAACTAGTAATTTTTTCCTGAAAATTATCACTTTTTACAATATAACTTCCTGCTGTTACCATATCACATAATCTACACTTAGAAATACTCTTCTCATTAATTCCACCATCTATATTAATAATAGCTGGTATATTATAAGATTTTAATAATTCTCTTATTTCTTTTATTCTTCCTTCGCTATCTTCAATAAATTCTTGTCCTCCAGCACCTGGTTCAACACTCATTATTAAGACCATATCAATATAAGGTAAATATGGCAACAATTCTGAAACCTTGGTATTTGGTTTTATTGAAAGTCCCGCTTTTATAGAATATTTCTTTATTAAATTCAAACACTCCATAATATCTTCATTAATTTCTACATGAATTGTTATATATTCAGTATTAAGTTCTGCATACAAAGGAATATATTTTTTTGGATCTTCAACCATTAAATGAACATCTAATCTTTTTGACGTATATTTATAAATATTTCGCATTTCACTAAATGGCATTGTTTTATTTGGAACAAATTTTCCATCCATTATATCAACATGAATATAATCAACATCTGTTTCGTTTAATTTTGTCAAATCTCTCCCTGGATTTTTACTACTTAAAAAGGATGCACTAACTTTCATTTTCATTCCTCCCCAATAAAACTCAAGTAATTTTCATATCTACTCTTCATAATATTATTCTCCAAAACTGCCTTTTTTACTGAACACTCTTTCTCCTTTGTATGATTACAATCTTTAAACGGACAAGGATATTCTAAGAAATCTCTAAATGCTTCTTTAATTTTTTCCCTTGTTATCCCTTTAAAATCCAATGCTGAAAAACCTGGCGTATCCATTACCTTACCATCAAACAACTCAAATAACTCAACTACTCTTGTCGTATGACGACCACGTCCCAATGCTAACGACACCTCGCCAGTCTCCAAATTCCAATTTGGGTTTAATTTATTTAGCAAACTACTTTTACCAGCCCCTGTCTGACCAGTAAATACACTTGTTTTATTAGTAAGTAAATTCTTTATTACATCCAAATCTTGGTTTGATACAACCTTGTACCCCATTTGCTTATAATACTCTAAAGCTTCATAAATTTTCTTTTTTTCCTCTTCTGCAGTTATATCCTCTTTGGTAATACAAATAATAGCCTCTACCTTATTTATTTCCATTAAAACAATTAATTTATCTAACAAATTTAACGAAAAATCCGGATTAACTAAACTTGTAATTAAAAAAGCTTGATCAATATTACATACTTTGGGACGATAAAACTCATTTTTTCGTGGTAATATCTTCTCTATTAATCTCTTCTCTTTACTGAAAAGAACATAGTCCCCCACTAATGGAGTAATATGTTCTTTTCTAAATATACCTCGACACTTACAAGGATATGTTTCATCACCACAACTAACAATATGTAAATCACTAATTATTTTTATTATTTGTCCTTGCATATATCCCCCTAAAGCAACTACTCGTCGCTTCCTGTTGTTCCTGTTCCACTTGATTCCTCACCATCTGTTGACGGTGTAGTTGGTTTTTGAGTTGGTTTTTTTGCCACCTCAACTGTTAGCGTTGTTCCTCTAGCAATCGGACTTCCTGCTGCTCTAGATTGACTAATAATCTTTCCTTCAGTATATTTATCAGTCTCAACCTCATTTACTTTTATAATAATTCCATATTTCTTACAAAATGCTTCAGCATCTGATAGACTCCAACCCTCAGCATTCATATCTGGAAATTTATCAACGACATCAGGAATATAAAGAATTATTTCATCGCCCTCTTTAACCTCAGAGCCTGCTGCTAAAGATTGACCAATTATCTCTTGCTCATCATATTCTTTCGTATTATCCGCTGGTTCCTTTTTCTCAACTTTAACATTTAAGCCATATTGTGTTTTTAAAATAGTTTGCACCTCAATATAGTTTTTACCAGTATAGTCTTCTATCTCAAAAGTCTCTTCACCACCAGATTTATAAATCGTTACCTTGGTTCCTATTTTAACACTTCGTCCTTTTTCAGGATCTGTTTTAACTACCATATTTTTCTCTACTTCTTCTGAAGAAACTACTTTAATCTCTGTATTAACTTCTAATCCTATTTTTTGTAATTTCTTTTCACAAGCACTAACTTTTAGGCCCTTACAACTTGGGACAGTAACTGCTTCACTTTCTGGATTACCTGGTAAAATAAAAAATACTATCAAAAATATTAATAACAATACGCCTAAAACACTAGCTAAAACAATTATAACAATCTTATTTTTTTTGTCATCTTCATCTTCAATTTTTGTTGCAACTGGATTTTCTGTTTCATCTTCTAAAATATCTTCATCCTCTTTAGCTTCATCTTGACGTTTTTTCTTAGGTGTTTCTTCATGTTCTGGGTATTTATATTGATATGGCTCTTCATTCATACGATCCTCATCCAAAGCCGTTAAAAGATCCTCATGCATACTTCTCGCATCCTCATAACGATTTTTTGGATTCTTAGCAGTGGCCTTTTTAATAATATTCTCAATACTTTGTGGTATAGCTGGATTATCCTCCCTAAGACTTGGTAATGGATCACGCATATGTTTTAATGCTATTTCAACTGCATTGTCTCCTCTAAATGGTAAACTACCACTCAATAATTCATAGAAAATAATTCCCATTGAATAAATATCACTCTTAATAGTTGACCCCTTACCACTCGCTTGTTCAGGTGGCAAATAGTGTACACTACCCATTACGGAATTAGTTTGAGTCAACTGGGTTGAATTTAAAGCCATCGCAATACCAAAATCCGTAATCTTTATTTGACCATCATCCTTAATCATAATATTTTGTGGTTTTAAGTCACGATGAACAATATATGAATCATGTGCATGTCGCATACCATCAGTAAGTTGTAACATTATATCAATTGTCTCGGATAAAGTTAAGTTTCCTCTTTTCTTCAACAATTGTTTTAATGTCTTACCGTCGACATATTCCATAACAATATAGTAAAGTCCATCATCTTCACCTACATCGTACATTTCTACAATATTAGGATGTGCAAGAGAAGAAGCAGACAATGCCTCACGCTGAAATCTTCTGACAAATTTTTCATCATTCGACAAGTCTCCTCTAAGTATCTTTATGGCTACATTGCGATCCAAAATAGTATCATAACCTAAATAAACATTGGCCATGCCACCTTCACCAATAGCACGAATTATTTCATAACGTTCATTAATCTTTTGCCCCTTTGTTATCACTTACCGTCACCTTCTTTTTCACGAACTAAATAAGCAACCGAAATATTATCTGTTCCACCCCTATTATTAGCCTTTTGAATTAATCTATTAACTTTATCCTCTACCTCACCTTCACCAAGAAGTACCTTTTCTATCTGTTGTTTCTCTAGCATATTAGTAAGTCCATCACTTGAAAGTAATATTTCTGTAATATCCATATCACAATCAAATATATCAACATCAATTTCTAAAGCTGCTCCCAAAGCTTTCATCAAAACATTTTTCTTTGGATGATTACTCGCTTCCTCTTTTGTAAGTTCACCAGCACTAACAAGTAAATTTACCAATGTGTGATCATAAGTTACTTTATGAAGTTTTTCATCTTTCATAACAAAGCCACTTGAATCACCAACATTACCAAAAAGTAAATATTCTTTAGTAAGAACTGCCATTACCAAAGTTGTTCCCATTCCTTTACTTTCAGGATGTGTTTTTTCATGCTGAAAAATAAGTGTATTAATAGCATCAACAGCATCTCTAATCCAATTAACTGCATCAACTTTACTCATATTAATAAACGTTTCTTTAAAATGTTTTCCTAAATAACCAATCGCAATTGATGATGCTACTTCACCAGCTGAATGTCCACCCATTCCATCAGCAATAGCCATTAAATAACTACCTTCATTATTTTTCACAATAATTACGCTATCTTCATTATGATCGCGTACCTTACCTGCATCAGTTAAATAAAAAGATTTCATAGCTCCTCCTTCTTACTTCTAAGTTGACCACAAGCAGCACTAATCTTACTACCAAACTCTCGACGAATCGTCACATTTATCTTATTCTTCTTTAGTATATCATAAAACTTCATAATTTGAATAGTACTACTTCTTTTAAACTCAATATTATTAGTTTCATTATAAGGAATCAAATTAATATAACAATTAAGACCTTTTACAAGCTTGACTAACTCCAAGGCACACTCTTCTGTATCATTTATCCCTCTTAATAAAATATACTCAAAAGTAACACGGCGATTAGTCTTTTTTAAATATGCATCTAAACTTTTTATTAATTCTTCTAGAGGATAAGCTTTATTAATTGGCATAATCCTATCTCTAAGCTCATTAGTTGGGGCATGTAAGCTAATCGCTAAATTAATTTGTAAATCCAAATCACTAAATTCATTTATTTTAGGCACAATTCCACATGTTGAAACTGTAATATGTCTTGCACCAATTGCCAATCCTTTAGGATGATTAATAATCTTCAAGAACTTAATCAAATTATCATAATTATCAAAGGGTTCTCCAATTCCCATCACTACCACATGACTAATTCTTTCTCCTAGTTGTTTCTCAATCATTAATATTTGTAAAACCATTTCATAAGCTTCTAAATTACGAACTTTTTTTCTTCGTCCTGATTCACAAAACTTACAGCCCATATTACAGCCAACTTGGCTTGATACACAAATACTATTTCCGTAGTCATGTCGCATCAAAACAGCCTCGATATGTTCACCATCACTAAGTTCAAATAAATACTTATTAACATCGACATCTTCTTGAATTTCTACAATTTTTAATAATTCAAAAGAATAATCCTCAACGACAGTTGCCATTATCTCCTTTTTTATATCAGTAATCTGCTTATAATATTCTATTCTTTTTTCATACAACCAAGAAAACAACTGTCTTGCATGAAACGCCTTTGAACCTATTTTTAAAAAATATTCTTCCATCTCTTCTATTGTTAAACCATATATATTCATCGCGTTTCCCTCCATCATAACTAATATTATACTTTTTTTCTTCCTAAAAATAAAGCAAAAACTACTAATCATCCGACTAGCAGTCTTACTTTTCAACAACTTCCGTCCACTTAGCTTTTAATTCCTCATCATGATATTTAATTGCATCTTTTGGCTTCTTAATTTTCTTAAAATTGGTAGCATAAGCCCTACCATCTTCTAATACATAAACATCAACTTTTAATGATTTTAAATGACTATAAGGATTTCCCCTTAAAGGACCACATACAAACCTCGCTAAACAGTTAGTATAAGGATTAGTATATTCTATTACTAAATGTATATCATCAATATCCTCAAAATCATCATTAGCATAATTATAAGCCTCATCAATCTTCATTCCTTTAATTAAACCAACGCACTTTTTTCCATTTTTCTTAAAAAAACTTTTTTCCCTAGAAATTGCAATTGTTCTTGCTCCTAAAGCAATAAATAAGATTGAACAAACGCCAATTATCTCCAGCATCAATACCAAATCCGAAATAATTATCCCCAAAATCAGCAAAAAAACTACCGCAATAATAGAATAAGTCGTAAACTTTTTATTATAAAAACTAAAAAACTCTTTTTCATAACCAAAATCCATTACCTTATTCATGATTATCACCTCTACCTAAAATTGTATCACTCCAAAGGACTAGTAAGCTCTTCTATTTTTCCATATTGCTCATAATTCAAAGTGATTGACATACTATTTACACAAATTCCTCTAACTTTACAATAACTATCCAACACATATTTAACTGAATTAACATAATTATCTTCATCAGCACCAATTATAATTTCATTTGGTTCCTCAAAAATATCTATATCTTTATTTTCTAATAACTTAGAAATAGTAGCTGAACTAATACTATAATTATAAACACTTCTTCCACTTTCATAATTTGTATTAGACATATACGTAGCCTGTTGAACTAACTCTTTAATAATATTTACTTCATAAAATTCTGTATACTTATAAGGATTCTCAGCCTTAAGCCACAAGCCATTACTATTAAGAAAATAATTACCATTTTCCAAATAATATTCCTTTTTATCAAAACTAATTATTCGTTCCTTTTTTCCAGTTCTAACACCAGTGTAAGTACTCGCAACTCCATCTATATCAATTGCATATTGAAAATTAAAATTATTACTTTCAATACTTGCATAACTAAATCTATTTTCTGTCCCCGTCTGATATTTTCTATTTCGAGAATCACCATAAGCAGGTCCGCCCGTCCTTGCTGCAATAGCAATAAGTAAAAAGAATACAAAGTACGCTCCAAAAAACACCACAGCCTTCCCCCTAGGTGTTGACATTAATTTTTTTAAATTAAGTTGTTCTTCGCTTTCTTCATTTCTTTTTTTCCGTTTCATTATTCAAATACCTTCCCAATTAAACTTTCTTTGTTAATTCCATTCAAATAACTTCTTACATCCATTCTTTTCTTTCCAAATGGCTTAATATTAGTTAAAATAATTTCCCCATCTCCTGTCGCAACTCCTATTCCATCCTTATAAATATTAATAATTTCTCCAGCTTTCTTCAAAGATTTTTCCTTTCCAATAACAGCTGTATATATTTTCATTTCTTTACCCTCAAAAATAGCATTAGCTCCAGGTACTGGTGATAAGCCTCTAATTAGATTAAAAATTTCTAAACTTGGTTTATCAAAATCAATATGTTCTTCTTCTCTTTTAATATTATAACCAAACGTTACTTCTTCCTCTTTTTGCTTAATACGTTTATTTGTTTTTTGAATAATATTTGGTAGACTTTCCAACAATAATTCTTTTCCCATTAAGCTTAAACGATCATGTAAACTTTCTAAATTATCATCTGCTGTAATTGTAGTTTCACTTTGACTAATAATATCTCCACTATCCATTTTTACATCCATATACATAATTGTAATTCCTGTTTTCTCATATCCTTCAATAATTGCTCTATGGATTGGTGCTCCACCCCTTAATTTTGGTAAAAGTGAGGCGTGAACATTAATACAGCCTAATTTAGGATAATCTAAAATTGCCTTTGGAATTATTTGACCATAAGCACAAGTAACAATAATATCTGGATTAAGTGCCAATATTTCTTCATAATCTTCTCTAATTTTTTCTGGTTGTAACACCAAAATGTTTTTCTTTAATGCTGCTTCCTTCACCGGTGTCATTACTACTTCTTGATGACGACCAACCTTTTTATCCGGCTGTGACACAACTCCTACAACCTCATAATTTTCAATTAACCCTTCTAATATAGGAACTGCAAAATCTGGCGTCCCCATAAATACTATTCGTGTCTTATTCATATATAAGCCCCCTCCCTAATTTTTAGCTAAAACTAAGCATCGTTAAAATTACTCCAATTGTTATACACATTGTTCCAACTAATAACAATATAGATACTTTACCATAAGTATTAGAAAAAGCAAACTCATCATCACTTCTTATAAAAGTTCTTTCAAGTTCTACTGCCAAACTATCTTTTTTCTCTTCTTTTGTATACTTCTTTGAACTACTTAAATTAAGTAAAGTAATATCATCTTTTCTAATATATTTAGATACTAAAACATTACTCCTTTGCCCTAACAACTTACAAACTGCCTCAATAAAACTATTATCCTTTACTTCTGTAATAAATTTATCAATATCAAAATCTACTCCTAAACTATTCCTCGTAATCAACATTAAACTAATTGTACTAGAGTTTTTCTCTAACAACTTCCATTCACTCTTAAATGCATCTAAAAATATATACTTCTCAGTATCATTAAGTTTTAGTTTAGCACATACTTTATATAGATTTTTTAAACATAGTTCATAATCTCCCATTGCATAAGCATCTAAAGATAAATCATCATCAATAAATTCATTTTTCGAAACCAATTTAGAAAAATACATTGGTGAGTTAACAGAATAATAGCACCCCATCAGAAAACTATCTGTAAAAGAAACTGCTTCTGCATCAAAATCTTTATCCATTAAACTCAAATGTTTCTTCTCCTTTAAAATATTTTGTACATTTCGAAACTTAGCATATAAATTCTTATAATTTTCCGGAGAAAATCCATTTTCCAAAATACTACTATAATAATGTGGTGTATAGCCATGAATAAAATATCCATTAACTATATACTTATCATGTATATATCTTAATACGGTCTCTTTTGCATAATCAGTATCTATATCATTAATACCTAACTTATATGCACAAACCCTTCCAATAATCCTATTAATACCATAACCAATTTCTGAAAAACTATCAATTTTTCTAATCAATTTATCAACTTGTTCTAAAAAATCATTAAAATAATACATTTCTTCAATTATCAATTTATATTTAAATAAAGCATCATAAAACAAAAACAATAGTTGACTACTTCCAGAATACATTTGGTATCCCATCGAACTACTCGTCTCTTTCGCATAATATCTAGCACTATTACAAATATCGACTAATATTTTTTTTACATCTTCTCGTTCTAGTAAACTATCTAACACACTAAACCACCACCACTATTGGTTTTTATCCGATCATATTAAACCAACCAATTATATAATATAGTAAACCTACTACTATAATTATAAATAAAGAAAATAAAACTATTTTAACTACTGGGTTATTAATATCCCAATAACCATCAGTTTTAAATGAGGCATTATCCATCAAGTTGTTAAAGGTTTCTTTATTGCGTTTATTAACTTCCAAATTCATGTTATCCGGAAAATAAGAATCTTGTGTCTCATCATTAGAAAAAGTATCATCATTATCCTCAGAATCTACATCTATATCTTTATCAAGTTCTTTGTAAAAGTTATCATCGAAGAAACTCATCTTGACTCACCTCTCTATCATCTTTAATAATAACATAAATTAATAAATTTGACTAGGATTAAAATCAACATCAATTTTTATATTAGTTTTTGCCTTATAATACTCTAATATTTTTTCTAATGTCTCTTTTAATCTATCTTCTTTTTTATATTTTAAAATAATTCCATAACGATAAATATTATTTACTCTAAAAATTGTTGCTGGAGTAGGTCCCAAAACTGTTGTATTATATAAATTTCTCACTAAAGCACGTTTAATTTTTTCAGCCTCATTCCCTACCTCATCTACTTTTTTACCACTGATTTTAATATAACATAAATAATAAAAAGGCGGATATTTAAGTGTTTTCCTAATATACATCTCTTTATTATAAAATCCTATATAATCGTGCGTTTTAGTATAACTAATTGCATAATGTTCCGGATTAAATGTTTGAATTATTACTTCACCACTTTTTTCACTTCGGCCACTCCTTCCCGCAACTTGACTAAGTAAAGCAAAAGTATTTTCACTACTCCTAAAATCGGGAATGTTAAGCGATGTGTCAGCATTTATAACCCCAACTAAAGTTACATTCGAAAAATCTAATCCCTTAGCTACAATTTGCGTTCCCAATAAAATATCATATTCATGATTTTTAAAAGCATTAATCATCTTTTCGTGAGCTCCCTTACGACTAGTAGTATCAACATCCATTCTTAAAATTCTTGCCTCTCCAAAAAGTTCGTTCAGTTCTTCTTCTATACGCTGGGTCCCAACACCTAAATCACTTATAGCCTTTTCCGAACATTCAGGACAGATATCATATACTTTAGTCCCGTATCCACAATAATGACAACGCATTGTATTACTACTCTTATGAAAAGTCAACGAAATATCACAATTAGGACATTTAAATGTATAACCACAATTTTTACAAGTCACAATTGATGCATATCCTCTTCTATTAAGAAGTAAAATTATTTGTTCTCCTTTTTTTAATTTATCAGCAATTGCCGTTATTAAATTTCTTGAAAAATGTCCCTTACTTTTTTTTATTTCCTCATTCATATCAATAATTCGAACTAGAGGTAATTTTTTTCCATTTACTCTATTTGGCAAACTTAAGTACTTATAGACTCCTTTTTGAGCTCGAGCCATTATTTCTAGCGAAGGTGTTGCACTACCAAAAATAACCGGACAATTATGGTATTTAGCTCGAACCAAGGCTATATCCTTCGCATTATATCGTGGGTTAGAATCACTCTGCTTATAGGAATCACTATGTTCCTCATCAATAATAATCATCCCTATGTTATCTAAGGGAGCAAAAATAGCACTTCTTGCACCAATTACAATTACGGCCTCTCCTCTTTCAATCCTTCGCCATTCATCATATTTCTCACCATCCGATAAAGCCGAATGTAAAGCCGCAATATTATCACCAAATCTCTTTTGAAATCTTTCAACCATTTGTGGTGTCAAACTAATTTCTGGAACCAACATAATGCTACTTTTTCCTCTATTTAACGCATCTTCAATTAATTCCATATAAACCTCTGTTTTCCCACTTCCCGTTACCCCATGCAACAAATAAGGCTTAAAATTCGTCTCCTGTAAAACTTCTAAAACAACTCTTTCTTGATCATTTGTAAGTTGCATTTTTGTACCTAGCTCTTTATCATAACTTAATCGATAATGTTCTCTTTTTTCTATAAGCAAAACACCTTTTTTCACTAATGTCCCTAATATATTACTAGAAAAATTACACAACATTTCCTTTTTTACTATTTTATTTTCTTTAATAAAACTAACAATTTCTTCTTGTTTACCGGTTAACTTTCCAGCAAAACTATCATTCACTCTATAAAAAATATCATATTTTTTACTAACTACTGTTCCATTAGAAGCTTTTAATCCCTTTGGTAACATCACCTGATAACAACTTATTAATGTAGCTAAGGTATTCTCTTGCATTATTTTACCTAATTCCAAAAGTTCCGTATTTAAAACGATTTCTTTATCTTTTATTCGAATAATTTCTCGCAGTTTATAGCCTATTGATTCATTTTCCTTTATTTCTAAAACAAATCCATCTAACACCTGTTTTCCAAATGGAACTTCTACTCTAATTCCAATCTTTATATCAGTTTCCAAATCTTCTGGTACTTTATAATCAAATACCTTATCAATATTTTTATTAGATAATTCGACTAATACACCAATAACCAAAGTATCACCTCCTCTAATAAAATTATATCAAAATAAAAGAAGAAATCATATAAAAGATTTCTCCTATAAAATATTATCTAACGTATCAACAAACAATATTCCATCATATGTTTTACTTAAGGTCTCAAACTTATATTTATCACTATTTATTGGATTGTAATAATAAACATATTTTACCTTTGTCCCTGACCAAGTCCTTTCATAAACTCTTTTTAAAGTAATATTAATGTCATACTTTACCTTTTTACTACTATCTGCTCTAAAAAACATATCATTAGGGAAATTACTATCATAGACCTTTAAATACAATATATCAGAATCATCTTCATCCTCAACAATTTTATATGCATTCAACGCATGTTGCTTATCCGAAAGTAAAACTACACTTACTATTTTTCCTTCTTTAAACTCCTTAATTACTTTTTTTATTGTGTCTTCTTCAATATAAGAATATTTTTCAAATGAACTATTCCATTCCCAACCATACCTATTAAGTCTTACTCTATCATTAAAATAATTATCATAATACTCTAGCGCTTTCACAACTTCACTATCCGGTTTATTCATTTTTTTAGAATTAAGTATCTCCTCATTATTTTTAACTTCATCAGCATAATCCATTAATGCCTTTTCAGTTGGCTTATAATTATAAAGATTTTTGTTCCAAATAGTGGTATAACTATCACTATCCATTATATATATATCTTCTAAGCTTTTAGGAATTCCCCCGTTATTGTAAATTTGCGTAGTCATATAACTAAATCCCATCCCTACTCCACCAGTAGATTTCTTAGTTTTTACGTTTTGAAAAACAAAAGCATTAGAATCAACCTTAAAATCACTATCGGCACAATAAGTACAGTTAATATTATTCTCTTTCTTATCCTTTTCTTTTACAGTTTCCGCACTCTTTTCTTTACCACCAAAATTAACATTTAAGTACTCATATAATTCCTCTTCACTAGAAACTCTCTTATATACCACAATATAGTCTACAAATGTTTTATTTTCATTAGCTACATTATTATAAACCTCACTATCAAGTTGACCCAACAAACCTTCAATAAATTCAATTTCTTTTTCATTAGTGTAATGATGTTTTACACTAAATTTATCACCAATCTTGCCATTAATATCATCAGCTATCGTCTCATCACTTTCTTGAACAAGACCATTATTAAACTCAAAAATATAAATTGGTTGTTTAAAAATCTTTGTTAAAAAGGGAAAAGCCACCACAAAGTATTCTTTTTTTTGTTCATTATCATAGTTTCCGTTTATCATCGCAACACTAGAACTATCCATCTTCTTAATAACACTATCTTTATAAACAATTAAAATTGGATTATCATCTTTAACCGTAAATACTAAATTTTCATTCTCTTGTTTACTACTTATCTTTTTTATTTTATTTGTAATAATATCATAACTTAAAACTTGATAGTTATTTGGATTATCCAGTTCAACATTTATCTCACCACTAAAAGAAAACAATCTAAATGGTTGAAATCCCAAATAATAACCTTCCGGTATTAAACCATGATATTCCTTATAAACAAATTGCATATCGTAAGCATTATCTATCTCTACTTTTACTTTTGGATTAACCGTTTCTAATATTGTAAAAGTTTCATATCTTTTCTTTAAATCATAACCCAAAAAAAACTTATACCCATCACTATAAATATCATCTGCTGTAGAGTACTTAAGTGGATTACTTTTATAAATATTTATTTCATCATAGTCACTAAGTCCATCCCCATCACTATCATCTGCCGTTATATTTAGTCCTCTTTTTTCAGCTTCTTCATTAATAATCCCATCATTATTCCAATCCTGCTTTTTGGAAGCACTATCAAGCTCTTCCACTGTTTGATCATTAACTAATAAGGACTTTTCAACAACCTTATTATACACGTATTCTCTATACCAACTTACTCCTTTTACACTACCAATTACCAATAAAATAATAATTATCAAAGAAACTAAGCAGCCACCACAACCACTAGACTTTTTATTTTCTTTTTTTTGTGGCTTTGTTATTTCCAATGGTACCTCTAAATAAGCTGTTTCATGCTTACTCCGCAATCCTTCAACCATTAATCTTGACCCACATACGGAACAAAAAACAGCACCATCTTTTACCTCATTTCCACAGGTTTTACATTTCATAAGTCCAACTCCTTAAAATAAAAGAATAGATTTCTCTATTCTTAAAATAACTTAATAATATCATTAACCGTAATAATGAACATTAATAGTAGTAATAAGAACATGCCGATCATATGAATCTTATTTTCTAACTCTGGATCAACTGAAGATCCTTTTATTTTCTCAATAATTATAAATAATATATGTCCACCATCAAATGCAGGCAAAGGTAATAAGTTAATAAAACCTACATTAATACTTAAAAAAGCAATTAAATATAAAACATTTTGAAATCCTGCTTGAGCGGAATCACCTACTACAGAGTAAATTCCAACCGGTCCACTCAATTGATTCAAACTAAGACCCCCACTAAATAGATACCCTACTGTGATAGCCATTTGTTTAAAGATTGACACTGTCTTTTTTCCAGTATACTTTATTGCATTAACAAAACCCGTTGTTTTCTCATTTTTAATAGTAATGCCATAAGCATAAGTTACTTCATCATCTTTTTTTACCTTTTTAGGCTTAACTTTATATGTCTCTTTACTTCCATCTTCCTTTTCCACAACAAATGTATTTTTCTCCGTTGGCTTAGCCACGGCCATATATAAGGCTAAATCATCGCTACTAGTTATTTTATGTCCATTAAATTCAACAATTACATCCCCGGCTGTCATTCCAACAGAAGCTGCGGGATATCCCTTCTCAACACTTCCAATAGAAGCATTCATAGTAGTTCCACCCCAAATTAAGGCCATTAAAAACAAAATCAATATTGCGGAAATAAAGTTATTACCTGCTCCAAAAAACATAATCAAAAATCTTTGCCAAGCACTTTTCGCTTGTAATCTTCTTTTCTTTGGAACTTTTTTTACTTCATCGTCCTCAACATCCTCACCTGCTATCGCACAAAAACCACCAATTGGAACTAATCTCAAACTATATTCTGTTTCTTTACCTTTCCAACCAAATAGTTTTGGTCCCATTCCAATCGAAAATTCATAAACATAAACCCCATTTAATTTAGCCATCATAAAATGACCAAGTTCATGCACAAAAACAATAAATCCTAAAATTAAAATAAATAATAAAATGTTTAATATTGTTGCCAACATAATCCCTCCTTGTTAAATAATACCAAGCACTAATACGAATGCTAACACTACAAACACTAAACTATCAAATCTATCCAAAATTCCCCCGTGCCCAGGAATCAATTCAGAAAAATCCTTTTGTCCATAGTATCTTTTAATTGCCGAGAAAGCCAAATCCCCAATTTGTCCAACTCCTGTAAGTAAAGCTGTTATCAAAATAACAAACACCAATGGAACACTTTTACTAATAACTGTTACATAAAATAAAGTTGCTACAATTGTTCCCATAATTGTTCCACCAACAGCACCCTCAATTGTCTTCTTTGGTGAAATATCTGGCGCTAACTTATGCTTTCCAATAAACATCCCCGTAAATAATGCAAAAGTATCAGTAATAATTGTTATTAATAATAAATACAAAATATAAGCTAAATCAAAATTACGAATCATAACTAATAAATTAAAGCTAAGTCCAATAAATACAACAGAACCAACTAAAAATAGAGCATCATTTAAATTATATTTTTTACTATCATTAATAAATACCATTGGTGATAAAAATAAAAATATAATTGCTGACACTAACCGATAATCTAAATTATATTGAAAATCAATTGCTTTATAATTACTTATTATAAGTACTGCAACCATTATATAGGCAATAATTCTCATTCCTAATGGAATCTTTTTTTTCATCGCTCTAATGTGTAACAATTCATACAATCCTAACATTCCAATAATACTCATAAATACTGTAAAATAAATTCCCCCCATTAATAAGAATGGAATAAATATTAACGCAATTACAATTGCACTAGCAACTCTTTTAGCCATACTAATTACCTCCAAACCTTCTAGAGCGTTTATTAAATTCTAAAATTGCTTTATCAAACTCTTTTTCATCAAAACTAGGAAATTCGACGCTAGGAAAATAAAATTCTGCATAGGCATTTTGCCACAATAAGAAATTACTAAGTCTTTCTTCTCCACTAGTTCTAATCATAAAATCAACCGGTGGTAAATCATTATACAAGTTATGTTCAAACACTTCCTCAGTAATATCTTCTAATGCTAGTTCTCCTTCACTAACTTTTCTTGCCAATTTCTTAGCTGTATCAACCATTTCTGCATGACCACCATAATTAACACAAATATTAAATACCCCTTTAACATTATCTTTTGTTATTTTAGTAACCTCATCCATAACTTTCAATACTTTTTGTGGTAAAGGTTCTCTTCTACCAGAAAAAACCACCTTAATATTTCGCTTATTAAGTTCATCAAAATACTTTTTAAAGGCAATTGCAAATAAATCCATTAAAAAATTAACTTCTTCTTTTGCTCGTTTAAAATTTTCTGTAGAAAACGCATAAACACTAAGGACTTTAACCCCTTTAGAATATATATAATCAGATAACTTTTCCAAATTATCAAATCCCGCCTGATGTCCTTGTTGAGCACTCATTCCTCTTTTCTTAGCCCACCTGCGATTACCGTCTAATATTATCGCAACATGTTCCGGAATCAGCAGTTCTTTATTTTCATTGTTCATTACATTACCTCACTATCTCATTAATATTAACTTTTCTCCTACTTTCATTATACTCCAAGAGAAAAAAAAAAGAAAGTCAAAGACTTCCTAAAATTTGTCAATATTAATTTTTATATATTTGTTATCCTTCAAGGCACTACTTGCTTGAACTAAAGTTCTAATAGCGTTAGCACATTTTCCTTCTTTTCCAATTACTCTTCCAATATCGCTTTCCGCTACCATTACTTGAATAAGCATAACATTTTCCTCTTCAGTAGGAAATTCTTTCACGCTAACAGCATCAGTATCTACTACTAAAGACTTAACTATTTCTTCTGTCAATGTTACTAAATCCATAACTACTTATCCTTCTTTTCTTTAGATTCAGCATATTTCTTCATGATTCCAGCTTTACTTAATAAATTTCTTACTGTATCAGTTGGTTGTGCACCATTATTTAACCATTTTAAAGCAACTTCTTCATTAATTTTTACGCTTCCTTCGCCAACTGGAGCATAAGTTCCAATTAATTCTAGGTATTGTCCATCTCTTGAACGTCTAGAATCAGTAGCTACGATTCTATAAGTAGGTCTTTTCTTTGCACCCATTCTTGTTAATCTAATCTTAACTGCCATTTATATCCCTCCATTTCCTCATTTGTCTAGATTATTATAATATAATCAAATTATGTTGTCAACCTTTTTTTTATAACAGTATATCTTATTTTCAAAAGAAAAATAACACTTAACGTGTTATTAAACAGTCTCATCTAAATAATTTTCATTTATTTCATCAATTGTCTTATCTTCTACCTTTTCTGTATCTACTGGATTATCTTCTACAATTTCATCCCAAGGATCTTCATCATCATCAGCTTGTATTTTAACTTTAACATCCCCAACTAATTCAACCCCTAATTCTTTTTCTATCACATATTTTACAGTTGCTCCATCAATATCTATTTTTACACAATTAGGCTGTTTTAAACTTCTAACAATAATTTGTTCATTATCATTTTCTTCATCTCTATTACGCATTTTAACTACTTCACTATAAGTATTAGTCTCTTTTACAACTTCTGTCTTTGTATCATTATCATATGAATACCAAACATTTACGTCATAACTTCCATTTATATGTATTGAGTCACCAGATTTCACTCCATTAAAATTATGATTAATAACCCAAACACCAAGTACAGTTGACGGACTATTATTAACGTTAATTACATGTTCTGATGAAAACAACTTTTTACCTTTTGCGATAACTGCCTTAGTAACAATTTCTCTATAATTAGCCATAAGTACCCTCCTCAATCTAATTTATGCAACTATTGCCAAAAAGAACACAAAATAAATAAAATATGTTAAAATAATAAAATAAAGGAGGGTTATTTATGGCATCGGCAATTATTCATTTAGCCGTCGCAAAGACATTAGAACAATATTTAAATATAAATAATAAGCGAGATTACTACCTAGGAACAATCGCTCCAGACATCGCAAAATTACTAGGAGATAATAAACGCCGTTCTCATTTTCTAATAAATTCACGAGACGACATTCCAAACATCGAATTATTTAAAGAAAAATATCCTAAATTTAAAGATAATTCTTTTGACTTAGGATATTTCATTCACCTATACACTGATAAAATTTGGTTTTCTAGATTTCTCCCAAAAATAATAGCAGGTAATTCCATAAAACTACTTGATGGAACTATTTTACATACCACACCAGAAGAAATGCAAAATCTAATGTATCAAGACTATACCAATCTAAACATTAAATTACTAGATGAATACAATATGGATTTATCTTTATTCTATGAAGACTTTATCATTCCAACAACTAGCATAGATGAAATACCAATTGATAAATTAAATATTTTAATTGATAAAATGGGTTTAATAATTGAAAACTCCAAAGAAGAAAAACCCTATTCATTTGATACATACTTAATACTAGAATTTATTGATAATGCCTGTCAAGAAATATTAGAAGCATTAACTAAATAAAAGAGACTTGCCCTAAAGTCTCTTATTCTTTTGGATTAACAACCCTATAAAAATAATCATTTAAATCATCTTTAATTAATTCAATTTGTTGATTAACTAAAGCCAACTTCTTTTTATAACTATCATATAAAGGTATACTATCAAGTCTTTCTTGAACCTTTTCAAGTTCTTCTCTAATTTCTGGATCTGCTGTTTTAATTAATTGTTTCTGTAATTTTTTTACCTTAGCAACCAATTCTTTTATTTCATCACTTTTATCCATTTTCTCTTTTAATCTAATACATTCTTTAAATTCCTCACTACCAGTAATTGAAGAGACAATTTCTCCTACTGCGCTACCCAATTTCTTTTCCATCTAAACTCCATGTCTTCGCCGAAGTAATCTCAACATTAACAATACTTCCGACTTCAAGACTTTTATCACTTATAAAATTAATTAACTTATTGGTATGGCTGTACCCAAAGTACATTCCCTTTTTCTTTTCTGAAACGCCTTCAACTAACACTGGTAAGATTTTCCCTTCTAGTTTTTTATTGTTTTCTAAGAAATATTTATTCACAATTGCATTTAATCTTTGTAATCTTTCTTCCATTTCTTCTAAACTAGTCTCATCTTTAAGTCTCGCCGCCGGTGTACCTTCTCTAACCGAAAAAATAAAAGTAAATGCATTATCATACTTACAATATTCCACAAGATCTAAAGTTTCTTTAAAATCTTCTTCACTTTCCCCAGGAAATCCCACAATAATATCTGTTGAAATAGATACACCTGGAACAGTTTCTTTAATTTTATCAAATAGTCTTAAATATTCTTCTTTAGTATATCTTCTTCCCATCAGTTTCAAAATTCGACTAGAACCAGATTGTACTGGCAAATGAACACTTGGCATAATATTTTGATATTTTCCAATCACTTCAATCATCTCATCCGTAAAATCCCAAGGATGAGATGTCATAAATCTAATGCGAGGAATATCTTTTTTAGCAATATCTTCAAGTAGATCACTTAACGTATAGTCTTCATATAAATCCTTACCATAAGCATTAACATTTTGCCCAAGTAAAGTTACTTCCTTATATCCTTCACTAATTAACTCATCAATTTCTTTTAAAATATCTTCTTTTGCTCGACTCCGTTCCATTCCTCTAGTATAAGGAACAATACAATAAGTACAAAATTTATTACAACCATAAATTATATTTACATATGCTTTATAACTATTAGCCCTAACAACAGGTAGTCCCTCAACCAAATCGCCTTCTCGAGAATACACCTCAATTTGTTGTTTATTTTCTTCAATCGCCTTATCCAATATCTCAGGTAATTGATACATATTATGCGTCCCAAAAACAAAATTTACAAACTTATAATCTCTTAGTATTTCGTCAACTACACTTTTTTCTTGGGCCATACAGCCACATAAACCAACTATTAAATCTTTTTTTACAAGTTTTAAATGCTTAAGTCTTCCTAACATTCCAAATGCCTTATTATGAGCATTCTCTCTAATTGAACAAGTATTCAATAGTACCAAATCAGCCTCGTTATAATCATCAACCTTCGTAAATCCAAGTTCGATTAGTAACGCTGATATATTCTCACTATCATGTTCATTCATTTGACAGCCATAAGTTTTCAAGAAAAACTTTTTTCCAGAATACTTACCTTTAATACTATCTTCAAATGAAAATTCTACACGTTTATATTCACGTTTATCTCTTGTTCTTGCTTCTTTATAATCAGGTAGCCGCATATCATCACTTCCATTCTTTCACTCCCAAATATAATACCTTAATCCCTCTTAAAAATCAACTTCACCAAGTATTTTTAATTATTTTTATATTGTTTTCCAACTGGCTTACTACAATGCTGGCAATCATCATCAGCAACAACGACTCCATTATAACCACACTTTGCCTTCAGCTGATTAACACGATTAGTAAAATTCAATTCAACTTGATCGCTACTAGCAACACTCGTAGCCTCTGCTACAGTATAATAATCAATTGCCTTTTCATAGTCCCCTAATTTATCATAACCCTCAGCAATTCTAGCATAAATAAAAGATTTAGGACTTTCCAATTTTGGTAATAATTGATGATATATATCGATCATTTCTTCAAAATCACCATTACGATATTTATAATTAGCTAATCGCAATGCTCCTGTAAAGTTAACATATGGACCATTTGGATCAAAATACTTTAACACTACTCTCTTCTCTCCAGTCTCCTCTTCAAGCACATAAGTCTGAATTTTTTGAAAGCTAGTAGTGGTTTCAACCACTCTCTCAATATCCTCCTCAGACATAGGTTCTAGCATTATTAAATTTGTATCTTCAAGTAATCTATCTACAACATCTAATACTGCATATGTCACTTGACTAGGTTCCTCTACAACTATTTCCTCCTGTGGAACTAACGTCTCCCCATCATTAGTAACACCCTTTTTTTCTTCACCCACTGTAACTTCATCAGACTCCCCAACAGTAGCCATCACATCACTTACTGACAACACTTTATCCGCTGGAAGTAAGGCATTCTTCTCTGAATCAGTTAATAAAACTTTTTTAGTAAGGCCTAAATCAGCCTCGCTAATTCCTACGCTAGCAGCATCTTCTAATAATCTACTTTTCATTTCAGCTACATTAATATGTATGTCACCTAATTTTTCAGACATACTTAAGATATCTAAATAAAGAGCTGCCTTATAAAATTGTTTTCGCGCTAAATTATAATAAAAATCTTGAATATATACTGCTGATAAAAATTCAAACTCATCTTTTGCCAAATCAGTTAAAGCTTCCATCGGCCTAGTAAAACCTTTATCATTATCTAAAACACTCAATTGTACTAAATCATTAACATAGTCCTTCCAATCTTGTTTTCCCAAATGTGCTAAATACTTATTTATTAAAGAATTAGCTTCCTCAATATCTTGATTAGTTAAACAAATAGTTAACTCAGTAAATAATCTATCTCCTACTTTATCTACCTTTTTTACATCAATTCCATTATTACTATTAAAATTGATATTTCTATCAAGTCTCGTCATTTCAACTTTTATTTCATTTAAAACTTTTTCTAGAGCTTTACTACTACTGTTTCTAGCATTACCTCTAGCTATATATTCTTTATTTAGATTATAAGCTTTTACATAGTCATGTGCCATAACCGCACTATAAGTATCGTCTTGACTATCTTGATTAACAACCGGCAATTTATCCTCATTACGCATTCCTATTAAATCACTAAGTGCCGTTAATAATATATAATCCGTTTTATTAAGTCCATGAATAGATAATTCACTAAGTAAAATATTTTTAGCCGCAGCATAGTTTTGATCATTAATTAACCTATATAAATCACTATGAACCTTAATACTATTACGTGTCGCATATCCCAATAATACTTCAACAATATCCAGATTAATTTTTTTATCACGACCATTAACATCTTTCATCATACTACTGGCAGATCTAAAAGACTTATTCATTATATTCTTTCGTATTTTATGCTGCAAATCCTTATCACTATATCGCTTATCTCCAGGTAATACTTTAATATCATCATAAGTCATTTCCCTAACCCGTTCTTTATAATGTTCCGGTAAATCTCCCATAAAGCTAAGTAAATATAACCACAAATTATTATCTTGTTTGTAGTATTGATTATCTATCTTATCTAATATCTCAAAACTTTTTACAGCCTGGTCAAAATCATTACTAATAATACTATTAAAAAATACTCTTGTTTGCAAAGAACCATTATTAGGATCAATTTCTATTGCTTTTAATAATGCTTTTCTTCCTAATTCCGGATTATGTACCTTCTTTCCAAAACATACATTTGCAAATGTCAATAATCCCTTAGCATTTCCAATCGCATATTTCCCCTTTTTAGGTCTAACTAACTTTCCCTCTTCTACAAGCTTAGTCAAATCATTCTTATTTAACCCTAAACTTAATAATTCTTGAGTTGTTAAAATATCCTTTTCTAAATATTCCCCATACATTTTAAATAAAATTTTAAAATTAACCAAAATTATCACCTCACAATACTAACTATAATCATAATATCACATATTATTAAACAAAACAAAAAAAAGCAACTAAATAGTTGCTTCATTAACGACTAAATTAATAATATTTTCTAATACTGCTGATCTATCTCTTAAAATATCTGTCTTAATAATGTCTATATTCTCTACAATTATATCAACTAATTTTTTCATCGTTGGTTCTAGTTGTTTTTTAACCAAATTTTCAACTATAACTTCTAAATTATTTAGTCTTGAATATTTACCATAATAAGAATTATTAACACAAGCACTACATAACTTTTTAAATGTCACTAAATCTATATCATTAAATCTTTTATCTTCTAATATTTTAAATGCAGTATAAATATAATTATTATTAATTGCCCTATCTAAAATTGTTTCCCCCTTATTATTTTTTATATTCGGGGTAAAATTTTTTTTCTTTTTTAATTGCTCCACTACTTTTAAAGCCCCAACTGAATTATCCATCGCTAGAATATGACCAAATGTATTTCCCTCAACATTTTGATGGTTTACATCCCAATTTCTTTTTTTCATAACTTTCATTACTAAGTCATATTGTTTAGCCTTTAAAAGTCTTGTAACAACATCATTTGCCGCGCCATCACAGGTATTTACGTTTACCTTATTATCATCAAGTAACTTTTCAACTAAATCAAAATTACTATTTTTAATAAGGCGAAATATCAGGGACGGCTCCTCGGAGCAAACATCAATTGCCTGTTGCTCACTGAATAACATAAATAACACCTCTTTGTTCATGTGACAGTTATATATTTTATCAGAACACCATCTTTTTGTCAAATTGACCACCATCCTCTTATCATAATTATGATAAGAAATAAATTATTTTATACAAAAAAAGGACGTCTGTCCTAATTTATTTTACATAAACAACATCATTACTGTACTAAGTGTATTTTGAATACAATGCACACTCATATTTATACAAATATTATTTGTTTTAACATATGCCAAAGCCATTACAGAACCCATTGCTACATATTGTAACGATTGAACAATCATATTATATATGCCTATTTCTGAACCAATTGTATGCATCAACCCAAATATAATACCTGAGGCAATTACAAAAACTACATCATTCTTAAGAAATCTTCTTAAACATCCCCTAAAAATAATTTCCTCTACAAATGGAGCCCAAATAATTGCTAGTGGCGCAACATACCAAAAAGGTGAAGAATTTAAACCACTTTGATTCGCCGTAACTGTCTCGCCACCTAAAATCATCCTAACAATTGCTGCCACATAAGAAAAACCTAACAATATCACCCACCACTTAAAAGATTGTCCAACATGCAATGATAAATCACTACGATAAGCCTTAAAATCTCTCTTTAAGCGTTTATTAAAAACATAAATTCCAAAAGCAAACACCCCACCATAATAAAGTACCATTACGACAATTGCACTAATCGGACCATCTATTAAACCACTTATAAAAAATTGCGTTGCATATAAGGCAATTAAAACAACTGTTAAAAATAAATCTTTCCCCGAAACATTCAGTTTTTCTAACTTTACTAATTTTTTCTTTTCTTTTACAATTACATTACCATCAATATCGACTGGAAATACTTTTGGCGTTGTTCCAATTATAACTAGCGCAATCGCTCCCAGTAGAGTAACTATTCCACCACCATATAAGAAAATTGATACGGCGACTAAAATAATTGATAAAGTCTTCTTTTCACCCACTTTATTCTTACCAAAAATAATTAATAGTACAATAGCCAAAATAATTCCAACAACAGCAGTTAACATAACTGATGAATAAAGTGTTTCCGCCGTATACATTCCAGCCATCATCTCTTTAATTCTTTCCGGCATTAAAGACACAGCTTCTAGCATTTCTTCTGCCTGCTTTACAGCAATGCTTTTCCCAAATATTAAATAACAAAAACTAACAATAAATTGAATTATTGCATAAATAATCAAATATACTCTCTTTTTCATAAGTTTCTCCTCACTAATACAATATCATAAATCAAAAAAAAGATTAATAACTAACTCTATTAATCCTTTTATTTACATAATATTTTACAAAAAGCCTAACTATTATTACTTTAATTTTGTTCCACAATTAGCGCAGAAATTAAAGCCATTATTTTTTGTTCCACAGTTTGGACAAAAAGCCATTGGGGTTGCACTAGTTGCTGGAGTCACATTTTGATTATCCTCTAAATTCTCAGCATTTTCTCCATGCGCTACCACACCTGGATGTAATGGTTGTCCTGCTGGTGTTTGACCTTTCGCATAAGCAGCGTGTGTTGAACCACTGTTATTCATTGCATTATTGGTTACTCCACCGAACATTCCCCCACTTGCCATATTCATCATTCCAACTCCCATGAAACCATTCATCGCACCATTTTCATTACTTGCTGCTGCTTGAACTGCATTAGCATAAGCCCCAGTAAGCGTTCCTTGTTGCATAAATGCATTGGAAGATAATTCATAATTATCAATTTTCTTTTCACTTTCTTCATCAAGTGTAACTGATTCAACAACAAAGCCCACTAAGCTAAGACCACGATCACGAATTGGCTGATCAAATACCCTATCAGTCATTGTCTTCTTAATTTCATCAGTGCTATTAGGCAAATCAAGAGCTGCCACTTTATGATCTTTACTTCCTAATTCACTTAATACATTTTGAAATGATGCTACAACTTCCGAACGCATTTGTTCAGTTAATTCACCTTTATGATATACTTCTGCTGTTCCAGCAACTTTACTCATAAATACTGCCGGATCAACAATTTTAAATGTATATTTACCAAAACACTTAACTTCTACACGAAGAGGACTCGTTCCGCCAGTCATTTGATTTGGAATTGGATGTCCCCAATCTTGATAAGGAATTGGTGCTGGCGTTCCAAACTTATTATCCATAATTTCTTTAGCATTCAAATAAAATACTGCCTGTTCCTTATTAGGGGCACCATTATATACAAAACGTGTCCACATTTCTTTAAACACTGGTCCAAATTGTCCAGCAAAAAATGAAGGTGATGTTGATTGATCAAAAGTATAAATACCTTGCTCTGCTGTTGCATCAACAATTCTTCCACTATCAAAAATTACTGCTATTTGTCCTGGTGCAACTTGAATTGCACTATCTTTTGAAATAATACCATTGGCAGTTGTTACCTTTCTCATTAATATGTCTTGACCTAAGTCTTCACATTTAATATACTCTTTCCATTGATCGCCTAAAGTACTACCAACAGCACTTGCAGCGGCTTTTATTAATCCCATATTTCTTCTCCTTCTATTTTACATAATTTTATTATACCACATATTTTCAATACGTCTACTATGATTTATTTCTTCGTCTTCTTGTTGTCTTCGCATCAATAAAATTATCCCTAATATCTTTAATAACGACGGTTTCTTGTTCTAGAAAACTTCTTGCAGTCGTCGCTGGTTTAACCATTTTATTCATTGAAACTAAAACCACCATTCCAATTAAAGTTCCAATTCCTGCAAAAACCAAAGCTTCTATAATCCAAGATTCTTTATGAACTGTCCCATCAACATCAATAACAACATCTTCACCTTTTGTAGCCTCTCCAATTCCTACAAATCCCCCTATTGAATTTACAAAGGTTGAACAAGCTTCATAAAAATTTTTTTTCATTATTTTATTATATACATTTTTTAAAATTGGCTGCATTCTTGAATCCGGAAACAAATTATAAGCTTTACCACTGGTTGTCATATAGATTTCACTTTCATAAAAATCAATTAAAAATAATAGTCCGTCATCTTTAAAAAAATTATATTGATAAAAATTATGTGCATAATCCTTTGTACTACCAACTGGATTGTCCTTAATAGTAACTATTGCCATATCCATATTTGTTTCATAAATAAAATTAAAGATTTGCTTATAAAGTTTTTCTTCTTCGTCATCAGTAAGTATTTCTGCAAAATCATAAATTTTTTCTTCAGCATTTATAGCCGGTGTACTTAAAATCGCCTTTCTATTACTATTAGTAACGACAATGTCTCTTGGCACTAGATAATCAGAATCCGTTCTTGTATTGACCTTCGTGCTCGCAAACACATCACTACAATTAAGTAAAATACATAGAATTATTAAACAAAATATTTTTCTTAATCGCACCACTTCATCACCTACCTAAATAAACTTTAGACCTAAAAATGCTACTACAAATAACACAATAAATATTAAAAGTCCCCATATTATCGCTTCTTTTATACCAATTGGAATATTACCAATAAATTTTCCCGTTTGGCCATTCATCGCAAAAATATAATCCCTATCCTTATACTTTATATTTACCATCCAAACTGGTAATAATATGTAATATATGTTTTTAGCGACAATAGACATTTGATTATTACTAACACTTACCTTATCATGCTTAACTGTTTCTTTCATTAAATAAACTGCTGTGTTATTAGCTCTATCCTGAACTCTTTTTAAACCCTCATCTTCAGAAACATCATATTTTTCAGCTAAGAAACCTGCTAAATAAGCATGGTTATACTCTTCTAATTGAGTATAATCAAATGGTTCTAATGAATCCATTAAATCATTAGGGAATCTAGTCGAAGCATCCGCAAGTACCTTTTTAAATTCAAATTTTCCAGACTTTTCTACATTATACTTTTCTGTTTTTGTATAATGATATTCTTTATCACTCCACTTTTTTACATCTTCCCCCAAAAACTCTACCATCCCCGTTGCTTCCAAGTCATAAGCCCAAAAAGGAATATAAATCCCTGTAATTTTGTCTATATTTTTAGGATCTTTAAAACAGTATGGTGTTAAGGGTTTTCTCTTAGTTAAACTTTTAAAAGCCTCTTCTGCATCCTTTTTAACATTTTTAAACGGAATAATAAAATTAGGCATCTTTGAAGTTTCTATCTTTTCTTTTAATATAGCCGTACTTCCACAATAAACACAAAATGTTGCCGTAGTAGTCTCATCAGCTAAAATTTCAGCTCCACAACTCTTACAATGATAAGCCTCCATTTTGTTTTCAGAACCTTCATCTATTTGCTCTTCTTTATTAGTAGGATCGTTACTATTACATTTTTCCATTTCTTCTAAACTAAATTTACTGCCACAATACTTACAATCCCAACTTTGCGTAACTGGATTAAAAGTAATTCCCGCCCCACAAGTTGGACACTTATTATCCAATGCCTCCACCTTATCACTTCCTTATTATCTATCATTATATCATAATTTTATTAATATCTAACAAGATCGTTAATTAAAAAGACCTTACTAACTACATCCACTACCCTGCTTCCACAATAACTACATGATTTATATCCTAAACTAGTAATTGGCGATCCACAATTAGGACAACTAATGCCATATACTTGCTTATCCTTATCCGCAATTTTACTTGAGTCAATCACATAAATATATTCACACCTTACTCGATCCTGAACCTTCTTTTTAGAATTGCCTTTAATTTCATAATACCAAAAACTAGTATCAGTTCTTATCGTCGCAACACCACTATTTTTTTCATACTTTGAAACTACTGTTTTATTAATTGTCATATCTTTATATTCAACAGTTATATCTCCTAAGTCTTTAATTCTCCTTCTCACAAAATCACGAATCTTCTCATTTTCTATCTTATCTGGATTTTTCTCCTCAATTGCTATATAAACATCCATAATTAGTGCTTCACTTTTTCGTTTTAATTCATTAATATTAACTTCTGGAAAATCTTTTTTTATAATATCTAAGTAAATACTTTCCATACTTGCTAATGACTTAGGCACCTCTTCATCCTCTAACCTAGCCTCTTCTATTATTTTTCTAATACTATTTCCCCCAAGATATTTAGCTGAAATATCTTTTATTTTTCTTTTAATATACAAATAAAAACCCAAAATAAATACTATTAATAGTATAACTCCAATTAAAAATGCCATTTTATCTTTTCTCCTACTATAAAATTATATCACAAAGAAAAAGAATTTAGTATTAAACTAAATTCCTAAGCATCATATTTTTTTAAACTAGATTCCTTCTCAACTACCTCTACTAACATTTTTCCTTCTTTTGAATTACAATCAACGTTTATATTGCGTAACCCACTAGTATTTTTCACTACTTCTACAATGTTATTTTTTTCCATTACTTATATCACCATTATTATTATAATTAAAAAGAATAATTTTTATACATTTATTTATCATTTACTAACTCTATTGTTTTTTCAACTAAACAATTGGCTGATTCTTGATTAATCATCCTTCTTTGATTTTTAACTAACTCTTCTTGTAAATTAACATCATCCAATAACATATTTACTTTCTCAACAATTTCTTCTTTCGTAGAACACGAAAAACTCATTTTGTTTTCTTCAAAAAACTTTGTATTATATGTTTCAATACCAGGAATAGGAAAAACATGTAATAGTGGTTTACCTATAGATGCCACTTCAGTCGACGATAAACCACCCGGTTTCGATAAAACAACATCAGCTGTACTAATTAATTCATTCATATTATGAATAAATGGAAACAATAATAATCTAGGATTATTAATACGTTCAAGTTCACTATATAATTTCTGATTTGTTCCGCAAACAACCATGATCTTTAAATTATTTCTTTTAAGAAGTTCTTCAAGTATTTCATCAACTCGACCAAATCCCATACTCCCTAACATTATTAAAATTACCTGTTCATTTTCCTTTATCATTAATTCAGTTCTAATATTTCTGGCTTCTCTTATAAATCGCGAAGATACTATAATACCAGTATTTAGTAAGGTCTTTTTCGCTATTCCTTTACTAATAAATCTTTCTTCTAACCCTTTTTGAATTACTAAATAATCTGATTTTGACTCTTCTAAAAAAGGACATGGCTCATAGTCTGTCGCCACCGTAATAAATTTAACTCTTTTTGGATAGATATATTTATTAATAGCTGTTAAAGTAAGAGCTGGAAAAAGATGTGTTGTAATTACTACATCAAAATCATTCTCAATAATATAACTATATAATTTATGTCTATATAACTTATTAAATAAATAGACTGGACTCTTTATTTTTGTTTTGCTATAAAGTTCTCCTAACTTATAAACATTTTTAAAAACTTCTCCATTCCCAGCCAATGAAGATAAGTACACTTTTTCTGTTACTTTCTTAACCTTAACATTAACAATATCATAAAAGTCTTTAAAAACTGCTTCTATATTATTCTCTTTAAATTCTTCTAAAATATACTTTGCACAAGAGTTATGACCACCACCTGTACTACATGATAAAATTAATACCTTCATTATATCTCTTCCTTCATTTTCTCATAAACCCTCGTTTTTAAATCTTCAATTCGTTCTTTTTTTTCTAACTCATTATTTGGAAAAATAGGTTCAAGGACAACTGCGTGAATACATTTCTTCCTTTTATATAACTTATAAATTCCTGTTCTTTCTTTAAATTCAAAGCGAATTGGTTGAACTGGAACATTTGCATCTACCGCCATCTTAAAAGCTCCATACTTAAAATTTCTAATATCCTCATAATATGGCCACAAAGATCCCTCTGGATACATTTGAACAATTCTTCCTTTTTGTAATGATGTATTTATTTGCTCATAAAATTCCTTCTTTTGATAATCCTTAGTCGGTATAGGAATTGCATATAATATTTTAATTAAATGTCTTATAAATGGTATTTTAAAATTTGACTGTAAAGTAGGAAAATAAACTCTTCTAGGAGAATAAACTAATCCAATCATTGTACAATCCATTGGATGAATATGATTAGAAATAGACACCATTCCCGTTTCATGTATCAATAAATCTTTATTAACTATCTTAAATCCAAATAAAATTCTATTAAGAACAGATAAGATAAGAGCAATCGGAATAAATAATAAATTTGAAAGGAAATTAAAAATAAAACTATCAGAAATAAATTTATATCCATCTTTTATCTTAAATTTCAATGGCTCCCACATATGAAAAATATGTGCATCCTCCTCTAAGTTACAATAATCATATTGTTTCATAATAATCACCTAATAATTAGATTATAACATATTTTTGCTATTCTTTCAAATGACACATCCTTTCAATATTTCTGACTTCACATTATTTTAAAGCATGTTATAATCATAATAAAGGGAGAAGTAATATGGCAAAAAAAGAAATAAAACCTTATATAGATAATAAAACGGCAATTATCAATGGAATTACAATTGCTGCTGCAGTTATACTTGGAATGACTATCACCTCAACTTTTCAACCCAAAACCACCAACAACAATCAATCAACTATTTCTACAGAGTCAACTTATCAAAAACTAGATAAAAATAAATTAAATTCCAAAACTACGACAGTTGAAGACCGCAAAATTTATTATCAAAAAAATGTTGACACTATTTTAAAAAATATGACAGCAAAAGAAAAAAATGCTTTCTACGTCAAACTCAATCTCAAATATCAAAATAATAAAAGTAATAGTACAGATAATCTTACATTTCTAAGAAATGATAATCAATATCAAAAAGATATTTCAATTAAAACCAAAACAGTTTCTATCCCACCAGGAATTTATAAACTACTTTCTGATAATGTCGACCTTGGTGAAATAGAATTATTGACTCCAGGAACCAATTTAAATATATCTATTGATTATACAACAAAAACTATCACCATCGAGACAACGGATCCTAAAACAAAATAAAAATAGTATTCCTACTATTTTTATTTTTTACCACAAAACAGCTTTGGTTTATAAACTACCCCTTTAATTTTGATATATTTTTTCAAGTTAAACGAAGCTAATAATATTTTAATATCCAAAACAAAACATTTATTATCATTATATATTTTATTTAACTTACATTTCTCCACTAGCAAATAATTCAAATAATAGTCTTTTTTATCTTTAACATTATTAAGTATTAACCCTTCATTTCTATAAACATATGCTGCAAGACCATATATTCCCGGAGAATATTTACTATATTCCTTTTTCTGGTTCTCATTATAATATTTTATATGTGCATAAATATCAGGTCTCACCCCTACGAAAGCCATTTGTCCAAATAATATATTAAATAATTGCGGGATCTCATCTAATCTAGTTCTTCTAAGAAACTTACCTGTAATTAATATTCTATTATCATTTTCTTTAGTAACAGCAAAATCATCTTCTTTATGTACTTTCATACTTCTAAATTTATACATATCAAAGCGTTTCATATCTTTCCCAAATCTTTCTTGCTTAAAAATAATAGGGCGCCCATCTTCAATTAAAATAAATATAGATATAACAATAAAAACAGGTAGTAATATAATTATCAAAAATAAAGCTAAAATACTATTTATTATTTTTTCCATTTGGTCTTATTATCTCAACTCCACCCATATAAGGTTGTAAGGCCTTTGGAATTCTAATACTTCCATCTTCATTAATATTATTTTCAATAAAAGCAATTAATCCACGTGGTGTAGCTAAAACAGTATTATTTAAGGTATGTAAATAATAACTACCCTTATCTCCCTTCGCTCTAATACCCAATCTTCTTGCTTGCGCATCACCTAAAGTAGAACAACTACCTACCTCAAAATATGTTTTTTGACGAGGGCTCCATGCTTCAATATCACAAGATTTAACTTTCAAATCAGCCAAATCACCACTACAACACTCAAGCGTTCTAACTGGAACATCTAAGCTTCTAAAAAATTCAACTGTATAATTCCACATTTTTTCATACCATTTCATACTATCTTCTGGTTCACATATTACGACCATCTCTTGCTTCTCAAATTGATGAACACGATAAATTCCACGTTCTTCAATACCATGTGCCCCAACTTCTTTTCTAAAACAAGGTGAGTAACTAGTCATTGCATATGGCAAGTTTTCCTTTTTTAACAACTGATCTTTAAATTTACCAATCATTGAATGTTCACTAGTACCAATTAAGAATAAATCTTCACCTTCAATTTTATACATCATTGCATCCATCTCTTCAAAACTCATAACTCCTGTAACCACATCGCTACGAATCATAAATGGTGGTACACAATATGTAAATCCTTTGTTAATCATAAAATCTCTTGCATAACTAAGCATTGCTGAATGGACTCTTGCTACATCTCCCATTAAATAATAAAATCCATTTCCACTAGTTCTACCAGCGGCTTCCTTGTCCAATCCATTCAAACTTTCTAAAATATCAGCATGATATGGAACTTCAAAATCTGGTACAATTGGTTCTCCAAATCTTTCATTTTCTACATTCTCACTATCATCTTTTCCAATTGGCACACTAGAATCAATAATATTAGGAATCACCATCATTCTCTCTTTTATAGCCTTACTTAACTCATCAAATTCTTTATCAAGGTTAGCTATTTCATCAGCTGTTTCCGCAACTTTTCTCTTTACTTCTTCTGCTTCCTCTTTTTTCCCTTCTTTCATCAATTTGCCAATTTCACCACTTAATCGATTTTTATCCGCCTTTAAGCCATCAACTCTAACTTGTACCTCACGCACTCTAACGTCTAATTCTTTTACTTCATCTACCAAAGGTAACTTTTTATCTTGAAATTTCTTTTTTATATTTTCCTTAACCATTTCTGGATTTTCTCTAATTAATTTAATATCTATCATAACTTTACTCCTCTACTAACTTTCTAAATATATTTTTTTCTAATATCATTTCAATTTCATTTTTACTAAAATCTTGTTCTAATAATTCTCTTAAATCTCTTTTTACAGTTGCATAATCAAACACTTGTGGTTCTTTCTCATCTCCAAATAGTTCAACACCAAATGTCATATCATCAGTAGATACCCCTACATGATCAATCCCAACTATTGAAACAATATGTTTTATATGTTCCAAATATTTTTGTCTAAGTTTCACCGTATCTTCATCAACGGTCGAAATAAATCTAGAATAAGAAACAACTCCAACAATAGCATCCAACTCTTTTAATACCTGTAACTGGGCATCATCTAAATTTCTCGGATGAGAACATAATTTATAAGAATTAGAATGGCTTGCTATAACTTTTACTTTTTTTCCTAGCTTTATTTGCTCCCTTAAAAAATAAGCTACATCATAGAACGTTTTTCTATTCATATGTGACATATCAATTATTATTCCAAGATCTATCGCTTTTTCCAATAATTCTCTTCCCGCTTTAGTTAAACCATCATCACCTCTAATACCACAGCCATATTTGTTAGGATTATTCCAAACAAGTAACATACTAGCAAGGCCTTCCTTATAAAGTTCTTCTAATTCCTTAGTATCTTTAATATAGTCACATCCCTCTATACTAAAAACTAACTTTTTATCTGGCAAATATCTTCTAATAACCTTAGTCGCTACCTTAAACATTTCTAAAACATCTATATTCTCAGCCTCAGCTCCTAATTCTTTTTTCATTTCCTCAGGATTCATAAAATATAAATTCATAAATACTCCCGAGACATTTTCATCTCGATAATTTTGAATCCATTTTTCTAAATAAGAATAATCATCCCTTTTATAACACTGATAAGCTACCGACAGCATATCATAATGCATATCAATCATTTAATCCCCTCCTTAAATAGAAAAAGATGATACCTAAGGAGTGCCAAATACAGCACGGTACCATCCTTTATTTTTCTTAATTTTGATAACGGTATTACCCGGAATTTCTTCATCTATAGAGTAGATAAATAAGCCTTTAATATCGTTTCCACCAACCACGACTTCTCTAAAATTAAATAAACTTATTATTAGTTCTAATAATCGATTTGTTAATATTATAGACTAAGTTTTTATTTTTATCAAGATTTATTTAAAAAACTCTAACTGCTCTAAAAAGAATTCATAAGCCATTTTAATGTAATCCCAACCTAACCAAACCGTAAAAGCAAAAGCAACTAAAACAATAAGTGAAAAAACAAACTTTCTCGCACGATATCCTTTTTCAGCCTTTGATTTACCATGACCATCAATAGCTATTGAAGACTTATACTTTTTAAGCGAAACTTCCTTTTCATGCATATATACAGCATTACTGTCAAAACCAATAATCGGAATCATAATAAATGGAAAAAATAATGTTAACCAGCCACTACGATAAAACTTAACTCCTAATTGAAAATTCGCTATTATTGATACAATTATCCCTATGATTGGAATAAATGATAAAAGAAATAACCACCCATTTCTAAGTGTTACTTTATAATAGACATATGAACTATAAAAAGGAATAAAGAAACTCCACCAATTCTCACCCGCTTTTATAAGAATTCTCTGATAAGAATATGCCAAAAAGAAGAAGACTCCAAAGAAAACAACAATTCCAATTAATAATCCCATATTCACATTACCTAATATTAAAGAAATGATTATTAATAATAAAGTTGGCAACATAAACACCAAGAGATTAGTAATCATACAAGCTTTAAATGGATAAACAACTACTTCCTTAGGGACTTCTATTCCATTATTTTTGGCAGTTTCTAATCCACCAACATAATCCTTATACTTTATATTATCAATGGCATATTGCTTCATAAAATTGTTTTCTTGATTATTGTAATTTAAATTACCACACTTCATACAATATCTTGCTGTTGCCTTCATCTCTGCACCACATCTTGCACATTTTATAATACCCGGGTTAACTTCACTATTAATTGCCTGGTTTGTCACCGTCTGATCAATTACCTTTTCGCCGGCGTCATTAGCATCAGGCTTTACAACTTCACCTTCTTGAATAAACATATGACTATTATTTTGTTTCATAAAAACACCTCATATCCTAATAATAATATACCACAACTAAGAAAAAGTTAAAATAAAAATTTATCATTCAAAAAAAAGAGGCTTACTTAGCCTCAATAATTAACTTAATTGCAGTACGTTCTTCTCCATCAATTGCAATATCTTGAAAAGCTGGTATGCAAACTAGATTTTTTCCTGATGGAGCCACAAAACCTCTTGCAATTGCCACGGCCTTAATAGCTTGGTTCAGTGCTCCAGCACCTACTGCTTGAATTTCTACTACTCCTTTTTCTCTGAAAACATTAGCCAATGCTCCTGCCACAGAATTAGGATTAGATTTAGTTGAAACTTTAAGTATTTCCATATTAATTATTCCTCTCTTTCGTACAATAAAATATACGTAAAAATTTATAATATAGAACTAAAAATATTAACTTTTAACTTTAACTATGATAAAATTACAATAGAGGTGGCGTCTATGGAAAAGAAAAGAAAAAAGGAATTAACATTTATTCTTATATTTTTTATTTGTGTTACTTTATCCCTAGCCTATCTTTTTCAAGCTTCCTACGCTAAGTATAAAAAACAAATTAGTGGTAATGTAAAATTTTCTATTGCCGAATGGAACATCAAATTAAATAATGAAAATATTAACGGTAAAAACGTCTTAGAAAATGCTATCTCACCAACTTATTATAAAAATGATTTTGTAGAAGAAAATGTTATTGCCCCAGGAAGTACCGGTTATGTTGATCTAAAAATAGATGCTTCTGCTGTCGATGTCACATTTAATTATTCCCTAACAACCAGTATTCCTGAAGAATCAGCCATTAAAGATTTAAAAATAACTCATTATCAATACAATCCTGACATTGCAACTAACGAAAAAATAGTCTATAACAATAATACTCCACTAACAGGAACAATTGTTCATAATACCGAATCGACTGTTATAAGACTATACATAATTTGGGACGATAGTGAAGAAAATATTATGGATAACAAAGCTGATACCGAAGCAGCTTCCAATAGTGAAAATCATGGTATTATTAAAGCAACTTTTAATTTTACACAAGCAAAATAAAGAACCAGCCATCACAATTGATGACTGGTTCTTTTTATTTTAATATCTGAGAAACTTTTAATTGAATATCTACACTAACACATTTCTTCCCAGTATTTGCCTCATATTCAGCACATTTACTACCAAAATAACTATCTGCATCATCTTTTTCTAAATATAAAGAATCTCGCATTGTCATAAAAGTAGTTTCATTAACAGAAGCTGGTGTAAAACTACCATTACTATATGTGTAATAAACAAGTGAAGGATCATAATTATAAATCTGATTCAATTTAAAATATTTTGTTTCGTCTTCATATAACCAATACAAACTAAATTCAAAATCCAATTTTTCTCCTGGATCAATTCGATCACCCGATGCATTTAACTCAATTGTAAAAGGATATCTACTGCCCATCAACTCAACAATCTCATCACGACTATAATCACCAATTATAGCATCTTGTCCCATAATCGTAAAACTCTTTATATTATAATCAAACTTAGCACTTACTTCTCCATTGTTCGTTATTCCTATTATCTTTTTGTAAGGAATATTATTACTGTCATTTGTAGTATCACCAAACCCCGGATAAATATCCCCTACATCAATAACTACATCGTTAACCTCAGCCGAATCACTATAAAAATTTACATCCCAGGCAACAACCGTTGCATTAAAATTAAAATCTGCTTTAGAAATATAAGTAAACCATGCAAAAGCATTAACTCCAAATAAGAAAATAATCATTATAAATGTATGTCTTTTTAACTTTTTGCGGCTGTCTTTCAATTTATTGTAACCATTTTCACTCTTTAATTGCTCTTGCCTAAATAATTTCTTCTTCATCCTCTTTTTCCTCCTCAACAGAAGGTATCTCATCTTGCTTATCCAGTTTTGGTGTTTCTACCTCTTTTAAACTAGTAACTTCTACTATATCTTGTTCAACTTCTTCTCCCCAATTTTTATTTTTTTCGATTTTAACAAGATCTCCTCTTTCAATTCTTCCCTCATATATCGTCTCTAGTATTTCTAATATTATAATTAACGATAATGGTAAGAATATTAAGAAAAAGAAGCCCCATAAACTTTTTACAACATGATTAAGTTCATTTATAAAAAATACTTTTCCATATACTTTTCCCAAAATCTGGTCCTCATCAATTGATGGATCTTCTAATTCATTATTAACACCTTGTGTAACAATTCTGAAACCACCATCGCTTGTCTCTTCTATTTCAACAATTCTATGTGTAATCGTTAATCCTTCAAAACCTCCGCGCTCACCTTTATAAGCAATATCATCCCCAACCTTTAAAGTTCCAGGATCAACTTCTTTAATATATATAACATCATTAATAACATACTCTGGTGACATGGAACCAGAAGCAACTGTAAAAACTCTATATCCAAATAAAGGCGCATTCCCAGTAAATCTTTGACATAAAACAAAAATAATATAAACCGCAAGTATTAGACAAATCAAAGTTTTAATAGTGCCATATATAAATCTAAAAATCTTATTATTTTGAATAAAATCTATAAACTTTTTCATACTATTCATCACCATTTAACAATAAAAATATTTCATTTCGACGTTTCTCTTCTCTTTCAAATCGATCATTAAAGATATTAACTACATTTCTAGCCTTTTCTGTATTTTTCGTTTTAACTGTTGATATTTGTTTATCAAAAATTTCCTTCAATCCATCTTCACTTATTGACATATCAGCATCCAATATATTTTCAATTACTCTTTGCAAAGTCTCAGACACCAGTTTTTTATCACTAACACCATTTTGACCATTTCCATTAGTTATTCCAATTGTTCTATTCGCAATATACTCTAGTAAAAAAGCCTGATCATATTGTTCTTTTAAAGTTCCCTTATCATAATAATCTTGCTTATCTTTTTCTTTTCTATCTTTTGACCTAAATGATTGAATATAATTCCATAATTCTTCTGCCTTTTTAAAATTTGGATTTTTTAAGATTACATTAGTTTTTCTAATTGGTGATCTAACAGGAGATACATGCAATTTATTAAGTGTCTGCATCAATTCTGTACCACTAAATCCATCCAACTGAACCTGCACCTTTTTTAACCTTTCAACATAACTAAGCCCATTTTCATTATTCTTATTTTCCTTAATATTTTTATCTAAAGAACAAATTCGAAGTGAAACTCGAACATCTTCTGAACCAACTTTTGTATTCGCAACATATGCTAAATCTTTTTTATCCATATAAGAAGAATTTTCACCGGTAGCTTCTACTCGTTGTTCAAAAAATGTTCTTAAATTATTAACTAACGTATAAATAAATCTGTTTTCATATGTATCTAAACTTTCTTCTTTATTTATATTTAAAATCTTCGAAGGCTTGACATCCCCATTCTTTTCATCTATATCTTGTATAAGATTGGTATGTTGCGTTAAATGAATAACACTTTCAACAGTTACTTTCCTAGCTAATTCTACTTTAACAATCTCTTCTTCATTAATAATAAATCTTTTCGGATTACGTAAAATATTGTCTAAATAAGGAAGTGTTTCTTCTATTTTCTCTAACCACTCATAATCAAATTCATTTAATTCATACTCTCGTTTTACTGCTAGAGTAGAGTTTAAATTATTCATAAATAAATCATCTCTAACTAACTCGAAATCTTCATTATTAGTATTTTCTTGAATAATTTCTTCCTCCATATGAATGACACCTCCTATACCATCTTCTTAAGTCTTAACAAATACTCCTTACATTCATTAAAATTCTCTTTACCAAAATTCTTATCTAAGAAATCAATAAAACCATCTATTTCATCTCTAATATATGCTAAATTCAACTGCTCAAACTTACGTAAAATTTTTCTAGCAATGTAATAGTCTACTCCATCAACTTCTTTTCCTCCACAAGCTACAAATGTCGCTACAAAATCTTTCATTTGTTTAACAATACGGTTACCAAAAGCAATACGGAAATGCTTAATAACATAATCATCCATCGCATCTATTTTTTGTAACATTTCTTCTGTTACTGGATGTTCTGCTTTTGCTTTTTCGAATAATCCCTCTAAATAAGAACTATTAATGTTCATAGCTTCCGTATCAATAGGTTCAAATACTTGACCTTTATCATTAATATCAATTGGCATAGCACGGTCATACACTTTATCTGTTACAGCAAAAGTTGAATCATCGTTATTAATTGTACCAATATACCACATATTTCCTGGAATATGAAGTTTTCCGCCCTCAAGTTTCTTAGGATCTGTATCCCAAACACTTGGAACTAACTCAATTACCCACTCATCACGACTAGGCATTTCCAAAATTGATAGCATCTCTGCAAAATAGTACTCAACACGCGCAATATTCATTTCATCTAGTACCGTTACATAAACATCATCTGTATAACCGGCTTCATACATTCCTTTTAAAACTTCTGTCTCATTAAACTTCTTAGTAAATTCATTAAAATATCCAAAAAGTTCAGTCCTATCTCTCCAAGATGGTTGAACTGATGCTATAATAGCATCTCTTTTAATAAATTTTCCCCACGCATATGCCAAGGAAGTTTTACCTGTACCAGAAATACCCTGCAAAATAACTAATTTAGTAGCAGAAAGAGCAGATATAAATAATCTAATCATTTCCGTTGTATAATAAAGCCTTAACTTAGAAGCAGCAAAGTTTCTAAACATCTCAACCAATTCTTCCAAGGTAAAGTTATTACTATAATTCTGAATGACATATCCCTTATATTGCAAATCAATTGCATATAACTTAGAAAATCTAATATCACTCATATCAACATCTTCTAGAGTCTCATCTTTTTCTTCTTCATCCATAACTTCAATTTCAGACTCTTCGCCTGGTTTTAATCCCAACTGTGACACTTTCATAGCCAAAATCTTTTCTTTTTCTTGGACAAGTTGCGCCACTTCACGGTTTAAATTACCAATTTCTTCAAGCATAGATTCTTGCTCAACTAATGTTTTTCTAAATCTAATATATTTTCTAATTATAAACCAGATTAATAAAACTATAAGACCTAACATTACCAGCAAAACAACCACAGCCAAAACTACTAATAACCATTCACCAATTCCAAAGTCTTTTCTATAAAACTCTATAACATAGGCATATTCTCTAAAATTAAACATTTGAACAATACCATTAACAAACCCAAAAAATATTTTTCCAAGTCCACTAAAGAATACTGACATAAATTCATATAAAAATCTAATAAAAGTATTCATTTTACTCCTCCTTAGTTATATAAAGTTCTACCCCAGGACTACACTCCCATCCTAAAATAACCTCTTTATCCTTCTCCTTATAATCACTTATAAATATATAATCAAAGAATTTTTCCGCATCAATACTATTTAATTTATCAAGCACTTCTCCAATATGCTTCATATCTTGATAACAACCAACCTTAAAGCCTAAATATTCCAAAAAATCCTTATGATATGTATAACTATTAAATGACACTGCTAAAACCAAATATCTCTTTAAAAAAGGATTATCAATCATTCGAAACAAATCAATATTACCTCTTTGAAACATTTTGTCATCCAAAACAATTACATATTTACCTATCTTTTCCTGATAAATAAATTTTCGCATCAATTCTCTTGGTAATTTCCAAAAAATATTCTTTAACTTTTCAATAGTAAATCTATCATCAGCATAAACTCGTTCAACCATACTTTTCTTATAATTACTCTGTAACGTTCTAATATTATAATCAAGTTTTACATAATATAAGCTATCTTTCTTTAAAGTTTGTGTATGATCAATTTTAAAATACTCTTTTTCTTCATTAAAAACTTTACTCAAGATATTCTCATTTTCTTTTATCTTTGCAATCAACTTACTACTATTAGACCCCAATCTAACTTTCATTTGTGGATATTTTTCTATAAACTCATTAAATTGTTCTAAGATTTCTCCCTTCGAAGTAAATCTAATTTGATCTAGATGACATATAAACAATGCCACCTGTACCATTTCACTAATTGCTACTTTATTCCGCTCATATTCCAAGTTTGGAATAACAAATTCTAAATCCTTATATTCATCTAATAATTCTTCCTTTATTCCCTCAAATTCAGCCTGAATTGTGGAAAAGCCAAAATCATCAGCCTCATCTAAAGTTCCCAAAACATGATAAAAATACGTATTAGTATACGTTTCAAAATAAGTTCTCAAGCATGTACCCATCAATTCTTGATCATAATCCATAAAAAAGAATGAAGCATACTCACTAAGACGTCTAATTTTATACTTTATAAAACTTCTAATAAAATCATTATTCACCCTAGTCCCTCCATCCTAGTTTACATTGATTATATCACATAAATTTCGACAAAAAAAGTCAAAAACAAAAACTTATATTTTAATAAAACTATTCTGCTAGCTCAACATCTACCTCAATAATTGATGTATCATTAACAATTGGATAAGTAAAATTTTGTGTTCGATCAGCTTTATAAAAAATTATCTTTTCACTTGAAGTCGCATCAATCTTAAATTGATATCCCTTAACATAATCAAAATTATTTATCTGAACCTTTTCCTCACTACCACTTACTCTATGCAAATATGAATTTGCAGTCATATCTAAAAATACAACTGCTGGATCAAAAGAAATAGTAACTTTTGCTGAAAAACAATTTGCTTTTTCGGTCTCACTAAGTTTTTCATAATCATCCAAACTAATCACATCACCTATTTTATAATTTGAAAAAGCTTGCTCCACTTCATAAAAAGGTACTGAATTTGTTAAACTTAATGTCATAAAATTATCGTTTTTGGCATCGACAATTTCATAACTAAAACTATTATTTTCAACACTAATAATGAATTTTCCTTTTAATGTCTTCTTATAAGGACTCTTACTTATAACCTCAACATCAATGTAAACCTCATCACCTGCTTCAAATTTTGTTCCCTGATTAGGAGTCATTGTAACAGTAAAACTATCTGTTCCTACATTTTCTCTTAAAACACCCATGTATTTACTAGCATTACAACTAACATCAGCCGAACAAGTAACATTTAAGTTATATTCGATATCTGCCTCAGTATGAACTAAAGAATTTTTCATATTATTTAAATCAACATTTATTGAATAATTATTAACACCATCCCAATTATTAATTTTATATTCCTTAGCATTAATCGAAAGTACACTACTATTAAAATAAAACCCTTTCGTCTCCAAAATATAATTATCAATTATATTATAAATATATCTACCAAAAGTAGCCGCAAAAAGGACAAAAACTACTAAACTACATAAAACAATAATACTCAATTTTTTATGCTCTTTTATATATCGCATAAAACCACTCCTAACTAATAATTTGCCCTGATTTCAACGTAATCTCAATATTTTCAATTGCATCTGCATAAGTTGCATCTTGACTATACTCGGCTGGAAAAAGCACAGAAAAAGTATAAATATCTGTTACTTTATCTTCATAATTCATCCTATATGCTTCACTTGTTTTATAAACTCTATACCAACTACCATCACTATCTTTTAAAACTTCAACGTTACTAAGTAAATTAGTAGTCGATCCATTTCTATATAAACTCAATTGAATTGGTAAATTAGTAGTAGTTTTTACATCAATTGTATATTCTAAATTCACATCGCTTTGTTTATTCGCATCAAAGTTTGCTACACTAAACTTATAAGTATACGGTGTTGTTGAAGGAACAATTTTAGCCGGATCAATATTAAAACTTAATTTTTCCCCTCCAAAAATATAAAGTGCTTGATCAATGTTAGCATTAAGTTTTACATTTGATTGATAACTCGCAAAAGCTCTTGCCAATAAACCAAATGCCGCAAACAATAATAAGACTAAAACAATTCCTACTATAATTAATCTTCTTTTTTCTTCTTTATATTTAATATTCTTTATTTTTTTCTTTATTGCCATCAACATAATCTAAGCTCCTTCCACATATTCTGGAGGAAGTTCTTCACCACGATATTGCTTAGCCATAAAATTAAAAACTAAAAACGAATCTAAATCATTTACTGTTTCTGGATCATAAACTATATCCTCATCACTTTCCCAAATAACATTAACAACTACTTCCGGCATAATACCACTTCGTATATCATCTAAAGTAAGAATTCCTGCAAATTTATTTGAATCAATTCTACGTAATGTTACATTATTAAATTTCATATCTGTTATTTTTAAATGTTTTGTCTCATCAATATCCTTATCAATATATTCAAATTCATAATATATTGCCACATCTGTTCCGCTTGGATCAATTTTAATAGTCATACTACCATCACTACCTGGCGCAACCTTTCCCTCGCGAGCGTTCTTAGTATTCCATTTTATATTATCAATCCTAATCCCCGTCGTTGCCTCTTCTGTCGTAATATCTTTACCATCAATCTTTATCTTCCAACTCGCAATAGGAGAAACTATCTTACCATCAACATTTGACTCATAAGATGTATAAGTCACACGCGACTTTAAAAAGAGAAGGCACAAAAGTATTAATAAAACAATTAATAAAACTTGTAGAATAGTCTTAAAATTTTGTTTCATTCTATATTTCATACTTCCACCTCCTATTATCACCTTCAATTATAACATAAACTCGTCAATACTAAAAGAAAAAAAGGATTATCTAAAATCCTTTTTTATAGTATTTCAATATCATCAGATGAAGACTTTTCTTCCTTTTTTATTTCTGATTTCTTTACTGCTTTTGTTGACTCTTCTGCTTCTTCATATTTAAGTACCATAACAAATTCATATATTTGATAAATGAATACTACCATAATAGGAAGTAAAACCAAGAATAAGAATCCAAATCTTGACATTAATACATCTAAAATTTTACCCCACGTAGGATATAAATTTGACTCTTTACCTAACACTTTAGTAGAGGCAACTGTTGTTCTAGCATCATCATTCAATATATATAAAGATGTAGTTTCTCCCTCTGTCATCTCAGCAACAGCCCCACTCTTAACAACATACTGATTATTAATGTTTACATAGTAATAAATCACATCACCAACTTCGATTTTCTTACTACCTCTAACTATTAATAAATCGCCTTCTTTAGCTTTATCTATATATTCATAAGTTTCCTCTTGCATTGTTACAAAAGTATAATCTTCTATCTGTGTATAACCATACTTATTTCTAAGTAAGATACCCATTGTTATACATATAACATAGACAATAATTACCACTTCTAAAAATGCCCATAAAATACTTCCAATTTTTCTAAATACTTTGCTTGTTTCTTTCATATCTTTACCACCTATTTTATTCTATGATAACACACTTAGGAATCTTTTACAACGTCCTTAGTAACAATAATATATTCATTTTCTTCCTCTATTAACTGTCGACCATCATACAATCTAAATACTAACTTATATGTACCACTAGTTAAATTCTCTTGTAATTCAAATTCATAATTATTATCACTATTAACTGTTGCATTCAGTGATTTTTCATATAAGTAATCACTACCATAGGCACTAGTACCTAATTCATTAGTAAATAATGTATTAAAATCAACCTCGTTATATACAGTTGTATCTTTATCAGTTACATCCCTCTTATACAAATCAACTCTTATATTAGGATTAACTAATACCGAACGATATGTTAATACATACTTATTTACTCTTGATTTTAATTGATTTAAACCTGTATCTCCATCAACAACTTTTGCCTTATCATCAGTCGTAACTTTAATAGCATTATCATCTCCAACTACTGTTACAGCAATTTCTACAATAGCTGATTTTTCTAATGATGAATTATGCTTACCGTCAGCCGATGCAAATAAAACAAAACGTAATTTATATTGACCTGGAGGTAACATTTTATCAATTCTTAAATTCATACTCTTACTCAAGTTTGAAACCTTACCAGCCAATTTAGTTCTAAAGACTCCATCACCATCCGCAAAAGTGGATACCCCATCAATTGATAAAACCGTTCCAGTAAGTAAACTTGAACTCACTTGATTGCCACTACTATCATACACATACATATTAAGACCCATAGCACTAGACTCATAATTAGTATCGATAATAGCTGCTCCATTTGCTGTCTTATCATAACCAACTACTGATTGAAAATCTAATTTATTATCAATATTATAATATAAATACTCACTGGCACTCTTCATAGACTCTTGTAAAACTACATTAGATGCATCATATAAACTAAATTTCATTAAATCACGTCTAATACCTAGTACCGTAATAAGTTCAATATCATCACTATCTCGAAGTTCAAATAATATAGATTTTTCTAATTGTTCACCAGTTATATTGGTCTCTTTTAAATCAAAAATAAAGACAAATTCTTCCATCGCGGTATTCTTACCATCAAAATACTTTTTATTAGCAGTTTTATCATTATAATTATTATTACTACTTGTACTACCCATTCTAACAAACTGACTTATTGGATAAGCAATCTCACCTTCATTTTCAAGTTGACTTAAACTATCAGCATATACAGCCTCTGTAACGTCAAAATAATAATACTGTGGATTATTAATATCATAACCATAATCAATCATCGTAATTTGCGTTCCAACAGGGAATGCATAAGTTGACGTTAGAACATGATAATTATCATAATCAACCCCATAAATATCTTTTAAAGCTCCCGTTGCATACAATGAATAATAAGCTGTAAATTGACTCCTATTTGTTATATTAACAGATGTTGCTGAAGGCATTTCATACTTTTTATCATAAGTGATCGATGCATCATAACTATTTCCATCATTATAATTTCTTGCCACTATATTAACTGTAATAGTAACATAATTAAATGTACTTTCAATTTCATTAATTTTCTCTTCTGACTGTAAGGTTATCAAGACACTACCTATATCTCCTTCTTTTGTAATATTCTTTGGATGATATAAATAAAACATCAACGATGGTGCGACCTTTTGACTATCAGTTTTATACATTGTTTCCCCAGAAAAGCGACCACCAGAATCACCAGTAAACTCTGTTACTCCCGCATTAGTCCATTCTCGAGTTTCACTTTTCATTGCTAAACCAAATGTCGTATTCGCAATATCTTCATTTTCTGCTATTCTTGGAACTTCACTAGGATCAATCAAATTAATTCCTGCATTTAAGCCTGAACTATTAAAGCCCATTACTTCAAAGGCTGTATCCCCATCTGGAAAATCCAACATAGTTAAACTATATGTTCCTAAAGAGGAATATTTTGACGCCGTTAAATCAACCGTATAATTTATTGTCTGCATACCAATCATCCAACGATAGAAGTTTGAATCTGGTGGAGATGGTTCAATATATTCTGTAATAATCTCCGTCATTTCTTCATTGAAAACATTTGTATAAAAGCCGTCAACTTTTATATCATGATCAGTATGATGAAGACCTAATACATATGAACTACCAATAATCATATCCCAAGCCCCAGTTGTATCACCATAATCTATACTATAATCATACAATCCATAAGATAATGAGCCATCACTACTAGCATTGTACATTCCAAAGAATGTCATACCAGTAACTTTACCATATGAAGTTGCATCTTGCGTCGTTGTAATGTTTAAATTATTATATGGAATCATATATACTCTATTATCAACATTTTTAGTAACTTTTTTCGTTTGATCATCAATTTCCACAGATGCTGGCACTAATTCGCCATTAACATCAACACCAGAATAAAGTTCTTTTAAAAGATTAGCATTCTTTCTAAGTAATAATGTTGTATTGTTTTTTATAATTAACTTATCAATTCGGTTAAATGAATATTTAATTGATGCAAAGTCATTAGTACTATCTTCAATACCTATAAGTTCCATATAACTATTATCAATTACTAGATTATTAGTTCTTTGAATAGAAATATTCTTACTTGGTTTTTCTTGCGTACCAAGTTTTTTTATTGAAATATTTGAAGTACCAGATGAAGAGGAAGCATTACCAGATCCAAATATTGAACCTGCCATATCAAATTTCTTACCACTGCTTAAATATCCAGTACCATCAATATAAATATTAATTGAGCCTACTACTGAGAAGAAATCAAAATCGTATTTGTCACTACCCTCAGCATTAGCTTCTCCTCCACCAAAGACTGTACCATCAATAATAATATCAGCTTGTTTTAACGTCTTATCAGCAACCACGTTGCTTCCAATATTTGTAACAGTTCCACCATAAACAACCGACGTATTAGCACCACCATAAACATTTCCATATATATGACCACCAACTATATTAACAACAGCAATAGAATTACCACTGGCTTCCGTTCCAGTAAAAGCTTTATTTCCGCCACCAAAAACACAGCCTTCATATGGTGTTTTAGATGTTGCTGTCCCTATAGTAGTAGTACCATCAACAGTAACATTAGTATTACCATAAACAGTTGCCGTTGTACCATTTCCACCAGCATATAAACTACCTTTAATTGCTGAATTAGTTACAAAAACCTCGGTTTTACCAGTGACTTCTCCTTCGTCACCACCACCAAACACATTTGTATTAAGTGTACAATTATCAATATCTAAGAATGTATCACCATTAACACTAGCAGCCTTACCGCCACCATAAATATTAATAATATTAGCATTTTTAGTGACTACTTTAGTCGTCCCAGAAATAGCTTTATTTCCACCACCATAAATATCACTAATCTCGCCACTATTTACCAAAATACTAGTTGGTCCAGTCGTTCCACCTAAGTTATTGCCACCATAAATATTAGTTACCTTAATTGTTGAATCATCAGCAATTGAATCAGGTTTCACTACATTAACATCTAATATATATTCATCTCGATCATCAGAATTATACCATTCATTATAAACAACTTGAAAATTAAAACTCATTGATGAATTAGCATTTAATGGTACTCTATTTCCAGATGCATCAATATTTTTTACTGTTGCTTTTCCATTAACAAACTCAATATCATATACCGAAGATGTTACACTAGCAACATCAAATGGAGTTTCAAATTCAATTTCCCACTCATCATGCTTGATAGCTGCTGTATTCCTAATAGAAACATTATATTGCACAGTCGTCCTAGTCCATGAACCAGAAAAACTTGTAATTGTTGGAGTAACTACTACACTTTGCTCTAGGGCGCCACCAACTTCAACATCAGTTGAACCAACAGTTCCCGCCTTGTTTGAGCCACCATAAACATTAGTAATTTCTCCACCATGAATATTAACATCTGATGTAGTTAGACCAGCTTCATTTCCGCCTCCGAAAACATCACCAACCTTACCATCATTAATAGCCACAACCGACTCACCCGTAGTCGCTAAATCTCCACCACCATAAACAGCTTCAATTTTTCCGCCATTAATTATAACATTAGAGTTATTGGTTGTTCCACCAGCATTATTACCACCATAGACTCCGCTTAACGACGTCTTAAGACCTACTGGAGAAACCATTTTAGCATCAACAACAAAGGTATCAAAACTTATCGGGTTATTATAATCATAAGCATAATCATAATTAACAGTTACATCAAATGAATAACTACCATAAGCAGCTAATGAATTATTCCAAGCCGTTATATTCGATATTACAACCCCATCAGTTACACTTTGATATGGATGATTAGATATTGAATAAGAAGCAGCCTTATAATTGCTAAGTAAATTTAGACGCAATGACCAATCATTATAAACAGTTGCTGTATTATTTTTTAACGTAACGTTATAAACAACACTAGTTGTACTACCATTACCCCAACCACCAGTTCTAGTAACAGCTACATCAACTAAGTCCTCCACATTAACATTTCCATCTACTGTAACCTGACTACTTTCTACTGTTCCAGCTGTATTAGAACCACCAAAGATCTTATCACCAATAACATTTTTTATTGAAACAATAGTAGTTTTGGCATCCGCTTTTTGTCCACCACCGTAGACATTATTAATACTAACTGCTTCAACAACCACCTTACTTATACTTGTAACAGGTGCTTCCATTCCACCACCGTAAATATCCCCATTAATAGTTCCACCACTAACAGAAACATTAGTAGAGGCGGTAGCAGTTCCTTCATTGTTACCACCATAAACATTAGTAACTACTCCCGCAGTCATTGTAACATTAGTTTCATTAACAACTCCATTTATATTAGAACCACCAAACAAGTTTGTAACATTTGCACCTTGTAAATAAATATTTGTTGTATCTTGACCAGTACTATTACCTCCACCAAAAGCATTACCAATAATACCACCATTTAAATAAACATAATCTGTACTTGCTGGCTGTCCGGCTGCATCATTCCCCCCATAGACACTACCTATATTACCGCCATTAACATTAACTGTAACAGGTGCATATACCTTTGGAGTATAAGAGGTATCTCCTTTACCTCCTCCGAATACTGCTCTATGGATCTTTCCATAATAAACATCAACCGTCGTACTTAAACTAGTATTCTCACTACCACTATTGCTTGATCCGTTAACACTACCATAGGCTGATCCACCATAAACACTACCATTTATAGTAAGAGGCAACTCACTTAAACCGGTAGTTAAATCTCTACCAATTTTAACAGAAACATTTCCCGTTACAAAAGTCCCGGAGTTAGTTGAATTAGTATATCCACCTTCACCTCCACCATAAACATCATTTGTAACAACACCACCAATAACATTTACATTAGTATTACCATAAATTACACCTTTAGTACGGGAACCACCATAAATATTACCAACTTCTCCCCCAGTCATCTCAATATTAACATTAAACGTTGTTGAACTTCGACCAGCACCATTGTTATTTCCTCCACCATAGATAGAACCAACAACCTTACCGCCCAAAATATTAATATCTGTCTTTGTTGAAGAATTAATTTCTGTTCCTACAGCACCATAATTTCCTCCACCAAAAACATGTCCATTAATTACAGCCTCTTGATCAATGATTATTGTTGATGAACTAGCTGTTCCAATATTTGTATAGTTATTTCCAGAACGTCCATTACCTACACCATAGACAGAACCAACAACTTCGCCATAATCACTAGGTCGTCCCGCTAAGGCTTCATCACTTCCGATAACAGCATTACCTCCAATATAAACCAATGTTGAACCAGTTAATACACCTTCACCATTAGATCCCAAATAACCATTACTTCCACCATAAACAGCCCTATTTACTACTCCACCAGTAACATTAATTAATCGGTGCCCATAAGTTTCTGTTCGACCAGCTCCACCAACAATAAAATCAATAGAGCCACCCTTAATATTAATAAAAATATCATTAACATTTCCTCTATTTGAGGAAACACACGGTCCACCAATTAAATTATAAATATAACCGCCTTCAACAGTAATCGTTCTAACAGCACTATGCGTACCGCCATTTAAAGCCGCAACATAAATACCATATGTATATTCATCTTTATCAGTCCCAAAAGAACCATATTTAACAATTGTCGTAATACCCGTCTTAGTTGAAGTAACATTTCCACCCCAAGAACCAGCTGCCGTTTGAGTAACTTCCATTAACTCAATATTTTCCTCACCAATAGCACGATCAAAGTCACTACCATAAATTGCTGTTGCATCAACATATACTGTCCTACTTCCTATTGCTCCCGCAACAACACCAATATTATTATAATAACCAGATTCTATAATCAAACGATACTTCGTCGGATTACTACTCGTTCCTGTTGAACTATTAGTTCCTCCAATAACTGCCTGAGCCGTTAAATAACTTCCGTTACGAATAATTCCCCGACCAATTTTTAAATTATGATAGTTACCTTTTATTGACCCAGAAATATAAGTACTTGTACTACTACTTGGAGTTCTATCACTAGGTCTACTAGCATTATATAAGCGAACATATTCTATTCTTAAATCATCTTTAGCACTAACTGACGCGTTAGCACTACTCATATTAAAAGTTGCTACTACCTCGCGGCCATTATGCATCCCAGTAATTGTCATTGGTTTATCATTAGCTGATGAATTCCAAAAATTAGTAGTAATAGTTGCTGTCGTATTAATAAATAAAATATTTGTATCACGATTAATTAACCAATAATAAGTATTATTATATACATCCACAATATTAGGATTTCCATTCTCATCAGTAGCTTGTAGTAATTCATAATATGTACAGCTTGTTGAATTACATGCTCCACTATCCATATAATTACCATTACTATCATAATATCCTACTACTGACATTCCCCTTGATAAAGTCTTTTGAACGTAATAACCGGCTGCAGATTCTCCATTAACAAGATCCTTAAAAGTAGCTACAATAGAAACATCCTTTTTTATTAATGTACGATCAGTATCATCTGTAATTACTTCTTCATAATAATCTCGACCATTAACATACTCACTATTTCCATTTCGCATATAATAAACACAAGTTGTCTGACTACATCTTGAGTTTCGTGAATCATAATGATACTCTAAATTCTCATCATATCTCTCACGAGGAATTGCACCATTATACGAAACTTCTGTTTTATACCATAACGAAGTTATATCTTCGCTAACCTCATAACTACCTTCAAATTGCTTAAAACCTCGATCTTCTAACTCATTAAAAGCATTACTATAATTAGAGCTACTAGCTGAAGTAACTGTTCCCACTGTTGCAGGAACCCATTTAGCATGAAAAATAATATTTACTGTTTTGCTAACATCACTAACCGGTATTTTAGCAAAATATGTATGAATTTCACTATCAAACCAAATTTTAACTCCAGGATAATCACTAACCCAACCACCGAATGCTTTATCATCAGGACGATCTGCGTACGGATTATCCATTAACTCTACTGTAATATAGCCATCGTCTAAAACATAATACTTATAATAATTAAAATTACTTACTTGCTCATCCAAACTAACATATCCCGTTGTATCAACAAGACTTGGATCACTACCATTATACTGAATAAAAGTTTTAACTAAATTGTGAGTACCATAATATCCTCTATTAGTTCCATCTGGTAAAGACGTACTAAAATTCTGCCAAGTATAATTTTGACCAATATAATTATAATAATCGCTTTCCAAATCATTCAAATATGCAGTATCACCAACAACACCAGTTTCATGTTCTACTAAGACAGAATTTCCAAATGCAAAATTAACAGCTGGCATAATAGACTCTTCTGCCAATACTCGAAATAGTTTTAAAACACCATTTTCCTCTGCCCAATAAAAATCACCTGTAATACCTTCATCCAAGTTAGTTATCAAACTATCGCTTGCAATGGTATTATTTCCCTCTTTAATTACCAATTCACCATTATTAACAGTGACTTCATATAAAGGATCAATTATACTATCATTATTACTAACAACATAATTCCAAGCAACATCAGCCATCAGGCTACCAGCCTCTACATCAACAACAATATTAGACAAAGATGAAGAAATTGTATGACTTATTTTTGCTAAACCACTACTATATTTGGAAGTTAAATTCAAATTAATATATACATTTTTAACAGTGGTTTCCCCTAAAATTTCCCCCGAAATACCACCTATTTTACTAGCATTATCTTCTGAGGTTCCCTCTAAATTAATATCACTCTTTATTATTGAAACATTCCAAATACTACTTGAAGCTCTAACTTCCGATGCAATTACTCCAACTTTTAACGGTGCTTTATTTTGTACTGGATAAATATCAAAATTCTCTAAATTAACATTTGTAACGCTTCCTCCATCTAATATGGAGAAAAGACCATACATCTCATAATTATTAAGCGTATTTCCAGTCACTTTAACATTCTTAATAGTATAACCATTACCATCAAAATTTCCTTTAAATACTCTTTCTATTTCTCCATCAACAATACCAATCGACCCAAATTCATTATCACCTAAATCAATGTCACTACCTAATTGATAATAAAGTTGGTTATAAGTTTCCGAATTTAATCCTTCAATTAAATTTTTAAAATATAAAAGATCCTCACCACTCTTAATTATATAAGGATTACTCTTAGTTCCATTTCCACTTGAAAAAGACGAAGAAACACTAACTCCATCCCATTTAACCACATCTGGATCACCTAAAGAGAAGTAGCTACCAAGTACATTAACAACAGCAAAAGAAGCCATAACAACAAGCAATGCACTTAAAATGTAAACAACTAATTTATCTTTTAGTATACGTTTACGAGCCACCTACAATCCCTCCTAATTATTTGCATAATTTTTTAATTTAACAAGTTTCTCTATTCTTTCCAATTCAAAAACATTCTTATTATCATATTTTAAAGAAATCTTCTTCATAAAAGAAATCAATAACTTCAATTGTTTCTTTCCATAAGTGTCATTTTTCTTAACTTCTTTAAAATAACCATGCTTATCAATTTGAATCTTATATTTCATAATTTTAAATATTCCATCAAAAAACTCTTCATCATTATATAAAACGGCAAAAGCCAAAATTCTTAGAAATATATATATTGGCATATCATATATCTTATTTCGTAAATTTTCATAAAGTCCAGCCTTTTCCAGATCATAATCATAAATTTCTTTAAAAGTTGGATGATTAATAGCCTCATCTAATGATGCCATATCGTTAAGCAATAAAATATTGGCCACTTTATATACAAACTGATACTTTGCTAACCATTTCTTATTAATCTTAGCGGTTGTAAGTGAATTATTTTTTATTCTAAGCAAATTATTAATTTGTTCCAATAACTCTTGCTCTTTCTCCCTAGCATTATTTCTTTCTTTAGTAATAATATTATTATTATCAATATCAATAACATCTTCAAGTTCTAATATTTCTGTATCATCATCAACTTCTTTTTCTTGACTTTCGTGAATTTTCTCAATTTCTTCTACTGGAATATTAATCGTTAAACCAGTTGACTTTTCTTCTTTACGATTCTTTTTACTAGCAAAGATATCATCCGGCACATCAGTATCTTTTGAATCTTTATTTTCTTCTCCAACTACGTATTTTTTTATAATCTTATCAAAATTAATAAGTGATACAGCAATAAATAAAATCAAAAATATTGCTAATGATTTTAATATAAAGCTTGGTGAAACAACTAACTTAACCTCGCCAATTAAATCTTCTTTATCGAAAGGATCATCGGCCACATTATTTACGTCACCTTGAGTAATTAATTTATCTCCTACCTTTTGAATTAATCTATGTGTAATGATATCACCATTTTTATTTACATAACTAACTACATCATTTTTTTCCACATCATCAGTTATTTTAACAAAAATGATATCATTAACTTCAATTGTACCCGACATACTTCCTGTAGATACAACAAAATAAGTATATCCAAATACATTAACATAGTCTTTCTTTAAAACATCCGTAACCACAAATGTATAAACACATAAAGTAACCAGAATAATTAATATACTATAAGCTAAATACTTTAATACTCTTTTAACATATGTCATAAACATCCACCATTCTATCCTTTATACCTCATTATATCATAGCAATCGACAAAATTCTATTAATTCCTACAAAATAAAAAAACTTTTTTTAAAAAGTTTTTTATATAATTTCTTCATTAACAATTTCCCATCCCTCGAGAGGAGTAATTGCTTTAATCTTACAAATATAATTCATTTTACTGCTATCAAGACTGCTTTCCTCAATACACAAGGATTTAATAATAAAATTCAAAGTCTCTCTAGTCATATCAATCTTCTCTTTTGAAATATCATCAACACTAACATTAAGACCTAAAATTTTATATTTATCCGCAATAATCTCTGTAATATTATAATCAGCTAATCCATTTACTTTTCTCAAAAAGTCATTAAAAGAACTAAATAAAAATTTAATATATCTCTTAAACTCCTTTTCAAGGTCAAAGTCTTCCTCATCACCAAAAGTTTCAATGAACATCTTTTCAATATAACTAAAAGAAAGTAAACTTGCCTCGAATATATCATAAATACTTGATGCATCATCTAAAGAATCTGCCACAGTCATATTAAATTCCACATCATTTAATTCTTCATATAATTTATTTAATTTAACTAATTCTTCATTAATATGAAGCATCGAAACTTTCTTTGAATCTTTCTTCGCCTTTTTGTGAAAAAAGTCCAAGAATTTAGGCTTATTATCACCAAAATAATCTTTTAATAGTTTTTGGCGAACCTTATCACATTCAATTACTTCTTTATTCTTTTGCTCGTAGGTTATCTTACTATTTTCTTTTTCTTTAAAGCGTTTAATTAAATCTTTTAAAATTACCTCATACCGATAAAATTCTTTTAATTCATTAAGAACTCCATAAAAATCTCTAATCACCACATCATATTTTTTTCTTGCTTCTTCACTAAGAGAATTATAACTTCCACCCAAAGCAAATACACTAAACTTCTTTTCTCTTGTAAAGGAATTTACTACATAATCAGAAATATTTTCTTTTTTGCTTAGAAAAAGTTCTAAATTTCTAAACGGATCCTTAGCCATAGCCCACATAAGTTCTGTTTTGCTGCGTAAATACAACGGAATTACTTGTTTTCTCTCAATCTCTTCTAAAGTCAAAGTCTTTGAAATGTTATCTTCCATATACTTATTTAGTTGCTCACTATACTTAAATATAATATTATGTAAACACATTTTTAAATGCATAATTATCTTAGGACATTCAAAATAAACTTTTTCAAAACATACAGAAGCTGTATCCTTAAAATCTTCCTTACCAATATTCTCTAAATACATATCCATATAAGTTTTTGTAAACATTGAATAAGAAAAATCATCACTTGTAAGAACAATATTTGCCAATTTAAACTTTTCAATAAACTCTGATAAACTATTGTTTAACATTTCTAAAGAAATAGTATCCGTAATCCGTGATAATAAAATATCCAATCCTAATTTAACAGAAACAGCCAACTTATCATTTATCTCAATAACCAAATTTTCGTATTTATTAATGGTTTTATCCATTTCTTCAAACATTGCATCATTATTAATTGGCATTATTTTTTCTAACCTAGAATCAAGTTCTAAATAAACACGCCTCGAATAATAACCAAAACTTTTTAATTGCTTATCAACATATTTATTTCTTTCATTAACAGCATTACGGTGAAATTTCTCACGCAATTTTTTGGTCCCTTTTTCAGATTCCAAAGGAAAATTATCTATATGATTCTTATCTACTTCAATTTCTTTAAGAATCGAAATATCATTTAGTAGACTCATTTTTCTTCTCCTCCTCGTCTTTTTTCTCTTCTGCCAAATCAATAATGCTTGCCTCTAAATAAGCACGATGCTCCTCAATTTTATTAAATAATTCCAAAAGTTCTTCGTCATTTAAACCGGCTAATTCTAAATCTAAATTTTTATTCATAGCACACCACCTATATAATATATAAAAAGCCTTCAACATTGAAGGCTTTATAAATCACTATCTCAATTAAGCTGCCGCAGCATTCATACTAAATTGAAGATTGTAAGAAATTGATCCTCCAGATGCATCATTTTCACAGTCAACATCTTGACCTTCAATCCACATATAAACTCTTACTTTTGTAACACCTGCTTTTAAATCAAAAGCTTTTTCAAAAGTAGTTCCAATACCAGCTGCTTTAGTAATAATTTTTGGAGTTACGGCTTGGAAATATCCACCATCTGTTGAATTAACTGGCATATTTAATTCAGCACCAATTGGAGCTTTAACTCCAACATAATCTAAGTAAGTTGCATCTGGACCTTCAGTTGCAGGCTTACCATATTCGTTAATAGCATTATTAACACCTGTCGCTGTATGAACATCTGAATTTGGTTCCCAAATAATTACTTCTGAATCAGTAGAAGCCTTCATTCCTTGAATTGTAGCTAAATCACTACCAGCTGCTGTATTACCAGACATTACAAATGCAACTCTTGAAGCATTTTGAAGTCCATTAGGACCTTTTGAATAAATAACATTTGAAGCATTAGTTAAATAAATTGGCGTATCAGAAGTTGTTCTAAAGAACAAATCAAATGCTACGAAATCACCACCAGTACCATGTGTTTCCTCTGATTTCTCTGCTGTTAAAATGTTCTTTCCTCCAGATTCTTGAATAGATCCTAAAAACATATTCATAAATCCGTTTGATTCGTTAATAGCACCAATTGTTGAAACTGGTGAACTATTACCTGCTGGAATTTGGTTCTTTGCAGCAGCATACTTAGTTGTTGCCCCAAGAATATCTTCTTGAGTTACAGCTGGCTTCCAAGTAGTACCATCTACTGAAAGTTGCAATCCATTAGTAGCAGCAACATTAACATCAATTTGATCTACTGTTACAGTCTTATTAGCCGTAAACCAAGCATATGTACTTGTAGTTAATAAAACTCCAGTAAATAAAACCATTAAAATTGCTAAAAATATCTTTTTTCTTCTACGATTTTCTTTTACTTCTTTCTTAGTCATATTTTTTTCTCCTTCTATTTAATATGTTCTTCCGTAATATCCATATGCATCTTGATTTCCCCACCAAGTAAGTCATTTAAACACTCCGGATCATCACCTTCAACCCAGACAACAATCGTAAATCTGTCTTTAGTCCCCGGTTTCATTTTCTTTCTTTGCTCTAAAACAGCAATTGATTTAGAAACAAACATCTTAGTATCAGGTTCAGCTTTTTTCGTCTTCTTGCTCTTCTTTGCATAAACAGTTGGTTTACCATTACGGTAAATCATTATACGAATAGCTTCATCTACATTCTTAATAGTATCATCTATATCTATCTCATACCAATAATTAACAACTTCCTCACCAGCATTAACTACATGAAATGTATAAGCAATATAGTTATCACCATTATGTGCGCCTACAGCTTCCTCATCCAAATTATCCGGCAACCACTTAATCGATATATTATCCATATAATCAATAGTATCCGCTGATAACTTTCTTGTCTTAGAATCAGCTTTTCCATCAACAGATAAGAATATATTCTTTCGATTAGACAAGTTTTTATCTAAAGAAACTGTAAATCTACCACCATCGTACACAATATATAAAAACAAATATATAACAGAAAGAATAACCAACAATAGCAAAAACACAATCTTCACGACACGCGTAAATAACTTATGTTTATAAACTTTATTTGCCTGTACTTCAACATTACCTTTCATATTCTCACCACTTGTTTATAATATTGTCCCAACACCTGCCACCTTTCCTACTATGTTTATTTAATTATAACAACAAAGCAACTCTTTTACAAGACCAAATAAGAAAAATGTCGAAATTAGACACGTACTATTTTTGTAAATCAAAAAGCTACCTATTTTTCAAGATATTTACTAATTTCTTTTGTAATAGCACTATAGCCATCACTAGTTAAATGCAATCCCTCACGAGTATAATCTATCTTTAATTTATCATCTTCATCAACAAGTAAACTATATACATCAATAAAAGTAGCTCCTTTTTCCTCACATAAAATTTCTATACTACTATTCATTTTTTTAATATCTTTATTATTACGGCGTCCAATCATTTCAATATTAATTTTTTCATCATTACTATCATTAATTGGTAAAATTGACAAAACATTAATTTTTGTATAAGCTCTGTTTTCTTTTATTTTATCGATAATTTCACCAATATTTACAACCGTATCTTCCCTCGAAATATCATCATGCGTAAAATCGTTAGTTCCAATAAGTAAAAAAACTTCTGAAGGATTATAACGATAAATCCTTTTTTCCATATCCTCTAAAATACTTATCGTTGTATTACCAGAAACTCCACTATTAACAACATGTTTCCCTTTAAAATACTTATCTATGTCATAACCCTCAAATATTGAATCACCAACAAAAACAATATTCTCGTCATTTCTTACAACTTCTTCTTTCTTTATTTTAATCTTTGTTTGAACTTCATCTTTTATAAACAAAGTATTTGAAATAAAACCTAATACAAACGCCACTAAAACTATTAAAAACATTAAAAGAGGATTTTTTTTCTTATCTTCAGTTAAATTATAATCCTCAAGTTCTAAAATCTCTATTTTTTCACTAGCACTATCTTTTTTCTTTTTTTCTTCTTTAATAAAACTAACATCTAACAGTTCTGTTTTTTCTAACCGTTCATCATCAAATACCAAGTCAACAACTCCAGTTTTTTCTAAATCTTGAGACTGATTCTTTTCACCCTTATTATTATCATTCTTTTTAGAAACATTATTTTTACTATTTTTATTATTATTATTATTTTTCTTTACTTTGCTTTTATTGCTATTAGAACTATTCTTCTTTCCACTATTATTACCCTTATTTCCATTAATACTATTATCAGTTAATTTTGTCTTGTCATCATTCATAATACTAACCTCTACTTTCAAAAATATTATACACCAAAACTGTAAATATTAAAGCAAAGAAAAGAATTAAACAGTCAGTTTGACACTAATTATTTAATTCTTTCAAATAAACATTTCTAATTCCTCTATTAAACTGCTTTTTACCAATAAACCTAAATCCCATTCCTACCAAATTATCAATCGACAATAAATTATCAGGATGAATTGTTACAACAGCCTTCTTATATCCTACTTCTTTAGCATATTTATCTAAATATTTAATCATTTGTTTTTGTAAACCATTGCCACGATATTTGGAATTTACCATTATCGGACCATAATCCACAATCTCCAAATAATCGTCAGCCAACCCAAACTCCTTCAAATCTTCCTCTGTTGTAGGAATAAGCATCATCGAACAAACAAAATTATTTTTATGATAATACATCCAAATTCTACTACCATTGTTCAACAAATATAAAATGTCATCTCGACTCATATCACCCAACCAAGCCGAATCTACCATATCATTAGCCACCCTATCTCGCCAATAAATATATTTATCAACATCGATTTCCGTAACACATTCCAAACTTTCTAGCAATAACTTCTTCATACCCAAAACATTAATTGGTTCAATTCTAATACAAAATATTCCATTCTTTAAAATACCCTCTTTATAACCAGAAAATCTTTGTAAAGCTTTAACTCCTTCATTAAAGTCATTAGTACTAGATAAAGTTTCTTCACATCCCTCAACTAGTAATAACTCTTCAGCACTTTGATACCAATGAACATAAAGTACCTTTGTTACCATTTTTTCTCCGGTAAAATTTGTTAATTTAATATAATCCCCTGTTTCAATAACTGAATAATCAAAATCACCATCAACCTTAGTAACACGATTTTCAAACTTTTTTCTTCCTTCTTTTATAGCATTAAAAGCTCTATCGTTAACAGAAAAATTATAAACCATACCTACTCCTCACTAAATCTCAATAAATATCCATCTGGATCCTGAACTAAAAATTCTTTATCAACGTAAACCTTTCCTAAGGCCTCATACTCATTATACATAATCTTACTAAACACGGGATATTTTCTTTTCATCAAAAAATTGTACAGTTTCTCTATATCCTTAATCTCCATACTTAAATTTATTCCTCTACCATAGGGATGCTCTAACTTTCCCGTATCCCAATTCCCATTATGTTCTTGAATCATAATTTGATTACCATTAAGTTCCAAAAAGACAAACTTTTCTTCAACTCTTTCGTATACAACTTCAAATCCCAAAAGCTTATAAAAATCTTTACTTTGCTCAATATTAGAAACACTCAATTCTGGAATCAACTTATTAAATTTCATTCTATCACTCCTACCATAATTATAAACCAAAAAAACAGTATTTGAAAATAAATACTGTTTTAATACTCCCCTAAAATTAAATCCTCAATTTCATTAATTAGTAGTTCAAAATATCCCAATGACTTTATGTTCTTACTAACCGTTAACTCACTTTCCTTTACAACCTTATTTTTAGATAGAACTTTTATTTTCCCAACTGTATCACCTTTTTTTACTGGCAATTTAAAATTATCAACATCTATAGAATATTTATAATCTTTAATATTTTCATCTACCATTTCTGTCACCAACAAATCATCCTTTAATATTACCTTCACTACCTCACTATTTGCTTTATCAAGCCTAATTTTTTTTACAACATCACCCTTATTTTTTAACTTTTTAACTTTAACATTTGAAAAACCATAATCTAATAAATTCATAGTTTCTGTATTTCTCGTTGTCGCATCTTTTTCGCCAAGAACAATTGCTAAAAGTCGTAGATCTCCCCTTTTAGCAGTAGCTGCCAAACAATAACCAGCATTGTCTGTCGATCCTGTCTTTAAACCATCGGCACCTTCATAAAAATGTACCAATTTATTAGTATTTACTAACCAAAATTTATTTTTAGTATTTTCTCTTAAATAATCTTCATAAACAGATGAAAATCTAAATATTTCTGGATGCTTTACAATAAGTTCTCTTGCTATCGTCGCCATGTCTTTAGCTGATGAATAATGTCCGTCTTCATCTAACCCATGTACATTAACAAAATTAGTATTTTTTAAGCCTAAATCCTTAGCTCGCTTATTCATCATTTTCACAAATTTTGCCTCACTACCTGCAATATATTCAGCCATCGCAACTGTTGCATCATTACCACTCGCCATCGAAATTCCTTTCATTAAATCCTCAACTGATATTTTTTCTCCCTCAGAAATATAAATTTGTGAACCTCCCATATCAGCCGCATTTTTACTAACTGTTACAATATCATCCCATTTTATATCCCCGGCCTCTATTTTCTCTAATATTAAAATTTGCGCCATCATTTTAGTCATCGATGCCACTGCCACTTCTTTAGTAACTTCTTTTTCAAAAATAATCTTTCCACTATCAACATCCATCAATAAACCACTAACCGCATTAGGTATTAATTTTTCCTCTTCCAAGGCCAAGCCATTTATAGGAAATAAACTAATTAAACACACTAAAACCATAAATAAAACAAATTTCTTCATAAGTTCCTCCTATAATTTTCTATGATAATTCTAAATAATTTATACATAAATTAATTAATCAACAACTAAAATAATATAGGTGATTATATGAAAAACAATTTATTATTCTTAATTATATTCCTCCTTATCCTAATAAGCATTTCTTATGGCTTATCAAAAAGCAACACCTCTCCTACTATTAAAGAAGAACCAAATTTTGAAACAAAAATAAAAAAATTATCTTTCTACAAACAAGAAAATAACTCTCGCTATTTAACTTATTCCAAGGAAAATACTAAACTATCCCCAAAACAGGTTGTAACTCATGTCAATATTGGTCTTGATAAACCATTCTACACCAATGTAAAAAAAGCCCCACATCAAAATAAAACAACCATTCTTGTAAATAAATACTTTTCTCTTGATGAATCTTACGTTCCTAAAAATTTAGAACCTCTAGACGAGACATATTCAAGAAAGGGAATGTATCTTGTTAAAGAAGCCAAAAAAGCCTTTGAAGCACTCTCTTTAGATGCATCTTTAGAAAACTTAACTATTAAAGCTATGTCTACCTATCGTTCTTTTTCATATCAAAATAATCTCTATACCGCCTATGTAAAAAAAGATGGTGAAGACCTAGCAAATACTTATTCTGCTAAACCCGGCCACTCAGAACATCAAACCGGTCTCGCATTAGATGTCTACAACGAAACCGCATCTTATACTGATTTTGAAAACACACAAGAATACACTTGGATGCAAAAAAATGCCTACAAATATGGTTTTATTCTTCGTTATCCAAAAGAGAAAGAAAAAATAACTGGCTACTCCTATGAATCATGGCACTATCGTTATGTTGGCTTTGAAATAGCCGAATATATTCAAAAACATAATTTAACTTATGATGAATACTATATGCAATTTCTTGACTAAAAAAAGAGCCGAAGCTCATTTTAATCATATTTCTTTTTAAAATAATTATATAGTCTATAAAACAAAGTAAATAATACCCAACCAAATAACAATAAATTACTAACTTGAACAAAAGCTAACAAAAGATCATTTTGGTATATTGAACCAGTATTATAAATATCAACACCACTAGTTACTGAAACGATGATAAAAGATATAAAAAGAAAATACATAATAGTAAAACACCCATAATTAATTATTTTCTTTACTACTTTCATCTTTTTATTAAAAATAGTATAAATCATTAATCCCGTAATAAAAATAAATTCAATAAAATAAGCAAATGTAGATGGAAAATATATAAAATTCATAATTGCTTTTACAAAACTATTAATACAAAGTCTTACATAGTCACTATAACTAATTACAATTCCCAAAATAAAACCTAAATAAATTCCAATTGCCGCAATATTTATATATTTATTCTTTAATTTTATATTAACTAATAAAATAACAAGTAAAAGAAGGCTAAGTACTAACATCTCAATTGAAAGAACCGAAGAAAACATATACTTAAATATTACTCCAATCTTATCAACTAAAGATAATTCCATAGTATCACCTCCTATACTAATTCTAAAATATAGACAGTTTGCAAGGTCATACTATTTCTAGTGCAAGTAATAAGTGTTAGTGTCGTCTTATCATAATTTCTAACAATTTTTACTTTTCCTGTCTTTGGAACATCGTACACCTTTGTTAACTTATAACTATACTTATTACCCTCATAAGTAACATAGGCATAATCCCCTATTCTTAAATTATACAAATATTCAAAATAAGAAATAGATGCCCATCCCGAATGTGCCATTAATATCAAATTACCATTTTTGACATCCGGCAAATTTGACCCTTTAACCAACGTTACATTGTATTGTATATTATTATATTTTGAATCAATATTATAAAAACCTCTTTTTAATCCTATTTTTGGTATTTCTAAAACCCCTAAATATTTACTATAATCAACCTCGTCTTTTTTTTCAGGAATTAAACTATCTTTGTCTAAATTTTCTAATTCTTCTATTTCAGTTGTTTCTTCACTATCATCCGCTTCAATAACTTCATTTTCTAAATAAGAAGCCTTCATTTCTGCAAAGACATCATTTCGCATTTTACTAAAATATTCATAGGTTAAAACAACACCACCAATAAATACAAGTAAAGAACCAAGTAATAATATTTGGCTCTTTTTCAATTTATTAATTATTTTTTTCTGGTTTCGCATTAACATATATAATTCCTACACCACTTAGTAAAACAATTAAACCAATAAAGTAAATTGTTTGTGCTGCACTCATACCTGTATCCGGTACATCTGGTGTATAGTCTAGTTGGATGCTTAGAGGTTTATCTTCACTTCTATTTAATATACCAACGTTAATGACTTTTTGATAACCTGGTGCAGAATAAGAATTTGCACCATACATTTTAAAATTACCGCGAATATTAATTTCAATGTTCTTCGTTTCATCAGTTACTTTATCAACAGGAACTCTTACATAAAACTTAGAAGTTGGTGACATATTAGCAATATTGTCATAAACATTACCTGATTCATCAACTAAAATTGTTCCTGATGGAGCATTCTTTAATGTTACTGAATAACTCTCAAAACTATTAATTAATGGTGAAGAAGTTGATCCAACAACACTAACTAAATCTGATTGATAATATTTATTATCATTAGTAATTGAAATTGTATCTGACGCTTTATTAACATTTAAATGTACAAATGGTGTAGTTCTATATTGCTTTGCCTGTGCAATCAATTTATTAAGTCCAAACTTTTCAAAGATTGTCGTTCCAGGCGTGCTAACAGCTGGAGTAACCATTTCATCACCTATAAATAATTTATCAACGTTTTTAACCTTATCGTTCCATTCCACGAATTTACTATTATTAGCATCTCCAACTTCGTATAAGTATGACCAAAGTGCAGCTTGCGTTGCCCAAACTTGAACCATTTCTTCATACTCATTACCACTTTCATCAACAAATGGCTTATTTGGATACATCTGACTCATTAAGTAAATTAAACCTTGATCAGTGATTTCTGGCCCCTTTGAATAATCAATTCCCGGTTGAAATGGAATATTATACTCTATACAAAATACTGGTATCCTAGTTCCATCATCATCAATAATTCCATGAAAACCTAAAACTGGTAAAATACTACCTTCACCACTCGAACTAGATTCTCCATAAATTCTAGTTGTATTTTCACCTTGACCAGTTACAAACTCATCTGGTAGAGAAGCTCCTGTCTTATCTCCTGCCGCAAAGGAAATCTGATTAAAACCAAAAGCCACTAATCCAGCAATTCCTACAATTGCAACTATTATTGTTGCAACCATCGACCCCTTGTCATTAAAAAACTTTTTAAAAAAGGGTTGTTTTTTCTTTTTCCTATCGTCATTCATATAAATCTTTTCCATAAAAGTCACCTACCCTTATACAATTATTATAACATACTTTAGAAAAGTTAAAACATAATTTTACTTTATCTCAAAAATATTTTCATATTCTTTCTTATCCACTTTTTCATTAACATAGAGTGTTGCCAAGACATCACCTTTTTTAACAGCTTCGCCAACTAATTTATGGAGTTTTATTCCTACACCATGATCAATTTTATCTTCTTTATTTCTTCTACCTGCCCCTAACGTTACAGATAACTTTCCACATTCCAAAGCATCTATCTTTTTAATTACTCCATCACGATCAGCCTTAATTTTTTGTCTTTTTTCAGACACCACCATTTTTTCCAAATCGCCGCCTTGCTCTTTAACCAATTCTAAGAATTTTTGATAAGCATGTCCTTTATTTAAACTATCTAATACTTGTAATTTAGCATCTCTCTTAGAAATGTTTTTTCCCATACTTACCATATCCGTCGCAAGTTCTATACATAAATCAACAAATGGATTATCATATTCTTTACCTTTTAATACATCTATTGCTTCCAAAACTTCTAGACTATTTCCAATTGCATATCCCAACGGTGTATTCATATCACTAATGACACATCGCACCTCTCGCTGATAAAATTCTCCAATTCTAATCATTAAATCACTTAAATGTTTAGCTTCCTCCTTAGTTGCAATCAACGCACCTTTTCCAACTTTAATATCAATTAAAATTTTATCCGCTCCTGCCGCTATTTTCTTACTCATAATACTAGAGGCAATCAAAGGCACAGAAGAAACTGTTCCTGTAACATCTCTCAAAGCATAAACAACTTTATCTAACGGTGTCAAATTAGCTGTTTGTGCCGATGATACTAACCCAATTTTCTTTATTTGCCTTAAAATCTTTTCATCACTTAAATTAACTTTAAACCCCGGAATACTTTCAAATTTATCAATCGTTCCACCAGTATATCCTAGACCTCGACCACTCATTTTAACAACAGTTACTCCACAACTAGCAACGATTGGTCCAATTACCATCGTCGTCTTATCGCCAATTCCTCCAGTTGAATGTTTATCAACAATTACTCCAAACTCATCACCAAAATCTAAAATATCTCCACTATCAATAAATATCTTTGTCAAAGCATATATTTCCTCATCTGTCATCCCATTAATACAAATAGCCATTAACAAAGCCGCCATCTGGTAGTCTTTAACACTACCCTCTAAATAACCATTAAATATAAAATCAAGTTCCTTATAACTCAATTCTTTTCCTAGTCTTTTCTTATTAATAACATCAACAGCTAACATTAATCTAACACCTTCCTAAATATATCAGACTCACGCATAACAAATCCAAAATTAGTATATAATTTTCGAGCCCCTGTTCTAAATCTACTCGATGTAAGTTGTAAAAATAACACCTTTTCTTCTCTAGCAACAGATTCTATCTTTTGTAATAACTTTCCAGCAATTCCCCTACCTCGATATAAAGAATTAACACAAACATAATCAATCCATATATTTTTTCTTTTCATAATAGGATCATAACTCCTAGAAGCCAATGCATAACCAACTACTAATCCATCACAATAAGCCACCAGTTGCAAATACTTATTCTTATCTAAATTAAGAACTTCCTCACCAACTAGACCTTCTACTAATAAATCATGTACTTCAGGAAACGATTCAATTAATAAATCTTTTACCACTTCATAGTTAGCATTATCATAATCTTTAATCACTAAATCCATAAATTCACCTATCTTCTATAATAAACAAATATATCATAAAAACATTAAAATTACTAGGTCTTAAACTAAAAAGTAGCCAGCAAAAAACTGACCACTAATTTCTACTATTACTAATTTTTTTATTCTTTTTTTTCTTCTTATCATACCCAACAATTAAAATAATTGGAGCGCCAAAAACCAAAGCCATAAGTGGCACAGCAATTCTTAAAAAATTAACAATATAATAGGTTAAACTATTTTCATCTAAATTAACTGAATAACTAAACAACGTTAAACAAATCCACCAAACAATTAAATATAGAAATAGTATTACAATAGACTTTCCCGTACTAAACTCTTTCCTACTCTTCTTTACTGCCATAAACTTATCCTCCCATATCAAAGTCTATATTCCATATTATAAAGTTATTATATCACATTTCAAATAAGAAAGAAAACTATTTAATTTCTAAAGTACTCAATAAATCATTTAAATACTCATCATTAAACTGTTCTCCTAAAAATATAAAACTATATACTTTGTCATTTCTTAAAATACATACATTTCTAATTACCTTATCTTCATTTATATTATATATATACCCAACATAATCTCCCTTAATTAAAGTAATACTATTAACCCTTGGTATAGCAACATCAACAAATAAATTATAAGCATAATTTTCCTTAATCTCTCTATCACTCATAAATATATTACTCTTTTTATAACCAGTCTTATAAATATATTCTAAGAAATCTCTATCATCATCAATCTCATTTTTAAATAAAAAATATTTCTTATCAGCCGCATTAAACTGTCCAAAATCAAAACTAGTTTTATTATTTTTATCACTAATATCTCTAAAAACAACCGCCTCAGTAGTAGAAAAATAATTTATATAAGAATCTCCTACACTTATACTAAAACCAACCTTTTCTCCATTATCAAATTCTTTTTTAAAAGTGGTAGTACCACTAACATCTTCTCTTAAAAAATCCTGAAAATCATTTCTTAACTTTATATCATCTACTATTAAATAATCATTGTTTGGAAGAGTTCTCTTATAAATACTTAACGTATTCTTCACTTTTAATCCTGAAACTACCTCATTAAAATTTTCGCTATCTACTTTATGTAACTCTAATAGAACTGTTTTATAAGCAATAAAAACTAAACTAAAAATTAATGCCATACTAACAATTGTTCCAATTATAATCTTAAACTTATTTTTCTTTATCTTTGTTGTCGCATAATCAAGTGTCTTATGTACAATCTCGTTTGATTTATTTGAAACATCATTTTCCGCAATTCTTTCACCATTAATTAATTCAACAATCGAAACCCCTAAACACTCACTAAGTGGTTTTAGCAATGAAATGTCCATTAAACAACGACCATTTTCCCACTTACTAACTGCCTTATCTGTTACATTTAATCTTGTAGCTAACTCTTGTTGTGTCATCTTCTTTTCTTTTCTAAGCTTTGCAATAAACTTACCAATTCTCTCTTGATTCATATATCCTCCTACTATTACTTAGATTATATAACAAATCAAACAATTTCTCCTATCTACCAATAGTAGAATCCTCATCATCTGCCAATAATTTCTACATATTGATTTATAAAGTTAATTAAAGCATCTCCAACTTGTTTTATTTTTTCACTATTTTCTAAATCCCTATACCAACCATTAATTTCTATTTGCAAAACATCACATTCTGTTTCAAAATAGACCTTCTTTGTAATACTTCCACCTTTAAAAGGTTCATTCATTTCAATCAAAAAAATTCCTTGCTCATTAAAAGCATCGATCAATTCATTAACCGTTGCGTAATCAGTAGTAAGATTATTCAATGTTCCTATCACTACATTAAATTCCCTTTCTCGACTCGCCCCATGCAAATCAATTACCAATTTTATTGCATTATCTTTTATATTATCAAGTAACATACTTTTAAAGTCATCATCATCAGATCTATTTGAATCAATTCCTGTATCTTTATTTTTTACCAAACAAAAACTACTAGTTTTTTTTGCAACATATAAAGCCAAGGCTTTTGTAAAAGGTTCACTTAACTTACAACTACCATCTTCTCTAACTTGTCGCATCGTATGTACAGCCGTCAAAATAACAGGCACTTCTCCCTTTTTACAAATATAAGTTAAATTAGAATATTTGTCTTCCAATTCAATCATTTCATTTTCATATTCATTCATATTATCACCACTACTAGTATATCATAATAAAGAAAAATTTTTCTAGAAACAAAAAAGCAGACTATTTATCATCTGCTTTTCTACTAGATAAAAATGTAACTTTCTCTGCAATAATTTCAGTCAAATACTCTGTTTTGTTATCTTTTTCAACCGTACGGGATTGCACTCTTCCCTTGACACCAACTATATCTCCCTTTCCACAATATTCACTAGTATTTTCCGCAATACTATCAAAAGCAACACAATCTATAAAATCTGTATCATAACCTCCTTCCATATTTTTAAAACTTCTTGGAATTGCTAACGCAATCGTCGCCACCTTAACTCCCTTTTCTGATTTATGTATTGTAATATCCCTTGTAAGTCTTCCAACTAAAACAATTTGATTAAGTATGATATCACCTCCTTTCGAAGATGTATAATACTAAACAAAACTAATATAATCAAACTGCAAATTTTTAAAATCCAGGGTTTAAAAACAAACAAAAAATGAAATTATCTTAATCGAAAATTTCATTTTATAATCCATTATCTTTAATAAAAAGCAAAGTTTATACTTTTATAAGTTTCTTTTAATTAATTGATTTAGTTCAACAGCATATTCCATTGGTAATTCTTCTCTAAACTTTTCTAAAAAGCCTAAAACAATTAGTTCCATAGCTCTTTCCTTATTAATTCCCCGACTCATCAAATAAAATAAATTATCCTCGCTAATTTTTGAGACAGTTGCTTCATGTTCAATACTACTACTAATATTGTAACAAGAATTAATTGGAATGGTATCACTCTTTGACATATCATCTAATATTAAAGTATCACATTTTACATTACTAATACTATTAATAGCTGCCGTATCAATATAAACTTTTCCTCGATAGGTAGCATTACCACCATTTCTTGAAATACTCTTAGAAATTATATTACTCTTTGTATTCTTACCCAAATGAATCATTCTAGCTCCACTATCTTGTTCTTGCTTGGATGAAGCAACAGAAATAGTAATACACGTTCCAGACGAATTATCTCCCTTCAATACGCAACAAGGATATTTCATAGTAACCCTGCTACCTATATTTCCATCAATCCATTCCATTACCCCATTCTCATCTACCAATGCCCTTTTAGTAACTAAATTATAAACATTATTAGCCCAATTTTGAATGGTTGAATAACGACACTTACTATTTTTACCAACATAAATCTCTACAACAGCCGCATGCAATGAAGACTCGCTATAAGTTGGCGCCGTACATCCTTCAATATAATGAAGTTCACTATCATCATCAACAATAATTAAAGTTCTTTCAAACTGTCCCATATTCTTACTGTTAATTCTAAAATAACTTTGCAATGGCCTATCTAATTTTGTATGTGGTGGTACATATATAAAACTCCCTCCACTAAACACAGCTCCATTAAGCGCCGCAAACTTATTCTCATCATTTGAAACAATTTTGCCAAAATACTTAGCAACAAGGTCTGGATATTCTTTCATAGCCATCTCAATTGAAGTGAAAATTACCTTCTTGTTTGTTAGTTCTTCAAGCATATTATGATATATTACTTCACTCTCATATTGAACTCCCATACCACCTAAATGCTTCTCACTTTCTAAAACCCCAAGATCGTCAAGTTCATCAACCACTGGCTTTAATACACTATTCCAGTCACTTTGAATGGCCTCATCAACATCATTTGATTTATAATAAACAATCTTCGAAAAATCAAGATCTACATGAGGACCGAATTTTGGCTTTCCTATTTCCTGAAAATTTTTAAAACTTTGTAATCGATAATTTAGAGCCCAATCATTTTCTTTCTTTCTCTTAGATATTGCTCTAATCTTTTCCTCATCTATTCCGATTATTTCCACTGTATCACCTTACTTTTTGTTATTTACTTTTTGTACTTGTACATCTCTATCTTCAAAGAACTTAACCATAGCCACTCTAGATTCTTCATCCTTCTTCATGATTTTTTGCATTTTAATTGGATTTCTAAGCATTCGTGCTGCCGCTACATCATATCTATCAACAAAATAGAATGAACTACCAAGCATAAGATCTTCTAATTGACCAATAGTTACAGTATCACCCGAAAATATATTTTCTCCAATACTTGCAACCGTTAAATAACATGGACCAGTTTTAGCCTCACCGCCAATCAACGCAACCTTAGTACCAAACTCTTCACCATAACGCGTTACATTAGAATATGGCAATCTTTCAAAGACAGGATACATTTCTAATGGATTAAAAGGATTAACATATAAACCATCCCCCATCTTAACTAAAAATGCATATCCTAAATTTTTACTTACCTCAACACCATTTTCTTTTTCACTAAAATACTTTATTCCAACAGTTCTCAAATCTTTTGTTTTAATTTCTTTACTTTTATTCATTATCTAATTCCTCTAACATTTCATTTACTGCAACACTTGGCAGTAATGCACAATTCTTTCTATTAGGTTGTTTACAAATTTCATCGTAGACATTCAATTCTCCTAATATCTCACTATTATAATCTTCTTCATTAATCATTTTACGATAATTAAGTAGAATTTCTTTTACCTCATCTATCCTTTTCCCAATCAAACTTCTAATCATAATTGAAGTCGCCGAGGTACTAATAGCACATGCCTCACCATCAAATCTTATATCCTTTACAACACCATCTTCAATCTTCATCATAAAATCAAGATTATCAATACAACTCTCACTATTAGTATTTACTTTTAAATAACTATCATCTTCAATCAAACCTCTATTCATTGGATCCTGATAGTTATCAAGGATTATCTCTCTCCGTAAATTACTATCCATAAATCCTCCTATATCACAATTTTAAAAATATCATCACTTTGTTTTAATACCTTGATTAGTTTATCAACATCCTCTTTTGTATTATATAAATACATACTTACTCGTACTGTATTTTTAACTCCAATTTCATCCTTAACCATCTTTGCACAATGATTACCTGCTCTAACATAAATATTATAATTATTTAAATAAACCGAACTATCCTGTGCAAAAACCCCTTCAATATTAAAAGCCAAAATTCCACTCTTTGAATTTTCATTATAAATTTTAATATTTTTTATTTTTTTCATTTCTTGGACTAAATATTTCTTTAATTCTACCTCATGATTATGAATATTATCCATTCCTATCTTCATTAAGTATAAAATAGCCTCTCTAAGTCCAATAACTTCAGCAATAGGTGGTGTTCCAGCTTCAAACTTTGTAACACCTTTTTTTAATTCATAAGAACCATCACTTTCAAAGAAATTATTCATACCACCACCATAATATAGTGGTTCCATCTGACTTAAATATTTATTTCTAACCACTAAACATCCAATCCCTGTTGGACCACACATTTTATGACCAGAAAAACTCAAAAAATCAATATTACTATTTTTAAAATCTACTGCCATATGAGGAACACTTTGAGCACCATCTACACAAAATAATATTCCCTTCGAGCGACAAATATCTCCTATAGCTGAAATATCTCTAACGTCTCCAATAACATTAGTAACATGGGCAATAGAAATTACTTTCGTTTTCTCAGTAATAGCTTTTAAAACACTATCTACAGTTAAAGAATAATTATCGTCAAGTTCCATATACTTTAAAACAATCCCTGTCTTCTCACTTAATTTTATCCACGGCAAAATATTAGAGGCATGTTCGCTCTTTGTAAGTAATACCTCATCCCCTGACTTTAAATTCTTTTCCATATAACCAAAAACAACCATATTTATAGACATTGTTGTCCCGCTGGTAAAAATCACTTCATCACTTCGACAATTAAGAAATTTAGCAACCACATTTCTCGTATCATCATATAACTCATTCGTTTTTATAGCCGCATCATAATCGCCTCTATGAATATTAGAAGTATATTCAGTATAATATTTATTCATTGCTTCCACAACACATTTAGGTTTCAAAGTAGTCGCACCATTATCAAAAAATACAATATCCTGATTTAACATTGTAAAATCCTCTCTATGCATATCTTCACCTCCTAAATCTTTTCTATCTCATCCAAAAATAACTTAATTTTCTCATTTTCCCTTACTGTATTATTAACTAAAAAACCTTGCAATAATAATCTGTAAGCAACCTCTCTACTTATTCCACGACTCATCATATAAAACATCATCTCATCTTTAAACTTTCCTATATAAGCCGCATGATTACTATCTACATCGTAATTATCTATTAATAAATTTGGACAAATTGTACTCTTACCATTATCCATATTAATTATTTGATTATCCTGATTACAAATACATTTACTACTATCCTTTAAAACTATTCCATCAACATAATACATCAACTTATTACAAAATACATTAACGCCATGATTAAATATCTCGCTATGTGTCTTACTCTTCAAATGATTAACTTTTATACTAAATTTATTATCATCATAATTAATATTATTATAGTAATATCTAACACTAACGCCTTCTCTTACTAAATTTAGTTCAACATCACTACTACTATTAATTGAAAAATGATAAATTATAGTATCTTTCTCTATATTATATTTATAGTTTTTATTTTCGTTATCATCTACTACATAAATTATTTCTTCCATTACACACCAATTCCCACATAACCAGCTTTTTCTACTTCAAATGCCAATTCTAAATCTCCAGTTTTTTGAATTTTTCCATCAACCATAACATGAACATAATCCGGCTTAATATATTCAAGAATTCTTGGATAATGTGTAATAATTAAAATTGCAACTTCAGGATTTTCTATCATATAATCGTTTATATTAGCACAAACAGTTCTTAGACTATCAACATCTAATCCAGAATCTAATTCATCCAAAATTATAAATTTAGGTTTTAATACTTTTAATTGTAATACTTCATTTTTCTTTTTCTCTCCACCGCTAAATCCTTGATTCAACGATCTATGTAACATACTACTATCTAAAGTAACATCATTCATCGCTTTATCCATTTCCTTAATAAATGAATATAGATTTACTTTCGTACCAGTAATTTCTCCCTTAGCTGTTCTTAAAAACTCACTATTAGAAACACCCTCAATAACTGTAGGATCTTGCATACATAAGAAAATTCCTCTTTTAGCTCGTTCATTTACCTCTAATTTTGTAATATCCTCCCCCTCAAAGAAAATATTTCCCCCAGTAACTGCATAACCATAATGACCCATCAATACCTTTGCCAAAGTACTTTTACCAGTTCCATTAGGTCCCATAATTACATGAACTTCTCCTTTATTAATATTAAGAGAAAATTCTTTCAATATATCTATATCTTTATCCTTTACACTAGCACTTAAGTTTCTTATTTCTAACATCTTGTTCATCTCCATCTATATCTATTTTAACCAAATAATCATTAAAATATAAAATCACTTATATTCTATCACAAAAGATAAAACTATACAAAAAAAAGATCATAAAACTGATCTTCTGTAAATGGAAATATTAAGTGTCCACACATTTCATTACCTAAAATGTAAGATTTTTATTGTTCTAATATTATCATATTTGAACTTTTATAGTCAAACATTGCCCTTGGATAGTTATTTATCCAATCTTCTATCTCTTTTATAAATGATTCCTTTATATTAGTCATGTCTGTACCTTTAGGTATCCATCTTCTAATCATTCTATTATTATTCTCATTTGTCCCTCTTTCGCAGGATCTATATGGGTGTGCATAATATACCTGTGTTCTTTTCTTCTTGATTCTACACGACTTTTCTAAACCTTTATAGCCCATAAATTCAGTTCCATTATCAAATGTTATTGTCTTGAATATTTTATAAAATTTACTACCATACTTTTTTTCTATTTTATCTAATGCTTTTGCTATTGTTTCTGTCTTTTTATTTGGTAATTTTACTATTATTTCCCGTCTTGTTAATCTTTCTGTTAAGGTAAATAATTCAGTTGTTGTTCCTTGCTTTCCTACTATTAAATCTCCTTCCCAATGTCCATATTCACTTCTTTCATTTGCTTCTCTTGGTCTATATTCTATGCTTTTTTCCGCTGGTATATATTTACTTACTCTTTTATCTGTATTTTTATCCTTAAACTCTTTTTTATATATTATTTTTCCTTGCTTTATTTTATTAAATACTAAACCTGATTTTATTCCATTTCTTATTGTTCTTCCACTTATTTCTATATTGAATCCATATTGCTTTAGTTCTTTTGACACTACCTCTAGTGATTTCTTTTCTTCTATTATTTGTGTTTCTATATGTTCTACTAGTTTTATATCTTGATCTATTTTTAATACTGGACCTTTCCCTGTTTTATTATATTCATACTTTTCTTGCGCTATTTGAGCACTATACTCTTCTTTATCTTCCCACATATAATCCTTTATTATTACTAAACCTCTATTTATTTCTCTTCTTATTGTCCTATCGCTTTTATTTAATAATTTAGCGATTTCTTCTTTGCTTCTATGCTCTTGATTATACCATCTCTCTATCATCATTCTTTCTACATAAGTTATATGTTTATATTTGTCCTTTTTTTTGTTATAACTATAAAGACACATATTTATTACCTCCAATGTTAGTTTCGTCACTTACATTGTATCATAGGTAACAATATGTGTCTTTTTTATGTCCTTTTTGGACACTTAACTTTTCAATTTATAATAAAACTGATCTTCTTCTTTTTTTACTCAGCATGTTCTAATAAATCTTGAGCATCTGCTAAGATTCTCGCTAATTCACGTTTTCCTTCAACCTGTGGCCTTAAAGTTTCTAGTTCACTTGTTTGACTATTGATTATACGGTCTTGATCATGAACTTTATCCTCAAGTTTTTGAATTTTATTTTCCAATTTACTAACAATCGTCTCATAGTTTTTAACTTTTGCTTTCAAAACTTCCATTTCTCTAACTTGACTTCTTGCTTTTTCTACTACATTTTTATGTGTAGTAACAATTTGCTCAAATTTAGTCTCATAAGTTGCAATTTTTTCTTTTTGTTCCTTATTAAGTTTTATCAAATTAGATAGTGTTGAAGCAACATCTTCAATAATTGTATCCTTAGAAGACAACCTTAAACTTGTATCATCATAACTATCATTAATAATTTTATCCGCATGTAATGTTGAATCAGCAAAAATGTCTGCTTCTAAATCCATATCAAATAAATCTTTTTTAAAGTCTTCTACCTCATCTAATTGCTTTTCTTCTTTTTTGTCATCCTTAGTCATTTCTACATCAGTATCTATTCCAACTTTACTATCATAATTAATATTATCTTTAAAATCAAAAGACATTAATCCTTCTTGAGCAACTGGATTATCATTTACCTCTTCTTTAACATCCTCGCTAGTTGGCATATTAAGAGGTAATTCAATTGCTTCCTCTTTAGGTGCGTATGAATCAGCTGTCTCACTTGAATCTTGCAAAGGAGCATTAGCCTCAGAGTCACCTTTCCCTATTTCTTGAACAATTCCTTCATTTTCTTCTGACGTCAAATTACTGTCTTCCATTTGTGAAGAAACATTATCGTTCCCAACTTCAACCTGATTATTAGGTACATCTAAAGCTACATCTTCAGGTGCAAAACCACTATTTATTTTTTTATTATTATCATCTAAAACAGTATTTTCTATAGGATTTTCATTAGTCGCTTCTTTAACTTCATCAGCAAGCGTGCTATCAGGTGGAATTGTGTTATCTACCATAACTTCTTGAGTATCTTGAGGTTGAGCCATATCTTCAAAAGAAGCTGCTGTAATATCACCAGTCATCGCTCCATCAATTTTTTCTTTAGTAACCTCAGTATTTTGAATATCTAATTTTTCACTATTTTCACTTGGTAAAGGTACTTCAACCCCACCAGCGTTCGGCAAAACAAATTCAACAACTGGTGAAGAAATTGTATTCTTACTAAAATATAGAGCTTCATTATTCTTTATTCCAATAAAGCTATAATACTCATTATTAATAAGATTATTACCATTCATATCGCAAATAGTTGCTTCAGAAAACTGATCGTTAAATACAAACCGACCATCGTTACCCATTTTAGCATTCATATTATCTTTAATTGTTGCTGGCGTTGTCACCAATTTCGTTGCTGCTAATGGATCACTTCTCAATTTAATAGCTTCCAATACACTAGGTGTAGTCGAATTAGCTCTTTCTACTAATAGTAACCCGTTTCCAATAACTTTAATAGATCTATTAGAAAAAGGTATAACAATATTACCATCACGATCAATTACTCCAACATTCGTAGCAACAACAACAGGGTCAATTGCTTCAACTAACGCTGTGGATGCTATAATATTACCATTTGGAATAGAACTCTCATCTAAAAAATAATATTGTTTCCCATCATCTGTAAGACCATATGTACATACAATATCTGTACGATCTTTATATTTTACAAGTCCTTTTTGAATTTGCATTATAACACCACCCGATTTTATTCTTTTATTTTAACCCTATCATATACCTTATATTAACACAAAACCTCTCTTTTAACAACTACTTTTTTATAAAATTTAGCTAACCATCTAACACCATTTAATTGCAAATAATTAGACAATAAGATACAATAAAAGTGGTGATAAAATGAAAGAACAACACAAATTGACTATCCAAATGGCATTCTTTTTCTTGATAATATTTGTAATATTTGGAACGATAATTTTAAAAGAAAAACAAGATATTCTCTTTCTTCCCAAGATAGAAACTAAACTAAACGAATATCTAACTACCAATTACAGTTCCTTAAACTTAAAAACCTCCAAGATAAAATCTAAAAATAATAAATTTACAATGAAAGTAATGAATTCCACCAATAACAATCTATATTTCTATATAACTTACCATAACAAAAAAATAACTGATACCTATGAAAAAGATTACCAAGAAGGAAATACTCTAATTAATTACTTAAATAAAGAAATAGAAAAAATAATTAAAGAAAAAACAAATGACAGCTATAAAGTAAAAATAAACAACACTTACGATAATTTTTCATCTAAAATCAAAGAAACTCTTTTAAAAGAAGAAAAATTAGAATCTTTGAAAATCTACACTCTAGAAAAAGAATTAACTACCTCATGGGATAGCCAAACAATTACCAAAACAATTTCCACCATAATGACTACTCTAGAAACAGAAAATATTACGCCAAAAAATTATACTTTTATAATTAATGACAAAGATGATATAACAAAATCAGTTAAAATTACTAATTTAACCACAAAAAGTATTGAAAATAATAATCTATCTATAATAATTAATGATATAATAAATGATAATAAAACAAGTATCTTAAGTGAAAATAATATTACTTATGAATACTTAAATTAGGAGGCATATATGAATGATTGTATATTTTGTAAAATAATAAAAAACGAATTACCCTCAAAAACAATTTATGAGGATGATTTAATAAAAGTAATAATGAACATTAATCCAACAACGAATGGTCACTTACTTGTGTTACCAAAAAAGCACTATGTAAATATTTTTGATATTGACGAAAAAATAATTTCACATAGTTTTAAAATAATAAGAGATAAACTTTATCCCTTACTAAAAGAAAAATTAGGATGTGAAGGCTTAACTATTTCTGAAAATAACCTATTAGGTCAAGAAATACCTCACTTTCATATTCACGTAACACCACGATATAAAGACGATCTAGTTGATTACCTTTACAATAAGGACATGCTAGAAGACATAGAAACGGTTTATTCTAAGCTTTTATCATAAGTGTTGTAATAAAATCAACAATCATAGCACTAAGTACCAAAATAGTGATTATTTTTGGTACTTTTTTTATTACTTTATCAAGTTGTGGTTTAATAATATAAAGAAAAAGCAAAGACAAAATTCCCCAAATAATAGATACTTCTAATGCTATATATTTTCCAATATTAAATCTTAAATCCCTGTAATCCCAAAAAGTTTTATCAAATACCAGTTCAATAAACATACCACCTATCCACTCCGCAATTGTGCTAACCAACATTATTAATAAAAATAACACTATAATTTTTACAATTTTATTAACCTTTAATCTATTAAAAATTAAACGTTGAAGAAAAATACTAAGACAAATACCAAAACCATACACCGGTAACCAAGGTCCATACAATATTGAACTATTCATTGAAGTAAAAACAAACGTTTTCAAGCATAATTCCATTATAAATCCCAAAACAGAGCCAATAATAAACATATTAAGATAATAAAACATAAAATCACCATTAGTATTATGAACAAAACTAAAAAAAATATCAAAAAAAAGAGCAATTAACAAGTTATTGCTCCTCCTAAAATAATTGCAAGTAAAATATATAAAATTAAAACAAGAACATAACCATTACCTCTACGAGAAGTAACTTCACCTGTAGTGCAAGACACTTAGAACACCTCCTTAAATATAAGCACCTAAAATGATAATTAATAAAATAAATAATACTAATACGATAGCTGAACCTGATACATGATTATTACCCATATTTTTTTCCTCCTTTTTTTATACTTTCATCATATTTTATGGTAAACTGTTGAATTGTGTTCATATTTATTGCACTAAAATTATTTTTTTGTTATTATAATTAAGTGTATAGGAGGAAATATATGAAAAATAAAAAGTTAATTTTAAGTATTAGTTGTTTATTATTAATTTCTTTATTTGTAACCGGTTGTAAACAAGAAATTGAAGTAAAAGACGGTTCTAAAGTAGCTGTTTCTGTAGATGGCGGAAAAATTACCGCAACAGATTACTATAATGAAATAAAACAAACTAACATTTCTGTATTAATTGATATGATTGATCATAAATTATTTGATAAAAAATATCCACGTACAGACGAAGAGGACGAACGTGTCGAAAAAATTGTTAAACAATTAAAAGAAGCGTATACAGATGAAGCAACATTGAATGCCGCTCTTAATCAATTCTACGGTGTAAGTACTGAAGAAGAGTTAGAAGACATGATTAGACTAGAATACAAAAGAGAATTAGCCATAAAAGACTATATTGCAAAAAATATTAAAGATAGTGAAATTGAAAAATATTACAAGGAAAATATTTTTGGTGAAGTTGAATCTAAACATATTTTAATTATTCCTTCAGTATCAGATGATGCCGACGATGATGAAAAAGAAGAAGCTGAAAGTCAAGCTAAGAAAACGGCCGAAGAAATAATCAAAAAATTAGAAAAAGGTGAAGACTTCTCAAAATTAGCTAAAAAATACTCACAAGATACAGCTACTGCATCTAAGGGTGGAGATTTAGGCTATTTTGAATTAGACGAAATGGTTGAAGAATTTTCTAGTGCTGTTAAAGAACTAGATACAAATGAATATACAAAAAAACCAGTAAAAACTAGTTACGGTTATCATATAATTTTAAAAACTGGACAAAAAGCCAAACCAAGTCTAAAAGATGTCGAGGATGATATTAGAGAAAAAATTACACTTCAAAAATTAGACTCAGAAGCAACCTTATATTATCAAACTTTAATTGATATCAGAAAAGACAATAATATTAAATTTAATGACACCGTTATTGAGAAAAAATACAACGCTTTGATGAAGCAACTACTTGAAGCTGCTGAAGAACAAGCTCAAACAAATAACTAAAAAGATTTGACTAATTATCAGTCAAATCTTTTTTATATAAAATAATACTTTTCTCCCTATAAATTTCCGTATATTCATCACTACAACTTAAATAAGTTGCAATAGGATATTTACTATCTACTAAAAAATAATCAAAATTATATTTATCGATAGTCTTAATGTAATCACCTTGTAACAAAGAAATATCGCTATAATCTTTTAAATTATTTCTAGAATACAAATCTGCTCTACCATCAACGAACACAAAAATATCATTATAAATAAGTTCTCCTCCATAATCATACATATTATATAATCGACTTGGATTTTCTTTTTTAATGGTACTAATTAACTCTTTACTTAATACCCTTTTATCATATTCTTGAATAAGTGTAGATCTATTAGTAATAAATATTCCAAAAAATATAGCACTAAGAAGTAATAAACATCCACATGTTCCCTTATCTACTTTTCGACTTTCTATATACTTAAATATGACATAACTCATAATAAGATAAGTATATCCCCAAAATCTTATACTCTTTAACCCCAAAACTACCGAAACTCCAAACAAGCAGAAATCTATAAACTCTATTTTTTTCTTACTAAACAACATCACCAACATAATAATTATAATAAAAGCAAAATAAGGATAATGACTTGGATTACTTAATACAGTTGGTTGCCATTCACTAATAAAATTAATCATTACAGTATCAAAAATATTAATATATGGATACACTAACATCCTAACACCATGTGGATTAAAACAAATGGCTATTATGCATAAAAAAGCAACAATTAAATATTTCTTTACTTGTTTCTTACTTATTCTTTTAGCCCAAATTTTCGTAAAATCAAACTTAAAAGCTCCCACTACAACAAATATAAAACAAAATAAATAACTTAAATTGCTAGAACCACCATGGAAGTTTGCCCAAAACAAACTAACAAGTGGTAACCAAAAAATTTTTCTAGATTCTGCATTTTTATATAAATCATATAAAAAATAAATCGTCAAAGCCAAAAAACTAAAGCTAAGTAAATGAGGTCTCGCCTGCATATAAACACAAAATATTAAAAAGCCAACTAGCCATAACATACTAAAAATAGTATTTTTTAAATAATCTTTTTTATTAGTAAAAAACAAAATTAAAAGGAGCCCCAAAGTCGCTACAAAAGTATATATAAATAAATGTACCTTTCCAAATATATTCAGCAATAAAAATATTAACATATCAAAAGCCCATTCATGAGACATCCAATAACTACCTTTTAAAAACCAAGAAAAAACATCTTTTGTTAGAATATTTTTATTTAAAAACATCACTTCCCCTGCTTTAACATGCCAGAAATAGTCACTTTCTTTATGAAACAGGAGACTCATAAATAAAGAAAAACAAACCAGTAATAAGCAAAAACTTAAAACATATTTATGCTTTTTTATAAACTTCTTAATTTTCATAATAAAGTCCTTTCTGATATAATTTTTCTTTTATTTTATATTCAAGTTCCTTTCCTTCATACTTTCTACTTAATCTTTTACGTAACTTTTCATATTCTTTATTAGCGATATCTTTGTTATTAGAAAAATCAAATTTTTCAATAACCTTAGTAACAATATTTAACTCATATCCTAAATTTAGTAAATCATTCTCAATTTTCTTCTTTAAAATTATCCCTCCACGGCTCCTATTGGAGTTAAATAATCTTGTTGCCACCTTATTGACTTTTTCAAGTTGTGTATCTATATCAAAACCACGCAATTCAGTATCAATAATATCACTAGCAACCCTATGTTCCAAAAGCTCATTTTTAATTTTATAAGGTCCTTTATTTGTCGTAATAATCTGATTGTTTATATAACTCTTAGCAAAACTTTGATCATTTAAATAACCTTGCTTTACTAATTTAGTAATTGCTTTATCAATCATTTCTTCTGGATATTCCTTTTTTATTAAGAAAAGCCTTGTATCATAAATACTTTTAAACCGACTACTTATACTCGCAAGCGCCACTTGATAAACATCACATTCTTGATTAGCCATCTCAATAACCAACAGCTCCTCATCAGTTAACTCTTTCTTTAATAAAAGTTCAAATTTCAGAATAACATCCTCATATAACAATAACTCTCTACCATCATCTAAATAAATCTTATATCGACCTTTAGTTGTCTTTTTATATCTCTCTATTTTCAAAATCATCACCTACTTAAAGTATATCAAAAAAAAGGAATTAAAAAAAGGAGATTACTTCTCCCCTTTTTTTGTTACCTTGATTAAGCCTTCTGAGACTTCCTCAAGAGCCCTTCCTATATTCTTTTTACATTTATACTCGGATTCAGGCATCTGTAGATATCCATCTTTTGCCATTTCTTTACTTCTTCTAGCAGAAATATGAACTAATTCATATTTAGAATCAACTATATTAAGTAATTTGTCGATAGAAGGATAAATCATTCGTATCACACTCCCTATTATTAGGATAAAACACCCTATAAAAATAATCAACAAACATGACACAATTAGACACTTTTATTTACAAAATTACTTTACACTATAAAAGTTCAATTTCAATTCCTACAACCCCATACTTTTCTTGTTCGTCTCTTGGATAATAAATCTCCATATCTTTGGGATCTGCTGCTTCATCTATTCTATATCCTAAAGAAACTTTATCATAATCATGGTATAATTCATCAAAAGATTTATAAATATGTAAAGCAACAATTTTTGTTTTTATTTTTTCCCCAGTCACTCGATTAGTAAAGTACAAATAATCGCCAACTTGCATTTCTCGCCTTTTTTCATCATAAACTCTAAGTTCTATTGTCTTAGATCCTAATTTTATAAGTTTAAATGGCTCATCATGTAATCTTGATTCAAAAACCATAAATCTCATCTCCAATGCATGTACTAACTATTTTTCATAATTTCCTTTTATTTATGTAACCCATTTTCAGCACTACCAATCTTTTGAGCCTTACTCATCATATTAGCTGTCTCATTCAATAAACTATTATTTCCACGAATAATACCATCATTAGTAAGACATAAATCAAATCCCTGCTCCGCTGGATAAGCAGTAACCGATAAATTATCACAATGATGATTTAATCTTAAAAAAGTTCTTAAAAATTTTTCGGTTAAATTTGACTGTATTCGTAATTGCTCTTCATATGATTCCGTATAAGGTTTCTTACCTCTCTTACTTTTAAATTCATTAGACATAACCTTCGAATTCCATCTTTCTAACAAAATAGGAGAGATAACAAAATCATCTATTTCCATCTTATCCATATATGAAGTAAAAAGATTAGCTACTAATAAAAAACTTGGTGATATATCATTTAAATTTCCTTCTTCATAAATATCAAAATTATCTTTCTCCTTTGAAAAACCTTCTCCAACTTTATACAACTTTCTATTTATTTTTTTTGAAAAAGTACTTTCTTGCTTATTATAATTCTGAATAGCATAAACATACGCTTTATTATCAGAAACACCAAATTTTAATCTTGGTAATTCATATTCTTCACCAGTATCCGAAATACAACGAACTACAAATTGATAAGGAGTTTCATTATTTAACTTATCCTTGCAAACTTCAACTTGAAGATTGCAATTTAGTATACTAGATTGTCCCAAATCATATTTGCAGGGTTTAGTAGCATCAAAGAAATCAATTCTTCTTCGTAGAAACCTACTAGGATCTGAAAAATCCTCAATTGTAGCATTAGCAAATAAAAAAGCTAATATTGTCTTCTCTTTTGATATTCTATCTACTTCGTCATACATCTCTCCAGAAACAACTTCTTCTGAAAAATTACTATTATCATAAAAGTTCAAACATTTATCTACATAATTAACTAATAGTTCATCAAATTCTGCTTTGTTCTTTATATGTAAAGTTGGAATCATTAAGTCTTTTAAATCAACACTTGCATCATATCTAATTCCATCATCATCTAAAACTGTATTAAAAACAATATTATAATAGAAAAAACTATTAATCCGTCCTTGAGCAGCCTCTTTTAGGATATTATCATAAAATATAGTTAAAACATCCATTACACTTCACCTACTACATAGTATAACATTTTTTAAATACAAACTCTAATATTATTAAAAATTTAACAAAATAAAAAGGATGAAAAATCACCCTCTAAATCTTACTTATCTAAATTGACAACAAGAACCACATTGAATATTACTTACAGTATTTTCTTCACTACAAGTAAATACTGGTCTATAAGTATGTTTATAAACATGGTGGTTAATTATTCTTGTATGAATTGGACAAGTATGTGGAACCTCATGAACAAAAGTTCTGTTTACCACTCTTTGTTGAACACCTTCATTAATTGGAGCATTATAACCATTCATATTATCCTGCATCATATTATTCATTCCCATCATTGTAACATCAACATTCATATCATTTTCAATTGTATTGTTGTTTCCAACAACTTGATTATCAAAACCAAAATTTTGATTCATACCTTGATCAAACATAATATACCTCCTACCTTATAATATGTTTCTTAAAAATTTGAGACACAAAAACTTATTAAATATCCTATTTAATTTAGACCTTTTTTAATAATAATTTTTAACAAAAAAAGAATTACTAAACCGTAATTCTTATACACTAAATGAAGTTAATAATTCTGATTGTTGCATATCTTCTGTTGTCATCTCGGTTTGAATTGGCATCTCTCCTGCTTTAACAGCAACTTTCACATTCATAATATCACGATACATAATTCCAAGTTCCTGTAAATCATTATCTAAATTTTCAGTCAAAAATCCCTTATTAGCCTTTTTTATAGCCTGATAAGCGTGTTCCAAGGCTGCTTTACTATCAAATGCAAAATACGTATAACTACTTCCATCTAATTTCCATGAATAAAGATTTAACAATTTATTTGTAGTACTTTGTTGAACTTGCATTATAATAACCGAATTATCTAAAACAGTTCCCTTAGACTGTGTTGTTATCGCCTCTTCAACTTCCTCTGATTGAAATTCCACATATCCAAAATCATCATAAGAAATATTAGCTACACTACTTCCCAAATAACCATTTTCTAAGCGGTCTCCAACTCTTCTACAGATATTTTCTAATACCTGAATCTTCTCTTCATAACTTGCCCCTTCAATCATTTTTTTAACTTCACTTATATTCATATTCTTATCCTCCTAAAACGGTAACTTCATATTACCATTTGATATTTGTTTCATCATTTTTTTCATTTGATCAAATTGCTGAAGTAATCTATTTACTTCTTGAACAGATCTACCACTTCCCGCCGCAATTCTTGTTTTACGACTTGCTTTAATAATATCAGGATTTCTTCTTTCCTTTGGCGTCATCGACAAGACAATTGCTTCAACATGAGCCATTTGCTTTGGATCAATTTCTATATTAGTAAGTCCCATCTTCTGCGCTCCAGGAATCATTTTTATAAGTTTTTCTAAAGGACCAAGTTTTTTCACTTGTTTCATCGTTGATAAAAAGTCTTCTAAATCAAATTTACCTTGCTGCATTTTCTTTGCTGCTTTCTCAGCTTCCTTCTCATCAATCACTTCGGTAGCTTTTTCAACAAGAGAAATAATATCTCCCATTCCTAAAATTCTACCGGCCATACGCTCTGGATCAAAAAGTTCCAACCCATCCAATTTTTCTGAAGTACCCATAAACTTTATTGGTACATTAGTCAAATGTCTAACAGACAATGCTACTCCACCACGGGTATCACCATCTAATTTAGTTAAAATAACACCTGTGAGTGGTAATTTATCATTAAAGCCAGTAATTACATTAATAGCATCTTGTCCCATCATTGAATCTATAACTAATAATATTTCCTGCGGATTAATATTATTCTTAATACAATCCAATTCATCCATCAATTCTTCATCAATATGTAGTCTACCTGCTGTATCAACAAGTACATAATCATAACCATTTTCTTTTGCGTAATTCAAAGCATTAGTCGCAATTTTTACTGGATCATTTTTACCTTCATCATACACTTCAATATTTAATTGCTTACCAAGCTGTTTTAACTGATCGATAGCTGCTGGTCTATAAACATCACAAGCAACTAATAGAGGCTTTTTACTGTGCTTTTTTCGCAAAAAATTTGCTAACTTTCCAATTGTAGTTGTTTTACCAGAACCTTGTAAACCAACTAACATCAAAATAGCTGGATTACCATTGGTATTAAGTGGTGCATTTTCTCCCCCCAACAATTCGCATAACTCATCTTTTACAATTTTAACGAATAAATCTCCAGGATTAATACTACTAATAACTTCTTCACCTAAAGCTTTTTCCTTTACCGTATTTGTAAACTCCTTGACTACTTTATAATTAACATCTGCTTCCAGCAAAGCTAATCTAATCTCTCGCATCATCAAAGAAATATTATCTTCTGTAATTTTTCCATATCCCTTAATTTTATGTAATGCATTTTGTAATCTTTCGCCTAAACTTTCAAACATATATATCACCTAAATTTATTATAGCAAAAAAAAACCTAAAAAACAAAAAATAGTATATCTCTATACTATTTTCAGACTGTTGACAAATAGGTTAATATTTTAACTTATTT
>ULXL01040232.1_pt1 | contig 100997 bp, 63 predicted proteins | sample 1961241 | NCBI WGS metagenome assembly ULXL01 (sample SAMEA4835837, study PRJEB28245) | human gut metagenome | biome: gut microbiome; material: fecal sample | place: Denmark | collected 2008
GCAAGTATGACGACGCGCTCGATTGTTTTGCGCAGTGCGATTTGGATTATGTCGGCGTTTATTGGTGTATGGCGACGATTTACGAAACCAAAAAAGCCGATTACAAAAATGCGCTGTTTTATTATCAGATGGCAATGGAAATGAACTTTCCGGACGCAATCGAGAGAATGGCGGAAGCGTATCTCGGCGACGAACTGGGACTTGAAAAGGACGAGAAAACCGCCCTTAAACTTTTCAAGCGAGCCGCAAAGCTCGGCAATGCCGCCGCACAATATAATCTCGGTATGGCGTATGCTTGCGGGTATTACGGCGTGACCGCCGACAGGGAAACGGCACTTTATTGGCTGAAAAAGAGCGTCAAGGGCGAAAATCCTATGGCGTGTCTGCAAGTGGGACTTTATTACTACTACACCGTCAAAACCGATGCGGCTTATAAAAAAGCTTTTGAATTATTTAACGACGCATACAATCTCGGCGATGACGAAGCGATTATCAATATCGGACTTTGCTATCTTCAAGGCAACGGCGTAAAAGAGGATAAAAAAGAAGCGGTAAAGTGTTTTAGGACTGCTGCCGAAAAGTGCAGTTCGGGCGTTGCGTATCACAATCTCGGAATCTGTTACGAAAACGGCTTCGGTGTGAGAAAAGATTACAAGAAGGCAATCGAAATGTATGGCAAAGCGGTAGAGAACGGCGAAAAAGCAGGGCTCGAAGCGATTAAGCGAGTCTACTTAAAAATGAATGTTAATCAGGCTTAGTTATTTTAAATTGTGGTGGTATGCAATATAACAAAGATGAGCATTTATTGCAAAATGGCAAGGAAATCACAACTTAAAAAGGTGGCTTTTTTGAACCTTCTATTTATTTAAGCAGTCTAGAATGCTTATGGTCATTGACTATTATCCACTCGTGAGACCGGATCGTGGACAGCGTAGTGCCAAGGACCACGTTAAAAGGCTAGAGCACATTCGGTAACGGAAACAGTTACAGACCTCCTGCTTGTTGGGAGGTTTTTCTTTTTTCAACTGTACGCACTTTTTAAGTGGTGTACGCAAATTGTATTAAAATAGGTTATTTCACACAGACTAAAAACACGGACAGAACAGTCCGTGTTTTTTTATAAACGGAGCAAGTTTTAAGAAATAATGCAAGCTATTTCAAGTCTTAAATTTTAATGTCTGTACAAAAGGTGACATATAAATATTAGACGAAGTGTTTCATAAAGTGAAAAATATGAAAAATTTATAAAAATTTTGAAAAATATTGTCGAAAAACCTTGCGATTAGACATTTCGAGTATTAAAATTTATTTCAAATTGTATAAATATCCACGTTGATAGCGATTTTTTTCGCTTTTGATTGCGATTTTTTCGCTTGATATTCCGGATATTTAAACTTAGGGAAAGGGAAATTTTTATGAGAAAAATTGGGTCGAAGCAGTGCAGTCTGTGTATTGTTGCAATTATCGTTTTATGTATATGCGTTGTTTTGGTTGCGTGTGACGCCGATGACGTCAAAAATCTTTTTCAGCCGTCCGATTTTACGATAACTTTCGTTTTAAACAACGGAGAAGACAACGTTGTGTGGCATCGCGGGGATGAAGTGCCGATGCCGACGTTTGACGGCTACAAATTTTTGTGTTGGTGTGCCGATAAAGATTGTGAAAATCCTGCGAGCGTCGATTTTGAAAAAGTCAATTTGTCAGACAACATTTATTTGTACGCAAAATGGCAGAAATTGCTTGATTTTGCCGATTTGAGTTTTGAATCGTATGAGACTACGTACGACGGACTTTCTCATTCTCTCGAAGTGAAAAATTTGCCGAATTTTGCCACGGTGGAATACGACGTTGCAACCGAATATACGGATGCAGGCGTATATGTCGTCACTGCGACCGTGAAAGCAGACGGTTATAACGATAAGATATTGAGCGCAACACTCACGATAAACAAGGCAAAATTGGGCGAAATCGTATTTTCCGATAAAATCGTGACGTGGGACGGTGATCCGCACGGCGTGTATATCGAGACCGAATTGCCGAGCGGTGTTGACGTAAGTTATGACGGCAACGAACAAACCGACGTCGGAGAGTACGAAGTGACGGCGCATTTCGACGTGGGCAACAACTACGAGCCGATTGACGATATGAAAGCCATTCTCACCGTTTCTGAGAAGACGTATGCCGTCACGTTTGTTGACTATAACGGCAGCGTCGTGAAAACCGTCGGACACGGGAAAACGTTGACGGATATTCCCGAGCCGAGTGCAAAAGACGGATATGCGGCAAGTTGGAATGTTCAAAGTTTTGAAAACGTCACGAGCGATATGACGGTGACGGCGGTTTATACGCCGATTGTTTATCGCGTGATTTACGAGACGTTCGGCGGAAGCGTGAGCGGAGACGACACAACGTTTACGATAGAACGCGGGGCAGCACTTTCAAACGCAACAAGAGATTTTTACATATTTGACGGTTGGTATTCCGACAGAACTTTCACAAATAAGATCGCCGAAATAGGAAAAGGAAGATTCGGAGATATAACCGTATATGCGAAGTGGACTCCGATTGTTTACACTGCGCATTTTTACATTGACGGCGGAAACAATTCGCTTGACAACGTAAACGACGGTGAGACGTATAAGTTTACGGTGGAGAGCGAAACGTTGACTCTATTAAATCCCGCAAAAGCATTTTTCGATTTTATTGGCTGGTTTACCGATGAAAATTTCACAACGTCTATCACGGAAATATCGAAAGGAACGCACGGCGATTTGAATATTTATGCAAAATGGTCACCGACGGTATATAGCATAAATTACGTTTTGAACGGCGGCGAAAATGCGGACAATCCAAATTCGTACGTTCGCTCGGATACCGACATAATTTTGAATGCGCCCGTGCGTGCGCATTACGAATTTCTCGGTTGGTTCGATTCTTCAAACGAGAGAATAGACCGCATAGCAAGCGGCGTTTTCGGCGACGTTACGCTTTACGCAAAATGGAGTGCAAGCGAATATACGATTTCGTATTTCCTTTTCGGCGGAATGCAAAACGTTGCTAATCCAAGCACCTATACAGTCGAAGACGACGATATAATTCTTGCACATCCAGTGAAAACTTATTACGATTTCGACGGCTGGTATTCCGATGCCGATTTCAAAAACAAGGTTGATAAAATCAAGACCGAAAACGGCGGAAATATTGAATTGTATGCGAAATGGACGGCAACGGAATGCAAAATCGAGTTTGTCAATGCAGACGTCGAAAGGATATTCTATACTGTCGAAAGCGAAGATATCGTTTTGCCGAAAGCGTTTCGTTTCGGTTATACGTTCGTTGCCTGGTTCGAAAATTCCGAATTTTCGGGAGATACCGTGTCGATTGTCAAGAAAGGCTCGTTCGGGGATATAAAACTTTACGCCAAGTTCAGCGCAAACGAATATCGCATAGAATATGATTTGCAGGGCGGTGTGAACGATATAGGCAATCCGAGCGTGTATACCGTTGAAGACGAAACAGTAACTTTATCCGCTCCGACGAGAGTTCATTACACTTTCGGCGGCTGGTTTGAAGACGGAAAACTCGTGGAGACGATAGACGCTTTAAGACTGTGCGATATAAAACTCGTTGCTGAATGGATTGCCGACAAATATACGATCATCTACAATCTTAACGGCGGAGAGTGCAATGACGCGCTCGTCACTGAATACACAGTTGAAAGCGCGGATATAGCTTTGCCGATCTTGACGAAGAAGGGTTATGCGTTTTGTGGTTGGTATGGCAACGCCGCATTTGACGATAAAAGTCTAAACAATATTTCGAGCGGAAGTTACGGCAATATAAACCTATATGCAAAATTCAGCGTTGTAGAATACACAATTTCTTACAATTTGCAAGGTGGTGTGAACAGCATATCCAACCCGACAATATATACAATAGAAGACCAAAATATCGTTTTGTCCGCTCCGAGCAGAGAGTGCTATACTTTTGACGGTTGGTTTGAAAACGGAACGAAAGTCGAGAGTGTTGAAGTTGTAAGATGCGAAAACGTCAATTTGGCCGCAAAGTGGACGGCAATCGAATATTCGATTGCATACGACTTTGACGGCGGAAGTTGCGACGAAGAACTGACGGTGAAGTATAGCGTTGAAAGCGATGATATTATTCTGCCCGATTTGAGCAAAGACGGATACAAATTCGTCGGTTGGTTCATAGGTGAGAATAAGATTGAGAAAATTGCAAAAGGCGGTCACGGAGACTTGAAGATTTCGGCAAAATGGAGCATGGCGACATACACGGTCGAATACGTTTGCGACGGCAATCACGACAACCCGACAGAGCTTGCGGTGGATGAAGAATACACCTTGAAGGACGCCGAGAAGACGGGATATTCTTTTGAGGGTTGGCACTCGGACGAGAGCTTGCAAACGAGAGTGTACACCATTATCTCAAGCGGAGAAACCGTAACGATGTATGCAAAGTTTGCGCCCGTGACGTACACGATCACATATGATTATTCGGGCGGTGAAGGCGTGGAAAATCCGTCAACTTACACCATTGAAAGCGAAGATATAATTCTCAATGCGGCAGGCAAAAACGGCTTTGAATTCTTGGGTTGGTTCAATGGCGAAGACAGAATCGAGGTGATAAAGAAAGGAAGTTTCGGAGATATTTCGCTTGTTGCAAAGTGGCTTGAAAAATCGCCGTTCGTTGTTGAAAACGGAGTGGTGAAAGAGTATGCGGGAAGCGATTTACACGTAGTCGTGCCCGAAAACGTCGGCGGAGAGAAAATAGCCGCAATAGACGCAAATTTGTTTCAAAACATAGCAAATAGTGTCGAAATCATCGAAATTCAGGCGAAAATTGAAACACTTCCGCAATCAGTATTCTTCAATTTGACGAAATTGAGAATAGTTTTGCTTCCGGACAGTATAACCGAGATGCCTGCAAAACTCTTCAAAGACTGCATTTCGCTCGAAGAAGTCACTTTGCCGTTTGTCGGCAACAAAAAGTATGTTTCGGGTGACGTATCTGACGGCAATATGAGATACGGGTTTGCGTATTTGTTCGGAAACGCAATCGACGAAGGATTGTCGTACAGCGTGACGTACAATCCCGTTATCGTCGGCACGAACGGAACAAACGAAATTGACGAAACGGAAATGGCGTCGCGTATTCCTAATACTCTTAAAAAGGTGTTCGTTCTTGACGGCGACGTGATAGATTTCGCTTTCAAAAATTGCGTCGGCATCGAAGAGATTGTCATCGGCGGCAACGGAAAGAGTGTGGGCGTTCAAGCGTTTGCAAAATGTTCAAATCTCAAAACAATAAGACTTGCAGAAAGCTATGTCAATTTCGGCGCAGCGTGCTTTGCCGCAATAGCGAATCCGGCGGAAATAATCGTTCAAAATGCGACGCAAAAATCCGCAATCGACAATTTGAATCTTGACGGCATAACGGTCAAAATGGCAAACTCGGTTGCTTAATGCGCGCGAGTGTGGTATAAGTAAATTATGAACGCATTGACCATAGTACACGAAACTATAAAAAGAGTTGTGAGACACGGAGACGTTTGCATTGACGCGACGGCAGGGCGCGGCTATGACACCGCATTTTTGTGCGAACTTGTGGGCAAAGACGGAAAAGTCATAGCAATGGACATTCAGCAGGACGCCGTTGACAGCACACGCGCATTGCTTGCAAGTAAGGGATTGACCGCCGAAGTTGTGCTCGACTCACACGCAAATATGGCAAAGTATGCTCAAAAAGAGAGTGTTAGATGCATAGTTTTTAATCTCGGATATCTGCCAAAAGGCGATCACGGTATATATACGCATTTCGAATCGACGAAACAGGCTATCGAATCGGGGCTGGAACTTCTTGAAAAGGGCGGTCTTATGTGTGTTTCGGTATACTACGGCGGAGACAGCGGATACGAAGAAAAAGACGCGCTCTTGCCGTGGCTCAAAACTCTCGACGACGAAAAGTATCAGGTGCTTGCGACTTTCTTCTACAACTGGAAGAAAGATCCGCCAATTCCCGTTTTTATAGTCAAGAATTGAACAAAAAGAAAATATAGCGACAGATAGCCGAAAACAAGGTGAAATATGGAAAATAAGAAATACAATATATTGTTCGTTTGCTCGTCAAACGTGTGCAGAAGCCCATATTGCGAGTTTATGCTCAGACGTATGATAGAAAACGACGACGTGCTTCGCGGCAGGGTGGAAGTTAAATCTTCTGCGGTTTTCAACAAATCCAAACGCATATTTCCCAAAGCGGTTGACATATTGAAGCGTGAAGGTTTTGACGAAAAAGAGATTCTGACGCATAAGCCGTCTTTTAAGACCGATACGGAAAGATTTGAAAAGGCGGACGTCATAATCGGCATGTCAAAAATGCACAGATTGTTGACGCCGAGAAGGTATCGTGACAAATATATCACGCTTTCGGAAGCGGCAACCGGAGAATACGCACCGATACCCGATCCGTTTCTTGCCACGTCGCAAGAGTCGTACGACAAGACGATGGACACGCTCAAACGCTATACCAAGGAATATTTTGCAAAACTCAAAGCGAAGTTTGAAGAAAAATAGAACACATCGCAACAATAAAAAGCACGCTTAGATGCGTGCTTTTTTAATGAATAATTGCGGAAGGCGAAGCCGGAACAACAAGCCGACAATCTTGCGAAATTGCGGCAGGAGTTTTTGTCCGTGCGAGAACTGATAGCAAAGATTTTCGGCGCGGTAGCGGTGTAAAAATCAAGACAAAAAACAGGGGATAAGAGCATGATATGTAAAAATTGTGCTATTGATTTTTCCGTGTAGACAGCAAGCCGACAATCTTGCGAAATTGCGGCAGGAGTTTTTGTCCGTGATTGAACTGATAGCAAAGATTTTCGGCGCGGTAGTGATGTAAAAATCAAGACAATAAAAAAAGCAGTGCATAGAGCACTGCTTTGATAAAATTGTGCTTGATTTTTACATGTGCGTCGTCTTATCTTCTCCGATGCCGAGCATACCGTCAACAACGTATTTTTTGCCGTTGGTGTCGGTGACGTAGCCGCTTATCGTGCCGTAGGGCAACGCATAGTAGCAAAGAAGCGGAATGGGCATATAGAAAGTGCGGTTGATTTTGAAAGTGACGTCGACGAGTCCGAGACCTTTTTCGTCGGTGACGTGCCATTCGTCCGCTTTTTTCTTGCCGTTCTTGTGTGTAAACACGACGGGTGGCATGGGAAAGGATTCGTTGTCAACCCAGATGACGTTTTCGTTGTATTTGGGTTGGTCGACGGATTGATTTCTCGTGAGATTGAACGCGAAGTATCTCTTAACGCCGTTGTCGTCGATTTGTCCCATAGTGGTGAGCCAGTCGTAGTGGGCGTTGAAGGGGTAGAATCCTTTGTGGTCGTCGATGATGCCGACGGAGCGTTCGTTGGTGACGTACGCTTTGCCGTTTATGGTTATCGTTCCCGTCGCTTTAAAGAAATCTTTTTCGCTGTAAAGAGCATTTCTGAACGAGCCGTCCTTGTTTTTGCCGAGCGGCATGACTCCGTTTGCGAGCGGAGAAATGCGGTCAAACGAAACATCGATTGAAAACTCGCCGCTTTTGCCTTTTGTGAATCCTTTTGCGTGCGCTTTTCCGTTGAGAAAATCGTTTTCGATTTTATACTCGCTGTGTTTTGTCTTGAGATAGCAATAATCGTCCACGAGTTGTGCCGCGACTCTCGATTTTTTCTTGGGAACGAGATTGCGCCAAGAATAGATTTTGTTTTCTTTTTTGTCGTACCAGACGAAAATGGAGAAGCCCATAGGACCGGTTTTGTAAACCGCGCTGATGAGTGCGCCTTCGTCCATGTGCACTTCAAACGCTTCCCACTCGGTTAGACGGGACGCTTTCATGCAATCGGGCATTTTCGGACCGCAAGGTTTGACTGTGTCGAGAAGATTGATAGCCTTGAAAGGCATATCGAAAGTGCCGAAATGCACTGCGCCGTTTTCGACGATAGAGTCCGGAGTTTGCGCAGGAATGCGAGTTTGTTCAATGTAATCGGGCAAATTGTTCATTATCTTTCCCCCATATGGTATTTGCATAAAAATAATAGCATAGGTTGTCTCTTTTTGCAATACTATGATAAAAAATTTTGCACATTTGTAGGATATTTTTTAAAGAGAAAAAACGTGACGAAACCCAATCCCGTTTCTTCGCGTGCGCGGCAAAGGCGATACCGATTCGGGACGCAAGAAAAAGAACGACCGCCGTCAGTCAAGATAGACGACAGGGCATTAGAATTATGGTTTTTAATCGCATGGATACGTTCGCGAAGTTTTCACGGACGTATTCTTTTTGCATCGTTTGAGCATATTTTTGAAAGGTCTTGATTGTGTCGATAAAATTTGATAAAATATACGAAAGGAGAAAAGTATGGCAGAATTGAACGAAAAATATTTTGCGGGTTCCGGCGGAGAAGAAAAACGCCCTGAAAATATCGAAGAAATATTGCAAGACGGTGAGAAAATCGTTTGGCGCGGAAAGCCCAAGAAATCCGCATATATCGCAAACTCGGTTGCAAAAATGTTTCCGATTGCGTTGATATGGATAATCTTCGACGGCTTTTTCATCGGGATGCTGGCGACGAACGGCTTTGATATACCCACGCCGCTCATCGTTTTTATGAGCATCTTTTTCGTGCTTCATCTCGCGCCCGTGTGGATATGGATATACAGATCCGTCACCGCAAAGAAGCGTCACGAAAATCTCGAATACGCATTCACCGACAGACGTATAATCGTGCGTTCGGGCGTGGTTGCGCTTGACTTCAAGAGCGTAAGTTATCAAGACGTCAGCGCAGTCAACGTAAGATACGGCGCAATCGACAAAATGGCGAAAGTCGGCGACATATACGTCACGTCAAACAGCAAGGCAACCGTCATCGAAGACATCGAAAATCCGCGTGCGGTGAGCAAACAACTTGAAACTCTCGTGTCAAAGGTCAAGACCGGTGTTGCGTTCACCGAGGGGGAAAAGGTGGAGTTTGTCAAATGCAAATACTGCGGCACTAAAAATCGCTCGACCGATAAAACATGCTCTTCCTGCGGTGCGCCGCTCGACTGAAACGATATAGGTGCGAAGGAATAATTATTCAACTATTTTGTATAAAAATTCATTTTGATTTTTTTACGAACAAAACGAAAAAGCCCTTTCGAAAACGGAAAGGCTTTTCTCTTTTTATTATATTTTCACGGTGCGATTTGTCTTGTCGAGTGTTGCTTTTTCAAGCACGTTTACGGCAAATCTGCCGTTGCAAAAGGAAATGCGGAGTTTTTTGAAATCGGCAAATTTGGGTATGGACATTTTCTTTAATATAAAATACAATATATCTATAAAGAATTATCAAATAATACTCGCTCGATTGCATCAAAAGGCAAAAGACGATATAAGGCAAAAATATGAGTTTCATTTCAAAGGTAGTCAATCTGTTTTCACCCACGGCGCAAAAGTCGGCGTCGGACGGAAACAAAATGTGCGTGACAAGTCCTATTATGAGAGCACGCGCAAGGCAGACGGCGGCAGAAGGCATCGTGCTTGTTAAAAACGACGGAACGTTGCCAATCAAGAGCGGCGAAGAAGTGGCGGTGTTCGGGCGTACGCAATACGACTGGTTTTGCGTGGGATACGGCTCGGGCGGTGACGTGAAAGCTCCCTACAAGGTGAGTTTTGCGGACGGACTGAAAAACGAGAGTGGCATAATAATCAACGAAAATCTTGACAAGAAATATTCCGAGTGGTGCAAACAAAACGTTCCAGACGAAGGATTTTGGGGACATTGGCCGTTTTCGTTTAAGGAGATGCCCATAAGCGAAAACGAGATTTGGGACGCGGCAAAGACAAGTGACGTTGCTATTATAACGATAGGGCGTGCGGCAGGAGAAGACAGAGAGCAAAAGCTCAAAGACGGCAGCTTTTATCTTACGCTTGACGAGCTCAAACTCATAGACAAGGTCACGGCGATTTTCAAAAAGACCGTGCTTGTGCTCGATGTCGGCAACGTCATAGATTTTGAAGAAATCGACAAATTCGGCGACAGAATCAACGCCATAGTGATTGCCTGGCAGGGCGGAATGGAAAGCGGACACGCGCTTTGCGACGTGCTTTCGGGCAAGGTCAATCCGTCGGGCAGGCTTACGGACACGATTGCCGTCAACTATGACGCATATCCCGCGCACGATTTCGGACATAAAGACTTCAACGTGTATGACGAAGACGTGTTTGTGGGCTATCGCTATTTCGAGACGTTTGCCAAGGACGAAGTGATCTATCCGTTCGGATACGGGCTTTCGTACACTACGTTCGAGACGAGCGGAAGCGTTGAAAAGACGCAAGACGGCGTAAGAGTGGTTGCCACAATCAAAAACACCGGCGACGTGAAGGGCAAGACGGTTGCGCAAGTGTACGTCAAAAAAGCGGACGGAATGTTGCCGAAGCCCGCAAGGGAGCTTGTCGCATTCAAGAAAACCGTCGAGCTAGAAAGCGGAGAAGAGACAAGTTTCACTTTCGATATAGGTGAATACGCGTTGTCGAACTACGATGACGAGGGTGCGACGGGATACAAAGCGTGTTGGGTGCTCGAATACGGCGATTACGAGTTCTTTGTCGGCGAAAACGTCAGGGACGCGCAAAGCATAGGCATAGTGCAATTCGACAAGAAAGTTACGAGTGTTTGCCACACGGCTTGTTCTCCGAGCAAAGATATAGGCGCGCTGTTCAAATACGATACGCTTGATGCGGATATGCTCAAACGCGCGGATGTCACGGGCAGAGAAACATTTGAAGAGTTTATGGCAAAAATGAACAGACTCTCCGAAGACGAGCTTGAAAACTTTTTGAGCAATCTTGAAAACGGCATGCAGTCGTACGGCTGGAAATACCATATCGTGAAGGGCGAGAGCGGATATTTGAAAGAGCGCATAGAGAGCAATATGCCAAAAGAGATTGCCCACAGCGACGAGAAGATAAATTTCAAAGACGTCTTGGACGGAAAAAGAAGTCTTGACGAGTTCGTCGCAACGCTCTCGGACGAAGACCTTGAAAATCTCTGTCACGGAGACTATCGAATGAACAGCCCCAAAGGTGCGGCAGGCAACGCAGGCGTATTTGGCGGAATAAGCGAAAGTCTTGCGGAAAAGGGCGTGCCCACCGCAACGACGACGGACGGACCGAGCGGCATAAGGCTATGCGAAAAAGCGTCACTTTTGCCGTGCGGAACGTGCATTGCGTCCACTTGGAACGAGTCTCTTGCCGAGCAACTGTACGAGTGCGTGGGGGACGAGATGATAGAAAAAGGCTCGGATATTCTGCTTGCACCCGGCATGAACATACACCGCAGTATGTTGTGCGGACGAAATTTCGAGTATTTCTCGGAAGATCCGTATCTTTCGGGCAAGACGGCGAGCGCAATCGTAAAGGGCGTACAGTCAAGGGGAGTTGGCTCGTGCATAAAGCATTTTGCGTGCAACAATCAAGAGCGGTTCAGATACGTCAACGACAGCCGACTCACCGAGCGTGCGCTTCGCGAGATATATCTCAAAGGCTTCGAGATTTGCGTCAAGGAAGCAAAACCGCTTTGCGTGATGACGTCTTACAACAAGGTGAACGGAGTGTATTCCTATCACAACTATGATCTTTGCACCACGATTTTGCGTGAAGAGTGGGGCTTTGAAAATATGGTTATGACGGACTGGTGGACGAAAAAAGCCAAAAATCCGCTTTTCAAAGGCGTGGACGACAACGCGTACAGAGTGCGTGCGCAAGCGGACGTGCTTATGCCGGGCGGATCGCGACTTGGCGGCAAGTATGACGGCAGTACGCTCAAATCCTTGAAGAAGGGCGGACTTCAACGCGCCGAGATGCAACGCACCGCAAAGAACGTCCTTTCGGTTTTGAAAAAACTCGAAATAAACCGTATCGAGCGCGGCGATACCGTGTGAAACGGGATATACGCAATTTTACGACAAAAACGAACACAAAAGGGAAAATTATGAGAAACAAAAAATCTTTATTTATCGTACTTGCAATAGCGGTGCTTGCACTCACGCTTTCGGTCGCGCTTGTAGCGTGCGGATAGAAAGGTCAGCCCGAGCCTGCGTTTTTGCTTGCAAGCGAAAGCGAAGACGGGTATGCGACGGTATATGCGCCGTCCGACAGAGATTTTCGGCTTATGGTGTTGTCCGACCCGCAAGTCGACTTCTTTGAAAAGTACAAAGTCGTGGGAAGCCCCGGCAATGACAAAACTTACGAGTTTATAGAAGATTTCGTGAAAGAGACGGATCCCGATCTCGTTATCATCAACGGAGATTTGGTGATGAACGACAATTTTCTTGTGTCGTCTGCGCCGTTTTTCAAGAGATACGCGGAGATTTTTGAAAAATTGCAAAAGCCGTGGGCGTTCACTTTCGGCAATCACGACCTTGACGGAAGATACGAAAACGACTCTGCAACGATGGATTCGCAGCATTTTCAATGCTCCAAAGAGAAACTCATAACTTATTTTAACGAAAACTACAAATATTGCCTTTTAAACACGGACGAAAAGTGTGAAGACGGCGGCGGAAATTATTTTGTCAACGTGCGCAAACGCTCGGGTGAACTTGTGTATTCGCTTTGCCTTTTCGATTGCCAATTCGACGAAGAAAACTATACGTATTCGTACGTTCCCACCGCAAATCAGGTGAGTTGGTACAAAGACACGATAAACTCGCTTTCGGACAAAGAATACGGGGTCAATAGAAACGGTAAAACGGTCAAATCCATGATTTTCAATCACGTCGGCATACCCGAATTCAAAACCGCATGGGACGAAGCCTACAACGGCGGCAACGTGACGGAAGATTATTTCTACGGCCACAAATTTGAAGGCGACTATACAAACAAATACGGAGATATGCCCGAAGACGAACAAATTTTCTCTGTCGCAAAAAATCTCGGCAGCACGACGGCGATATTTATGTGCCACCATCACGACAACGATTTTTCCGTCAACTATCAGGGCATACGCCTGACTTTCGGTCAACACTCGGGTTATTCTCACAACTATCGCACGACACACAAAACTCACGGCAACAACGTCGATGATTATAAGGGGTGGACGGGAGTTAGCTTCAAAAGAGTTGACGATTACGGCGACCAAAGGGGCGGAACTCTCGTCACGCTCGATGTGCGCGGCGGATTTGAAATAACGCCGGTCTACGCAAAAGACGCGCTTTCAAACTTCAAGGAAAAGTATTATATAGACTACGACTCGGTGGCTGCCGCGCTCGATGCAAACCCCGATTTCGCAGGACCTGTTGCCAGAGGCGAAAATAGAGCGTGGAAGATTGGGTAATCTATTTAGATTACACAACGGAAAAATTCGGCAAACGGAAGAAAAGTATACACTCTGCGACTATTGTCGAAAATATTGATAAAAAAATATTGATATACCGCCTGCATTCGCTTGACACTCTTATCGGGTGTAGATATAATTATATCGATAAATAGTTATCGAATGTTCGATAAGAGAATTACGATAGCAAAAAAAAATTTTGATAACACTGATAGGAGAATCAACATGGAAAGAAACCAAATCGTCGTTGACGGAGTGGAAAAACTCGAAGAAGCGATCGCTCGCGTGCGCAGAGCGCAAAAAGAGTATGCGACTTTCACGCAAGAACAAGTGGACAAAATCTTCTTTGCCGCTGCAACTGCCGCAAACAAGATGAGAATCCCCCTTGCAAAACTCGCCGTTGAAGAAACTGGCATGGGTATCGTCGAAGACAAAGTCATCAAGAACCATTATGCGTCCGAATATATCTACAACGCGTACAGACACACCAAGACTTGCGGCGTCATCGAAGAAGACAAGGCGTACGGCACGATAAAAATCGCAGAGCCTATCGGACTCATTGCGGCGGTTATTCCCACCACAAACCCCACGTCCACGGCAATATTCAAGACTCTTCTTGCTCTCAAAACGAGAAACGGCATCATCATCAGCCCGCACCCCAGAGCCAAGAAGTCCACGATTGCGGCTGCAAAAGTCGTTCTTGACGCGGCGGTTGCTGCAGGCGCACCCGAAAACATCATCGATTGGATTGACGTTCCCAGCCTTGAAATGACCAACCTTATCATGAAAGAAGCGGACATCATTCTTGCAACGGGCGGTCCCGGAATGGTTAAAGCGGCATATTCCAGCGGCAAACCGGCAGTGGGCGTCGGCGCAGGCAACACTCCTGCAATCATCGACGATACGGCAGACGTAGTGCTTGCCGTCAACTCCATAATTCACTCCAAGACATTCGACAACGGTATGATTTGCGCAAGCGAACAATCCGTCATCGTTCTCGACGGCGTATACGACAAGGCAAAGAAAGAATTTGCAGATCGCGGTTGCTACTTCCTTAACCCCGAAGAAACCGAAAAAGTGCGCAAGACCATTCTCATAAACGGCGCACTCAACGCAAAGATTGTCGGACAAAAGCCCGTCACCATCGCAAAACTCGCAGGATTCGACGTTCCTAAAGATACCAAGATTCTCATCGGTGAAGTGGAAAGCGTTGAACTCAGCGAAGAATTCGCACACGAAAAACTCTCTCCCGTACTTGCAATGTACAGAGCGAAAGATATAAACGACGCATTTGACAAAGCGGAAAGACTCGTAGCCGACGGCGGTTACGGACACACGTCTTCCATTTATCTCGACGCGGTCACGCAAAGAGCGAAACTCGACGAATTTGCGGCAAGAATGAAAACCTGCCGTATTCTCGTCAACACTCCGTCGTCTCAAGGCGGTATCGGCGATTTGTACAACTTCAAACTTGCTCCGTCGCTCACGCTCGGTTGCGGTTCCTGGGGCGGAAACTCCGTTTCGGAAAACGTCGGCGTAAAACATCTCATCAACATCAAGACCGTCGCAATAAGGAGAGAAAACATGCTTTGGTTCAGAACACCGCAAAAGGTTTATATAAAGAAGGGCTGCTTGCCCGTCGCTCTCGACGAATTGAAAAACGTCATGGGCAAAAAGAAAGCGTTTATCGTGACCGATAGTTTCTTGTACAACAACGGTTACACAAAACCCATCACCGACAAACTCGACGAAATGGGCATCCAACACACCACGTTCTTTGACGTCGCTCCCGATCCGACGCTCGCATGCGCAAAAGAAGGCGCGGCACAAATGAAAGCCTTCAAGCCCGACTGCATCATCGCACTCGGCGGCGGCTCTGCAATGGACGCAGGCAAGATCATGTGGGTTATGTACGAGCATCCCGAAGTGGACTTCCTTGACATGGCAATGCGCTTTATGGATATCAGAAAGAGAGTGTACACCTTCCCCAAGATGGGCGAAAAGGCATACTTCATCGCAATCCCGACTTCCGCAGGTACAGGCTCCGAAGTCACTCCGTTTGCGGTTATCACCGACGAAAAGACGGGCGTCAAGTATCCGCTCGCTGACTACGAACTTTTGCCGAACATGGCAATCATCGACGCAGACTTCCACATGAGCGCACCGAAAGGACTCACGGCGGCAAGCGGTATCGACGCAGTCACGCACGACCTTGAAGCAATCGCGGCAATGCTCGCAACCGATTACACCGATTCTCTTGCAATGCGTTCGCTCAAGATGATATTCGAATATCTCCCCAGAGCTTACGACAACGGTCCCAACGATCCCGAAGCAAGAGAGAAGATGGCAAACGCGGCAACGATGGCAGGTATGGCATTTGCAAACGCGTTCCTTGGAGTGTGTCACTCAATGGCTCACAAGCTCGGTGCATTCCATCATCTCCCGCACGGTGTTGCAAACGCGCTCATGATTGACGAAGTGCTTCGCTTCAACGCAAGCGAAACGCCGAGAAAGATGGGTACGTTCCCGCAATACGGTTATCCGCACACCCTTGCAAGATATGCGGAAGTCGCAGATTATCTCGGCATCAAGGGTAAGAACGACAAAGAAAAACTCAACAACCTTATCAAGGCTATCGACGAACTCAAAGCAAGAGTCGGCATCAAACCCACCATCAAGGATTACGTCCCCGACGAGAAAGACTTCCTTGACCGTCTCGATGAAATGGTTGAACAAGCCTTTGACGACCAGTGCACCGGCGCAAACCCGAGATACCCGCTTATGAGCGAGATCAAACAAATGTATCTCAACGCTTACTACGGCAAACACGTCGAAGTGTGAGCGTGAAAATATAAGGAGAAACTTATGAATCTTGACAGAATCATAGCCGTAAGAACCAACAAAACGGTCTATCGCGATGGCGACAACTGCGTGAAACTTTTTGACGAAGACTTCTCGAAAGTGGACGTGCTCAACGAAGCTCTCAACCAAGCGAGAGTGGAAGAGACGGGACTCAACGTGCCCAAAATCATCGAAGTCACCAAGATCGACGGCAAATGGGCTATCGTGTCCGAGTTTATCAAGGGCAAGACTCTTGACAGACTTATGCAGGAAAACCCCGACAAGAAAGACGAATATCTCGAAAAATTCGTCGATCTCCAAATTCTTGTTCAATCCAAAAAATGCCCGTTGCTCACAAAACTTCGTGACAAAATGAACAGAAAAATCAACCTTACCGATCTTGACGACGCAGTGAAGTACGAGCTCCATACAAGACTCGAAGGCATGCCCAAGCACAACAAACTTTGCCACGGTGACTTCAACCCGTCCAACATCATCATCACCGACGAAGGCGAGGCGTATTTCCTTGACTGGTCTCACGCAACGCAAGGCAACGCGTCCGCGGACGTGGCAAGAACCTACTTGCTTTTCGTGCTTGCAGGTGATGTGGAAACCGCCGAGAAATATCTCGACTTGTTCTGCGAAAAGAGCCACACCGAAAAGAAGTACGTGCAGAAATGGATGCCTATCGTCGCCGCGTCTCAATCCGTCAAGGGCAACGCTCAAGAGCGTGACTTCCTTATGACGTGGGTTGACGTTGCAGAATTCCAATAAAACCAAAAGGGAATATAGATTATTATGAGAGTTACAGTATGTATCGGCAGCCCCTGCCATATCAAAGGCTCACGTCAAGTGGTCGAACAATTGCAAAATCTTATCGCCGAAAACAATCTCAAAGACAAGGTTGAGCTCGGCGGCACGTTCTGCATGGGCAAATGCCAACAAGGCGTGTGCGTCAGCGTGGACGATGCGTTTTTCTCGGTTTCGCCCGAAACAACGCAAGAGTTCTTTGACAAAGAGATACTTGCAAGATTATAATTGAGATATGATTATCGTACAAATATGCGTTGGCAGCGCTTGTCACATTAAAGGCTCGCAGGACATCGTGGAGATGTTCAAGGCGGAGATCGAAAATCGCCATCTCGAAGACGAGATTATTCTCGCAGGCAGTTTTTGCCTTGGCAAATGCAATCGGGTGGGAGTGACGGTGTCTGTCAACGACGACGTGTACGTCGGAATCACCAAAGAAGGCTTTGCGGAGTTCTTCAAAGAACACGTTTTGCCGCTTGTTGACGCCGACAGGAGTTGATATGGATTGTCTTACCTTGAAGAAATCAAACTGCAAAAACTGCTACAAATGCATTCGTCATTGTCCCGTAAAAGCCATACGCTTTTCGGGCAACCAAGCCCACATTATAGGCGACGAATGCATTTTGTGCGGTCACTGCTTTGTGGTTTGCCCCCAAAACGCAAAAGAGATTGTCAACGAGACGGAAAAAGCAAGAGTGCTTATCAATTCGGGAGACCCGGTGTACGTGTCTCTCGCCCCGTCTTTTATTGCCAATTATGAAGGCGTGGGCATCGGCGCAATGAGAGACGCGCTCAAACAACTCGGATTTGCCGACGTTGAAGAGACCGCTCTCGGCGCAACCGTCGTCAAAAACGAATACGAGAGACTTTTGAGAGAAGAAAAGCGCGATATCGTCATATCGTCTTGCTGCCACACGGTCAATCTTCTCATCCAAAAGTATTTCCCCAACGAATTGCCCTATCTTGCGGACGTGCTTTCGCCCATGCAGGCGCATTGCGCGGACATCAAAAAGAGACACCCCGGCGCAAAAACCGTGTTTATCGGACCTTGCGTCGCCAAAAAGGATGAGGCGTCGCACTATCAAGGCATCGTTGACGCCGTGTTGACCTACGAAGAATTGACCGAATGGCTCAACAAAGAAGGCATCACGCTCAGACACGAAGTGGACGACACAGAGGAGAGCAGAGCAAGATTCTTCCCCACAACGGGCGGTATTCTCAAGACGATGAGCCTTGACGCGCCCGGCTACGACTATATGGCGATCGACGGCATCGAAAACTGCATTTCCGCGCTCAAAGACATCGAGCAAGGCAACATTCATCACGCTTTCATTGAGATGTCGTCTTGCGTGGGAAGTTGCGTTGGCGGACCGGTTATGGAAAAATACCATCCGTCTCCCGTCAGAGAGTATCTCGCCGTGGCAAACTATGCGGGCAAGAAAGATTTCAAGGTGGATCAACCCGATCAAATAGAGATAAGAAAGCACTTTACGTTTATCGAACGCGAGCGTAAGATGCCAACCGAAGAAGAGATCGCAAGCGCATTGCGCCAGATGGGCAAGACGAGCAAACGCGATGAACTCAACTGCGGAAGTTGCGGCTACAACACTTGCAGAGAAAAGGCAATCGCAATTTGTCAAGGCAAGGCGGAAGTGTCAATGTGCTTGCCCTTCTTGAAAGACAAGGCGGAAGGATTCTCGGACAGAATCGTCAACAACACGCCCAACGGTATCATCGTTCTCAACGATTCGTTTGAAGTGCAACAGATAAACAACGCGGCAAGGAAGATTATGAACATACGTTCGTCTTCCGACGTTCTCGGCGAAAACGTGGTGCGTATTATGGACCCGAAAGTTTTCTATGAAGTGCAGAAACGCAAGTTTAACGTGCACAATCGCAGACTTTATCTTGCCGAATATAAAAGATATATCGAACTTACCGTCATCTACGACACCGACAATCATCTGTATATCGGCATAATGCGCGATATCACCGACGAAGAGAACGAAAGAGAAAAGAAGGAAAGCATTTCAAAACAAACGATAGAGACCGCCGACAAGGTCGTGGACAAGCAAATGCGCATCGTTCAAGAGATTGCGTCGTTGCTCGGCGAGACTGCGGCGGAAACCAAAATCGCGTTGACCAAATTGAAGGAGTCTATCAAAGATGAATGATTTGTGTGCCGACATCGGCTACAAAAGCATAAATCACGTTGGCGAGCAGTTGTGCGGAGACCATGTTGACGTTGTCAATCAGGGTGAAGATTCCACGGTTATCGTGCTTGCAGACGGGCTGGGAAGCGGCGTTAAAGCGAGTATACTCTCAACGCTCACGAGCAAAATCATTTCCACTATGATGGCGGAAGGGTTGACGCTCGAAGATTGCGTCGAGACCATTGCCGCCACTTTGCCTATATGCTCGGTGCGCGGCGTGGCGTATTCGACCTTCACAATCGTGCATCTTGTCGACAACAGAGAGGCGGAACTTATACAATACGACAATCCGCAAATCATTCTCATCCGTGACGGGCAAAACTACGAGTATCCGCGTACGGAAATGATAATCGGCGGAAAGAAAATCTACAAATCCACGGTCACGTTGCTTGAAAACGACATCTTCGTTCTTATGAGCGACGGCTGTCCGCACGCAGGACTGGGCATCTCTTACAACTTCGGGTGGAAGAGAGAAGACATAATCTCGTTTATGGAAAGCATCAGCATGGTTGGATACACCGCAAAAACGCTTTCCACCATACTCGTCGACGAGTGTAACAAACTCTACGGCGAGAAGCCGGGCGACGATACGACTGCGTGCGTCATTCGTATCCGCAAGCGTGAGCCGATGAACATACTTTTCGGCCCGCCGTCCAATCCCGACGATTGCGACAGAATGATGTCCTTGTTCTTCTCGAAGGAAGGCAAACATATCGTTTGCGGCGGCACGACTTCGTCCATTGCGGCAAAGTATCTCGGAAAACCGTGCAGAGCGACGCTCAACTTCGAAGCGCCCGACGTCCCGCCCATATCCGAAATAGAAGGCGTGGATTTGGTCACCGAAGGCGTTATCACGGTCAACAAAGTGCTGACTTACGCAAAGGACTATCTCAGCGACAACGAAAGTTATTCGCAATGGAGTTTCAAGCGCGACGGCGCATCGCTTATGGCAAGATTGCTCTTCGAAGAAGCGACGGATATCAATTTCTTCGTTGGAAGAGCGATAAACCCTGCGCATCAGAATCCCGATTTGCCGATAAATTTCAGCATCAAGATGAACCTTGTCAAAGAGCTGAGCGAGTGCTTGACAAAGATGGGCAAGCGCGTAAAGGTAGCGTATTTCTGATAAAATACGCCTTCACTGAAAGCGCATAAAATGTAAAATCTGCAAATATTGCAAACAAAATAAGAAAATTTTGTTAAATTTGCACAAAAATGAGCAAAATAGCAAAATATCGTTGATTTATATCAAATATAGTATATAATTCAACACGGCATACAAATTGAAAAAGATAGGTGTAGATATGAGAATTTTCGACACAAAAGTTCAACATCTCAAATATAAAGTGCTTCGCGAAGTTGCAAGGGAAGCGTGGGCGGATAGACTCGGAGAGACCGCAATCGACATTCCGAAGCGTATCGTACCCGGCAAAATCCCCACCATGCGTTGTTGCGTGTATAAAGAACGCGCAATTTTGACCGAACGCGTCAAACTCGCAATGGGCGGAAACAAGGAGAATCCCAACGTCATCGAAGTCATCGACATTGCTTGCGACGAGTGCCCGATGGGCGGATATGAAGTGACGCAAGCCTGCCGCGGCTGCTTGGCTCATCGTTGCGAAGACGCGTGCAAATTCGGTGCAATCACGCTTGACGCTCAACACGTCGCGCATATCGACAAATCTAAGTGCAAAGAGTGCGGCGCATGCGCAAAGGTCTGCCCGTACAGCGCAATCATCAATCACAAACGTCCGTGCGAAAACGCTTGCAAAGTCAAGGCAATCACGATGGACGAAAGTTGTGCGGCAAAAATCGACAATTCCAAGTGCATAGAATGCGGCGCGTGCGTGTATCAATGCCCGTGGGGTGCAATTTCCGACAAGTCGTACATTCTCAACGTCATCGACCTTATCAAGAAGAGCGAGAACAACACGAAATACAAACTTTATGCCGTAGTTGCTCCGTCAATTTCCAGTCAGTTTACTTACGCAAAACTCGGACAGGTCATCACGGGACTTAAGAAACTCGGTTTCTACACGGTCGTAGAAGCGGCACTCGGTGCGGATATGGTGCTTTTGGAAGAAGGCAAAGAACTTGCTCAAAAAGGTTTTCTTACAAGTTCGTGTTGCCCGGCGTTCGTGTCGTACATCAAGAAGAATTTCCCGACGCTCGTTCCCTACATCTCGCACAATCTTTCGCCGATGGGCATGATTTCCAAGTATATCAAGGACACAACGCCCGACGCAAAAGTCGTGTTTATAGGACCTTGCACCGCAAAGAAAGCGGAGATTCTCGACGAGAAAGTGAAGCCGTACGTTGACTCGGTCATCACGTTTGAAGAATTGCAAGCGCTTTTCGACAGCAGAGATTTCGACATCACGACACTTGAAGAAGGCGTGCTTGACAACGCGTCGTACTTTGGACGTATTTTCGCAAGAAGCGGCGGACTCAGCGATTCTCTCAAAGAGTCTTTGAAAGAACAGAACATCGATTTCGATCTCAAATCGTGCGCTTGCGACGGCATCGAACAATGCAAGATCGCACTTATGAAAAAGAACAAAAACATCGGCGATTTCAACTTCATCGAAGGTATGGCATGCGTCGGCGGTTGCATAGGCGGTGCAGGCTGTCTCACGCACGGCGAGAAGAATAAAGCCGAAGTAGACAAATACGGACAGGAAGCACTCGAAAAGACAATTATCGACGCCGTGTCCGTCCTTAAATAACTCCTATTACTTTTTATTTGAAAGAGCCGCTTTTCTCCTCCTGATTTTTTAGCGGCTCTTTCTTTTTGTAAAAAAATCCGAAAACGCATTAGAAAAGAAGAAAATGAACGCGGATATTAAGGCGGTTAGAACACCGATTTTCATTGTTGGTTTGAGAATTTGGGCGGTTTTTGTCGCATTTTGCGATTTCTTACAAAAATACGAAAAATGCACAGTTGACAACATTTGTATAAAATTGTAAAATAATTTATATGATTTTCGCACGCGCCCGTGCGCTTGCGGTTATATCGGAAGGTAGTTATGCAAAAGAAAATCCTGTGCGTCTTTATGTGCATCGTCGTTTTGATGCTCGCAACGGGCGCGTTCGTTGCTTGCAATAGCAGCGAACTGCCGTCCACGTTTGAAATGCCCGAAGGTTCTCGTCCAGATCAGGCGAGTTTGTTTTCGGCGGAAGATACGAGCAAGCTAAACGCCGCACTTTCTGCCGGCGCAACGCAGGAACAAAAGAAAGAAGCGGTCATGATTCTGTATTCGACCGCAAACGCAAGCCGCATCAACACGCCGCTTTCTCTCGTTGTGCAGGAAAGCGACGCAGGCATATCCATGGGCAGCGTTCTCATGCATTCTTTCAATCTGAGAAACGGCGACAAGTGGTATTATCAACTCGCAACGTCCGTGAAGACGGATTCCCCGTTTTTTGACGCGATTCTTGCGGCAACCGCAGGATATCTCAAAGTCGGATATTCGAAGGGCGACGGGAATTATTATTATTTCGGCAAACTCGGTCCGCAATTCAAATGCGATTGCTCCATACCGACTTTCCCGTACGCAACGTTCGTAATTCCCGTTGACGAAAACGCAAAGCCCGAAGATAAACCTTTTGCGAACGCAATGACGCTTCAAGAGTTCAATTCAACTCTCAATGTGTTGAATTCCATACACGAAATCAACAATATGAATTTCTGCAAAGAAATCATCGCCGACGATCCGATTATCACGTACGAAAACGGCGTATACAAAGTCACATTTGCCGTTGACACCGTAAATTCCGACCAAGCGTTGCTTGAAAAGTGGTACGCTATGCCGCAAAAGGATATGCAGGTCGGCGGACAAAACATCAACAAATACAATTCGTATACGGCGGTTCTCGAAGTGTGGGACAACGGATATGCAAAATACTTTGAGTCACACGCCGACAGAGACGCAGGTTTGGCAAGCGGAAAGCCCGTTGACAAATACACGTATATTTGGGAAAAGAGCGACATTATGACGCTTCTTAAACAAGACCAGTCCGTTGACGACAAATCCTCGTTGGTGCTTCGCGACGTAGAAGATTACATCGACTATTACAGCGATCCCGATTTCGTCGCAAAAGAGTTGGGCGCACTTGAAAAAACCGCTATCGTGATTGCCGCAATCGTTGCTGCGATTATCATAATCGTCGTCACGATAGAAGTGCTCGTAAAGAAAGGCAAATTGCCAAAACTTGCCGCACACAGAGCGAAAAAGAAAGAAAAGCGTCTTCAAAGAAAGCAAGCGAGAAAGAATAAGAAACTCGGCTTGCCCGCAGATTACAAGCCCGAAGACGTTTCAGGCGGAGCGCAAGAGATAGCAAACGACGACGCCGAGTGTGAAAAACCTGATTTTCCCATCGACGATGCATTCGGATATCCGCCCGAAAGTGACGAGCAAAGCGACGATTAGAAAAACGGTGCCGAAGACGAAGAAAAGTGACGCCTTTCAACGTCTGAAAGCGGCAGATATTGGCATAAAACGCCGAAACCGAACGGTATATTTTAATTGCACGCAAGCGCGTGCAATTATTTTTAAGATTGGGTCTTTTTTTCTTCGCCACTATGTAGTATAATATATAGGCAACAAAAAAACGCGTGCTATGCGTGCGCGCACATAAAGGGGTTATTTTATGAGAATGTACGACATAATCCGCAAAAAACGCGACGGCGGAGAACTCACTACGCAGGAAATAAAGTTTTTCATCGACGGATACGTAAAGGGCGAAATTCCCGACTATCAGGCGTCGGCTTTGCTTATGGCGATTTTCTTCAAAGGAATGAATTTCAGAGAAACCGCCGACCTTACGTTTGCCGTGCGAGACTCGGGACAACGCCTTGACTTTTCCGCAATAAACGGAATTCGCGTGGACAAGCATTCCACGGGCGGAGTCGGCGACAAAACAAGTCTCGTCGTTGCGCCGCTCGTTGCGTCGCTCGGCGTGAAAGTGGCAAAGATGAGCGGACGCGGACTTGGGCATACGGGCGGAACGATTGACAAACTCGAATCCATACCCGGCTTCAAGACCGACCTTTCCGAAGAAGAATTTTTGAAGAACGTCAACGAAATAGGCGTTTGCATAGTAGGGCAAAACAGAGACCTTGCGCCTGCCGACAAAAAACTGTACGCGCTTCGCGACGTCACGGCAACGGTTGACAGTCTGCCGCTTGTGGTATCGTCCATTATGGGCAAGAAACTTGCCGCCGACGACGACTGCATAGTGCTTGACGTCAAGACGGGAAGCGGCGCGTTTGCAAAGTCGCTTGAAGACAGCAGAACGCTTGCAAAAGTCATGGTTGACATCGGAAAGCAAGCGGGCAAAAAGATGCTTGCGCTCATCACGGATATGGACAGACCGCTCGGCAACGCCATCGGCAACACTCTCGAAGTGAAAGAAGCTATAGATACGCTCAACGGACACGGTCCTGAAGATTTCACCGAGATTTGCATTATTCTTGCGACGAATATGCTTTATCTTGCGGGAAAAGGCAGCATGGAAGAGTGTGAAAAGGCGGTTAAAGGCGCAATAGCGGATAAGAGCGCACTCGAAACGTTCAAAAAAATGGTCAAGGCACAAGGCGGAGATGCGAGTTCCATCGACAATCCCGACAAGTTTGCAAAAGCACCGTTTAAAAGAAGCGTGAAGGCGCAAAAGAGCGGATATATTCATCACGTTGACACCGAAGGATACGGAATATCCAGTCTTTTGCTCGGCGCAGGCAGAAACACAAAGGAAGAGAGCATCGACTTTGCTGCCGGTATCGTGCTTAAAAAGAAAACGGGAGATTACGTCAAAGAAGGCGAAGAACTTGCGGTTATGTACACTTCCGACGAGAATAGATTCGAGAGCGCAGTCAACAAGTTTTACGCTTCGACCGTAATTTTGAACGACGAACCGAAAAAGAGACCGCTCGTTCTCGACAGAGTCGAATAAAACGAAATCGAAGCGGATAGCAATGCGAAGTTTTGCGTTGCGCACCGCATGGATATAAAAGAATACGAAATACGACCGAAAAAACGGAAATACAAATGGCGAAATTATATTTTAAGTTCGGAGCAATGGGCTGTTCAAAGACGGCGCAGGCACTCATCACGAAGTTCAATTACGAAGAGCGCGGCATGAAAGTGCTTCTTTTGAAGCCCGCAGTCGACAATCGGGACGGCGAAACAATCACGAAATCTCGCATAGGTTTGCAAGCGCAAGCACTTGCCGTCAAAGACAATGAAGATTTGTATGCACTATACAAGCGCGCATACTCGGCGTGCAACGTGGTCATCGTTGACGAATGTCAGTTTTTGACGCCCGAGCAGGTTGACGAACTGGGACAAATCGTGATAGACTTCAACATTCCTGTGCTTTGTTTCGGACTTGCAACCGATTTCACCACGCATATGTTCCCGGGAAGCAAGCGTTTGTTCGAGATTGCGGAATCTATAAGCGAGATAAAGTCTGTGTGCAAATGCGGTGCAAAAGCCACCGTCAACGCGCGTATGGATGATCATGGCAACATAGTTTTCAAAGGCGAACAAGTTTGTCTCGGCGGAAACGATCGCTACGTCGCTATGTGCAGAAAGTGCTGGCTCAAGAAAAAAGCCGAGCAGGAAGCCAAAGGCCTGTATTTGTAAGGAGAAAAACATGAGCAGTATCGTCATAGGCATAGCAGGTGGAACGGGAAGCGGCAAAACCACTCTCGCAAGAAGAATTCACAAGGCGTTCGGCAAAGACAGCGTGATGCTCAGCATGGATTGCTACTACAAGGACAACGGAGATATGCCATACGAAGAGCGTTGCAAGATCAACTACGATCATCCCGATTCGTTGGACATGGCGTTGCTTGTCGAACACATAGCGAAACTCAAAAACGGCGAGACCGTTTATCACCCGACTTACGATTTTTCCACTCACTCCCGTTGCGACGAATGGATTGAGACCAAAAGCGCGAAAGTCGTCATAATCGAAGGAATTATGGCGTTTCAAAACCCGCAAATCGTAAATATGCTTGACATAAAGATATACGTTGACACGGACGCGGACGTCAGAATAATAAGACGCATAATGCGCGACGTGAACGAAAGGGGCAGAAGTCTCGACTCGGTGGTGAAACAGTATCTTACGACGGTCAAGCCCATGCACGAGCACTTTATCGAACCGAGCAAACGTCTTGCCGATATAATCGTTCCTGAAGGCGGACACAATGACGTTGCCTACGATATGATAGTCAACGCGATACTGCGCCGCATAGCGACCGAACAATAAAAATACGGTGTTTGCTCGATGTCTGTTAAAACACGAAGCGTGTTTGAAAATCGCGATAATCGGAGAAAAATGTCCGAAAACCGCAAATAAGCAGCGTGTAGAACTTGTTGTAAAACACGGAGCGTGTTGCGAGATAGCGTAAACAAACAGTAAACGAGTTAAAACACGAAAAGTGTAATGACGTATAACAGGGCAAAAGCGGAAGGAAAACTACAAGGAAGAAAAGAAAATGAATTGTACAATTAAGATTTCCGAAGAAGTGAAACAAGCGATAGCGGACGGAAAACCCGTCGTCGCTCTCGAATCTACTATTATATCGCACGGCATGCCGTATCCTAAAAACGTCGAAACTGCTTTGACCGTCGAAAAGACCGTCAGAGACAACGGCGCAGTGCCTGCGACTATCGCAATCATTCAAGGCGTCATAACGGTCGGTTGTTCTAAAGAAGAAATCGAGCATCTCGGCAAGGCAGGTCTTACCGTCACGAAGACGTCGAGAAGAGACGTTCCGTTCGTCGTGTCGAAAGGACTTGACGGCGCAACTACGGTTGCAACGACTATGATGTTTGCCCATATGGCAGGCATAAAAGTGTTTGCAACGGGCGGAATCGGCGGAGTGCACAGGGGAGCGGAGAAGACTATGGACATTTCCGCCGACCTTGAAGAACTCGCACGCACTCCCGTCAACGTCGTGTGCGCAGGTGCAAAGAGCATACTCGATTTGGGACTTACGCTCGAATATCTCGAAACGAAAGGCGTTGCCGTCGTCGGATACGGAACTGACGAGTTGCCTGCGTTTTTCACGTCGAAGAGCGGATTTAAACTCACGCAAAGAATGGATACGCCGAGTGAAGTCGCACGCGCCATATATGCAAAAGACGCGCTCGATTTGGGTGGCGGTATGCTGATTTGCAATCCCATTCCCGAGCAGTACTCCATGGACGCGGATTATATCGAAAGCGTCATAAAAGAAGCGGTGAAGGAAGCGGACGAAAAAGGCGTTAAGGGCAAAGACATAACTCCGTTTTTGCTTGACAAAATCCAGAAAATTACGGGCGGAGAGAGCCTTGACAGCAATATTAAACTTGTGCTTAACAACGCGGTTCTCGCATCGAAAATCGCGGTGGAACTCTCAAAACTCGGCAAATAATTATAATAAGGAAGGATAGAACTATGGACGTTAAAACTATATTGAGCAAATGCGACCACACCTTGCTTGCGCAAACCGCAACGTGGGACGACATCAAAGCGATTTGCGACGATGGTATGAAATATCAGACGGCGTCGGTGTGCATTCCGCCGTGCTACGTGAAAAAAGCGAAAGAATACGTGGGAGACAAGTTGGCAATTTGCACGGTCATCGGTTTCCCCAACGGTTACAACACCACGACAGTGAAAGAGTTTGAAACAAAAGACGCACTCGCAAACGGCGCGGACGAAATAGATATGGTTATCAACATTGGCGCGCTCAAAGCAGGTGACGACGAATACGTGCTAAATGAAATCAAGACGCTCAAAAAAGCGTGCGGCAACAAGATTCTCAAAGTCATCATCGAGACATGCCTTCTTACCGACGAAGAAAAAATCAAAATGTGCCGTATCGTGACCGAAGCGGGCGCGGATTTCATAAAGACTTCGACAGGCTTTTCAAAGGCAGGCGCAACGTTTGCAGACATCAAGTTGTTCTCTAAGAACATCGGGGAAGGAGTGAAGATGAAAGCGGCAGGCGGCATCTCGTCTATGGATGACGCGGAAGAGTTTATAAGACTCGGCGCAGAAAGACTGGGCACGAGTCGCATCGTCAAAATCGTCAAAAAACAGGAAGCGGAAGAAGGCTCTTATTGATTGACGGCAAAAAGATGATATGCGCAAGTGACAATCTAAGCGTTCGATATATGCGCATATCGGCAAATAAGGTCTTTTGAAAATATGCGAATATGCGCATACGAAAACAAAACGAAGCGACGTATGCAAATATGCGAAAACTCACCGAAACAAAGTTTTATATATGCAAAACGACATAATCAAATGTTTGTTCGGTGAATAAAATAAAAATAACGGAGAAAACACTATGGCAGTTCCAACCCCACACATAACAGCAAAACTCGGCGATTTCGCAGACACCGTTCTTATGCCGGGCGACCCCCTTCGCGCTAAATTTATCGCGGAGAATTTTCTCGATGACGCAGTGCTTGTCAACAACGTGCGCGGAGTCAACGGCTATACGGGCTTTTACAAAGGCAAGCGCGTTTCCGTGATGGCATCGGGCATGGGACAACCATCGATCGGCATCTATTCGTATGAGCTTTTCAATTTCTATAACGTGAAAAACATCATTCGCATCGGCTCGTGCGGCTCTTTTGACAAGGACTTGCACGCAAGAGATATCATCATCGCAATGGGTGCTTGCACCAACGGTAATTACGCAATGCAATACAATCTGCCCGGCACGTTCTGCCCGATTGCGGACTTCGATCTCGTGCGCAGAGCGGCAGACCTTTGCGAAAAGAAAGGCGTAAATTATAAGGTGGGCAACATCTTCTCGTCGGATATATTCTACGACGACGCAAACAGCGGTATGGAATGGGCAAAGATGGGCGTTCTCGGCGTTGAGATGGAATCCGCAGCACTCTATTGCAATGCGGCAAGAGCGGGCAAAAAAGCACTTTGTATCTGCACCGTGAGCGACAGTTTTATCTATCCCGAAGAAAATACGACGGCGGAAGAAAGACAAAATTCTTTCACCAAAATGATGGAAATCGCACTAGAACTTGCGTGAAATTGTGACAATAAAGACACGCAAACAGGCGCAAATATTGCAAAACGCACGACAATTTTCATTTGACAATCGGCATATAGGCGTGGCTTTTTGCCGACAAAAAGGAGAATTATGAGCAAGAGAGTTTTTATTATCGTGCTTGACAGTTGCGGTTGCGGCGAAATGCCCGACGCATATCTTTGGCACGACGAAGGCAGCAATACGCTGGGAGTTATAAGAAAAGATTCGCACTTCAACTGCCCGAATCTCGTGGATTTGGGATTGTTCAACATCGAAGGCGTCGGTGGCGGAGTGGAAAACCCGAAAGGCAGTTTCGCTCGCATGAAAGAGACGTCTATGGGCAAAGATACGACCATAGGTCACTGGGAGATCGCAGGCATTATCTCTCCGAAGCCGCTTCCGACTTATCCGAACGGCTTCCCGAAAGAAGTTATCGACGAATTTGAAAGACGTACGGGGCGCAAAACGCTTTGCAACAAGCCGTATTCAGGCACGGAAGTCATCAAAGATTACGGCAAAGAAAGCATAGAGACGGGCGCGCTTATCGTGTACACGTCTGCCGACAGCGTATTTCAGATTGCGGCGCACGAAGATTACGTTCCCGTGCCCGAATTGTACGGATACTGTGAAATAGCACGCGAAATTCTGCAGGGCGAACACGGTGTTGGAAGAGTTATCGCTCGTCCGTTCATAGGAGAGTGGCCTTATACGCGCACGCCGAACAGACACGACTACTCGCTCGTTCCGCCGCACACGACGATGCTCGATGTGTTGAAACAACACGGGCTTGCCACCATTTCCGTCGGCAAAATATACGACATATTTGCAGGCAAGAGCGTGAGCGAATCCAACCGTACCACGAGCAACACCAACGGCATGGAAGTGACGCTCGACATCCAAAAACGCGATTTTGAAGGGCTTTGCTTCGTCAATCTCGTGGATTTTGATATGAAGTACGGTCATCGCAACGACATAGCAGGCTATGCAAACGCTATGACGGAATTTGACGTGCAACTCGGTCAGTTTTTGCCGAATATGCGTGACGACGATATTCTTATCATCACGGCGGATCACGGTTGCGATCCCGCAACGCCGTCGACCGACCATTCGCGCGAGTACGTGCCGATGATAATTTGCGGCAAACATATCAAGCACGGTGTAAATCTCGGCACTCGCCCCACTTTTGCAGACATCAGCGCAACGGTGCTCGACTATCTCGGTCAAGACAAGCAGGACACGGCAGGGGAGAGTTTCCTTGCTGAAGTCATTGACAAATAATATCAACGAAAAAGGAGAAAGTTATGTCTGATTATAAAAGACTTATGAGTCTTGCAAACGATATGCGTGCTTTCTCGCATGTGCCGTATTCAAACTTCAGAGTCGGAGCGGTGCTCGTTGGCAAGAGCGGAAAAGAATATACCGGTTGCAACGTAGAAAACGCAGCGTTTTCGCCGACTATTTGCGCTGAACGTACGGCGTTTGCAAAAGCGGTAAGCGAAGGCGAAAAAGAGTTTGAATGTATCGCAATCGTCGGCGGAAGAAGCGGAGAAACGTCACCGCTTTGTGCTCCTTGCGGAGTTTGCCGTCAGGTTATGGCAGAGTTTTGCGACGACGATTTCAAAGTGATACTCGGCACTCCCGATGACTTCAAGGTCTATACGCTCAAAGAAATATTGCCGCTTACGTTCACAAGCAAAGAATTGTAATGCAACGGCAAAATAGTTCAATCGCAGATTTCGGTATATAAGCAAATTTTCCCTTAATGAGAATTTGCGATTTGTAAAGCATCCATTCCGATTTCAATCGTTAGGCGTTTTGAAACGGTTGAGAGAAAACGAACTTAATTAAATGATATGCAAAACGAGAGCGACCGCATTGCAGTCGCTCTCGTTTTTTAAGGGAGATTGAAGATTATAGTCATTTTGCGTTCGCTTTCAAAAGCGAAACTTATTTGTTTGCGTTGAGCGTCGCAAACGCTTTTTTGTTTTGTTTGTAGAGTGATTTGAACACTTCGAAGCCCTTGTCGTAAACTTTCTCTTTCAACTCAAAGTTGGGGTTGAACGTCTTTTTTGCAGGGATAAACTTCTTTATCTCTTCAAAAGACGGAATCAAGCCCATTCCGACTCCAACGCACGCCGCCGCACCGACAGCGCCGATATTTTGCGGATTTTCGACGGTTTCGATGACGTGTCCAGTGATGTCGGCAAGCACTTGGCATGTGAAGTCCGAAAGTGCGCCGCCGCCGACGAATCTGATGACATCGGACGGTTTGACTTTCTTTGCGGACGCTTCAAGCATCCAACGCTTGTGATAGCAGATGCCTTCGAGCACTGCACGGATGAGTTCGGTCTTTCCCGTTTCGAGACTGATGTTGAAGAACATACCCCTTGCGTTCGGATCTTCAAACGGGCAACGGTTGCCGTGAAGCCACGGAGTGAATATAACTCCGCCACTTCCTGCGGGGATGTCGTCAACTATGCTCGTCATATAAGAGAAGAGCGAGAGATATTTGTGTTCAATGTCTTCGGTGATGTGTTTCTTCTGTATGTAAACGCCGCATTCGTCAAGTGCGATGTGGTCCTTGACCCATTCAAAGCACTTGCCCGAAGTTTCGAGTTCCGCAAAATAATTGTATTTGCCCGGTTGCGCCGCAACGACTGCCGCAATCATTGATGAGACGTCCACTTGCGGTTTTTCCGTTATCGTGCCAACCCAGCCGGAAGTGCCGCTGTATATATGCGTATCTCCGACTGCCGTCGAGCCTGCGCCCACACCTATAAGATTTGCATCCATGCCGCCGCCGAACACTTTGATACCCTTGACGAGACCGAGTTCTTCCGCCGCTCCGTCCGTAAGTTCACCCGCACAGTCCGTTGATGCGATAAGGCGGGGAAGGTGCTTGGGATTTATGCCGAACATCTTGCACATCTTTTTGCTGATGCACTTGTGTTTAAGGTCGTAAAGCATCGTTCCGAAAGCCGAGTCGTGCGTCAGTACGAATTCTCCCGTCATGCGAGCGATGAGATATTCTTTGACGTCTAGCCATTTGTATACGCGCGAGAAGTTTTCGGGTTCGTTCTTTTTGAGCCAGTTGTATTTCCAAAGCGGGTCTTTGACGCTGAGCGGTGCCGCACCCGTGATCGCAAGGGAAGTGAGCAATCTGCCGACGTTTGCGCCTTCGATTTGCAAACCGAATTTCAAACCTTCCTTGATTTCCTGTGTTGCGCGCTGGTCCATATAACTGAACGCTCTGTGTACGGGTACGCCGTCTCTGTCAACGAGAACGAGACCTTGGGCCTGTGAGCAGAAAGAAATTCCTTCCACTTGTTCGGGCTTGATGCTGGAATCGGCAAATATGCGACGAGTCGTCGCTTTCATCGCATCCCACCATTCCTGCGGATCTTGTTCCGCTCCGCCGTTTTCAAGGACGTAGAGTTGATATCCTTTGGATGCTGACGATATTATCTTGATGCTCTTATCGATTTCGATAAGGCAAGTTTTGATACCCGTTGTGCCTACGTCGTAGGCGAGAACAAATTTGCCCATATTCCACCTTAATGTTTGGATAGGAATATTATATCACACGCAAAAATGAGTGTAAATACGCAATTTAATCAATTTTTAATCGTTTGGAACGCAAAAGTAATACAATTTATCAAAAATGTGTGAATTATTTCGCGAAAAGGAGAGGTTTTTATCGATAAAACGAAAAATCAAGCAAGTTTAGCCGCTTTCAACGCAAGCACTATAGGCGGAGTGATAAGCGAGAATGCGGCGATTTCTACAAGGAAGTTCACGCCGAACCATGCAAGTACGTATTCTACCGTCACGACGGTGTTTTGCGCAATATACGTTCCGTTGAAAAATATGAGAGTGAATATCGCAACGAAAAGAGTGTTCGTAACAACGCCGAGTGCGGCTGAAAGCGCGTATATAATCTGATTTACCGCTTCGTCTTTGAGAGTGCGTTTTCCTTTCTTTTGCGTAGATCTATCGCTAGCGGGCGAAGTTTCGGCTATTGCATATTCGGGCGCAATCGATTCTGCCGTTTTGCTTCGGTCGGCACAATTTTCGGCAGCGGAAAAATCGTTTTGTGCGGTCTCGTCGTTTGTTTCGCGCACGTATTCGTCCTTGTATTTGCGAAGCGGGCGATTGAAGAAAATCGCGCGTTGAAGGCCGTATCTTACGAGATAGCACACGACGCCTATCATGATTCTGGGAAGTATGCAAACGAGCGGATTCTGAAAAATGGGAGCGACGGGGGACGCGGCTTTTGTCGTGAACCACGCAATGTAGTTGACAACGCCCATAAGCACCGCCATAAGAAGCGAAGTCTTGAAGTCACAAACCTGTGCAACGATAATCGTCGGCAAAATCATCAGCGCAAGCGTTATCGTGCCGAACTGAATCGGAACGAAACAGAATATTATCGTGAGCGCAAGCATTAGCGCGACAAGGCATATACGCTTTATTTTCTGAAGTCTTTTCGTTTTCATATCACGGCAGATTATAAACTTTAATATACATGTTGTCAACTTCAGGGCCTATGTGTAAAAAACGCAAAACGGACGATTTGAAAGCATGTGCGAGCAAATAAACGGCAAATAAAAGTCGTTTGAAAAACGTATGTAAAATCATTCATCATTTTCGATAATATTTCATAAACGTCATTTAATTTATATATATCAGTGCGATAAAAGTCGAATTATGTCAAAATAGCAATTTCGACATAATTAAAAAGCATAAGACTTTTTGCGAGTGATTTTGCATATAAACGGAAGTTTTTTGCAAGCCGAAAGCGGTATATTTCAGGTATGAAAAACAATGTTTTGCGTGCACAGAGAAAAACTTTTCCGTCCTTCGATTTGAGATTATCCAAAAAGACGGCAATAAATTTCACGATAGAATGTCTTGCGATATTTTTGCTTGCGTCCGTAAATGACTTTGGTTTTGCATTGTCGCTTGCGCTGTTTTGCGGCTTGGTGTTTGCACGCCAAAACGTGATTGCAATATCGCCGTGCTTTATCGTGGCAAACTGCGTTTTTGCACTCGACTGGATGACGCTTGCCTATGCGGTGACACCCGTCGCCGTGTTGTTTCTGCTGTACGCTCTATTTTTCAGATTGAAAAAGAACGTGCCTTTGTTTTGCGTTGCGATTGCCGCTCTCGTTTCTATGAGCCCTTATATTGCGTGTAAGTCGGTGTTTGAGTCGGCGTATCTCAACGTGGGGTTGAGTGCGCTTATTGCCGTGACATTCACGTTTTGTACGGGCAACACGTCGTATGCCGTGTTCGTGCGCGGAGTAATCCACAAAGCCACCGTTGACGAACTTATTTGCGGCGGTGCGTGTTTGTGCGTATTCGGATATGCGCTTGCGGGAGTGGGCGGTTACGGTTTTTATGCGGTGAGCGTTGCGCTTGCGTTTTCGGTTTTGTTTTGCTCGTGTTGTTTTTCGTCGCAGGTTACTCTGTTTTGCGGATTGCTTCTCGGCGTAGGCGCGGCTGTCGGAAATGCCGAACTTGCCTGGCTCGGGTATGCTGCCGCAATTGCTATGTGCGCCGTGACTTTTTCGCCGTTCACGAGATTTTGCAGTGCGCTTGCGATGATTGCGTGCGAAGGCGTATTCTGGCTGTTTGACGGTTATTCGGGCGCAGGGTGGCAATCTCTTTGTATGCTTGCGGTGGGAATAATCGTGTGTCTTCTGATTCCCCCGTCCGTTATCGCCAAAGTGAAGAGCAGAACGGCAAGCGACAATCGGCATGCATACACCGCCGTCGTCAATCGCAGAGCGCGCGAACTGGCTTCGAGAATATCGGGCGCAAGCGACGTATTTTACGATATGTCGAAAAATCTCGAAAAAATCGCGCAGAAAAACGGTGAATGTTCTCCCGCCGCGCTCGCAAAAGAAGTCGCTCGCAGTTTTTGCGGAAAATGCAAAGACAGAGAGGGCTGCTTTTGTGCGCTGGGGACGGATACTTCGGGAGTCATTCAACCTATGGCGGAAGCCGCGCTCAATCGCGGGAGAGTGACGATACTCGATATGCCGCCTTTCATCACGGGTAGATGCTCTAATATGCACTCGCTTGCGTCCGTGATAAATTCGTCGGCGAAGGCGTATCTTGAAAGAATGAACGAACTCAAAAACGTTGCGAGTTGCAAAAACATGATGTCGGAGCAGTTTGCAGGCGTATCTCTCGTTCTCGATTCTCTTGCCACGTCCTGCGCAAAGCAGGTCAATTTTGCAGACGACGACGTCGAGATGCTTAAAAGCGAATATCTCAAACACAACATCGTCGCAAGCGAAATTCTCATTAGCGGAGATGGCGACGGAACTGCCGTTACAATGCTCGTGCGTGCAAACGACGCGCAAAAAGCGGTGATTGCAAAAATTGCGTCCGCATATTTGCGCGTGAGACTTCAGGTGGACAAAATCACAGATAAGGGCGCGCAAAAAGTCGTATATCTGCAAAGCTCGCCGACTTTTGAAACCGCATACGGAGTGGCGAGTCGCAAATTTTCGGGAGAAAGCGAAAGCGGAGACACGCTCAGCATCCTTTGCCCGTCGAAAAATCGCAGACTTTTTGCGATATGTGACGGTATGGGCCACGGACAGCAGGCAAGCGAAACGAGCAAAAACGCCGTGAATATGATAGAAAATTTCTATCGCGCCGGCATAGAAAGCAACATAATTCTCGCTCTTGCCAACAAACTTCTTCGCTTGTGCGCCGACGACGTGTTTTCGTCACTCGACATCGCCGCCGTTGACACTTCAAACGGTTCTCTCGACGTTGTGAAACTCGGCTCGGCTTCAAGTTTTATCATCCGCAAAGAAAACATCGAAATGCTCTCCTGCACCAGTGCTCCCATGGGCATTCTCGACAGCATCGACAGCGTCACCATGAAATATCAACTTTTTGACGGAGATATGGTTCTCATGATGAGCGACGGCGTTTTCGATGTTCTCGAAGGCAGCGGCATTGCCGAAATCGTCGATTCTCTCGACACCGCCAACCCACAGACTCTTGCCGACGAAATACTCAAAAAGGCTTTGGAAAACGGTGCGACTGATGATTGTACTGTGGTTGCCTTCCGCCTTTTCTCGGTGTAAAGTGCGCTAAATAGCGAATAACTGCGTCAACGCCCATCCGCTCCAAAATCACGTACTAAATGTACGTTGGGTTTTGTTTCGGATGGGTGTTTTCTTGTCCTTCATCTATTTATCGCACTTTCCACAAAACGCGCTAAATAGCGATTGACTTTGGACGCGATTGACGCAATGACATAGTTTTTTCGGTTGCGCCCGAAACGAAAACTTATTCGAAGCGTACTTATAAACGGAATATGTGACTTCGAAGACGGAATCGGAGCCGCAAGGCGGCGACCGTATCGAGCGTCGGACTTGACGATTAGTACAAGTGAGCAAGCGAGTGTTGTTTCTTTCGCTTGCGAACGAGTGGCACAATAAGAGAAATGGCGCAAGTTATGTCTCGACCGAGTGTGTCCCCCTGCTACGCAGTCGCCGTGGGTTCCCTTTTAAGGGGGAACGGCGATGGGGGAAACAGATGACGAAAGGGGAAAGTTGCATTATGTTGCAGTAAAAGCGAATAATAAAAACACGTGACTTATTATATAAATTTTATAACTGTATTATCTTGAAATTCTCATGGTTTTGCTGTATAATCAGCGTATGACTTCAAGCGTTGAAAAGAGCGTTTCGTCGTTTTTTGAAAAGACGAAAATAAAAAGCGACGCGACGATAGGCGTTGCGCTTAGCGGCGGAAGAGATTCCGTTGCGCTTTTTCATGCACTTTTGAAAAACGGAAAAAAAGTCGTTGCAATCAACGTCGAACACGGAATTCGCGGTGAAGAGAGCGTGAAGGACAGCCTTTTCGTCAAAGAACTCTGTGAGAAGTGCGGAGTTGAACTTTTTGCGTATTCGGTGGACGTTCCGACTTTTTGCGATGAAAACGGATATACGACGGAGCAGGGTGCGCGCATGCTGCGATATGAGATTTTTGACAAACTGCTCGAAGACGGCCGGTGCGATTACGTTGCGCTTGCTCATCATCTTGACGATCAGGCGGAAACCGTTTTTATGCGCATACTTCGCGGAACGGGCGTAAAAGGATTGCAAGGCATGAAAGAAGTTTCGGGAGAATATATTCGTCCGCTTCTTTCCTGCTCGAGAGCGGATATAGACGAATACGTCAAAGAAAACCGACTTGCATACGTTGACGACCAAACGAACTGTTGCACGGACTATACGCGCAATTTTCTGCGCCGCGAACTTGAAAACCTGAAAGATCGTTTTCCGTCTCTTCTCGATTCCGTCGCAAGACTCACGCGCAACGCTTCGGAGACGGAAGAATATATAGAAAGTCTTATGCGGCCGCTTTCTCTTGAAAAAGGGGAAGTGCGCATTGCGATTGCGGATTTAAAAGAGCCCGTTCTTGCAAAAGAATATATCGTTCAAGGCGCAACGCTTTTAGGAGAAGGACAAGACGTTGAAGAGAGACATTTTCCGCTCGTTTTTGCGCTCAAAGATGCCGAAAACGGAAAGAGAATCGAGCTTGCGCACGGTATCGTGTGCCACAAGGACGGCGATTTTATCGTTATGAGCAAAGCAAAAGACGTCGTTTGCGAAAAAGAAGAGCCTTTTTCTATCGGTGAATTTCCGACGTTCGGCGTGAAGATAGAAAGGTCGGACAGAAGCGAGTTCGAAAACAGGGAAAAGGACGGAAAAGTGCTGTTTATAGACGGCGACAAAGTGCCTTGCGGCGCGGTCGTAAGACGCAGACAAAACGGAGACTATATAAATAAATTCGGTGGCGGAAAGAAAAGTTTGGGAGACTTTCTGACAGACAAAAAAATTCCGCTTCGATTGAGAGAGAAACTTTCGGTGCTTGCAAGCGGCAACGAAGTGCTTGCGGTGTTCGGCGTAGAAATATCGTCAACCGTGAAAATCGAAGACGGCAAAAACGTGTTAAAACTCACGCTTTCCGAGTAAGTCCCGAAAACGCACCACAAAACATAGTATAATAATTTTACGGAGATAAAAAATGTACGGCAAAGAGATAAAAAAAGTGCTTATCACAAGAGACGAAATCGCAAAACGCGTAAAAGAACTCGGCGAGCAAATCAACCGCGACTACAAGGGCGAAGCGATAACGCTTGTTTGCACGTTGCGCGGCGCAAGCATATTCTTTGCGGATCTCGTCAGAGAACTCGAAGGCGACGTTGAGATGGATTTTATCTCGGTTTCGAGTTACGGCGCAGGCACGAGTTCGAGCGGAGAAGTGAAGATGATAAAGGACTTGTCCGAGCCTATAAAAGACAAAAACGTCATTGTCGTTGAAGACATCATCGACACGGGCATCACGCTTTGCTATCTCAAAAAACTGTTGCTCACACGCGCGCCGAAGTCGCTCAAAGTGTGCGCTCTTCTCGACAAACCGTCAAGAAGAAAAGTCGATTTCAAAGGAGACTATATCGGCTTTGAAATCGAAAACGAATTCGTCGTCGGATACGGTCTCGACTACAACGAAAAGATGAGAAATTTCAAGGACGTTTGCGTCCTTGCACCCGAAGTGTATGGCGGTTGACGAGCAAAAACTCAAAAGACTGGCAACTTATTTTTCGCCTGCCGCACCACTGTACGAAGTGGGCGGTTGCGTGAGAGACGAATTGCTCGGCGTGAAGTGCTATGACGTTGACGTGTGCGCACAACTCGATGTTGAAACCGTCAAAAAGATATTGTTAAACACCGATTTTGTCGTTTCTGCAAAAAATCTGCGTATGGGGACGGTGCATATATCGTCTGACGATTTTTGCGTCGAATATACCACTTTCCGCACGGACAGTTATGACAAGGCAAGCGGAAAACACTCGCCCGACGACGTTACGTTTACGTCGGATATGTCGCTTGACGCAAGACGAAGAGATTTCAAGTGCAACGCGCTTTACAAAGATATTCTCACGGGTGAAATCATCGATTTGCTCGGCGGGAAAGAAGATATAAAAAACAAAATTATTTCCACGGCCGACGAACCGAACGCGGTGTTCGAAGCGGACGGTTTGCGCATTTTGCGTATGGTGCGATTTGCAAGCGAACTCGGTTTCGACGTCGAAAAAGAGACCTACGAAGTCGCAAAGAAGAACGCTTGGAGAGTGGGCGACCTTGCAAGAGAACGCATAAGGGACGAACTTTGTAAAATTTTCGTTGCGGACACGAAACATCCCGAACTGAATCTCAAAGGCGCGCACGTCAAAGGGCTTGAAATGCTCGACGATTTGGGACTTGTGGATTTGATTTTGCCCGAACTTGCCGCATTGAAAGGTCTCAATCAGCCGAAGAAATATCATTTTTATGAAGCGTATACTCACAGTGTGAAAGCCTTTGAAGTCGCTCCGCCGAATATCAGGTGGGCGGCACTTCTGCACGACGTTGGAAAAGCACCGTGTATGAAAGAAGACGGCAACATGCATTTTCACGATGTCGTCGGTGAAAAAATGGTGCGTGCGATTGCCGAGAGACTGAAGTTTTCAAACGCCGAAATAGACAGAATGAGCAAACTCGTGTCTCTACACATGGTCGACATCAACGGCAATACGTCGGAAAGCAAGTTGCGTGCGTTCTGCGTGAAAAACGCACCGTATATCGACGATTTGCTTTGCCTTATGGATGCGGACGCGATTGCAAGCGCAGGCGAAATCACAAGAGAAAACCGCGTGCGCAAAGCGTGGCTCGAAGTGAAAGAAAAGGTTCTTCCGCTTTGCGTAAAAGACTTGAAAATCGACGGAAACGATTTGCTTGCGCTCGGTGCAAAGGGCGCGCAATGCGGTGAAATTCTCAAATCGCTTTTGCGTGACACCGCGCTCGAACCGTCGCTTGACGACAGGGAGAAGGCACTTGCTTACGCTGCAAGGAAAATTGAAAAGTCAAAATAAAAAAACTCGAAAGATAAATATAAAGGGGGCAACGATATGACGGGATTGTACGTTATCGGGGCAATAAGCGCAGTGCTTGCATTGATTGCGATTGTGCTGCTTGTGCTAGATTTGAAAAAAAGAAGCGGTGTTTCGGACACTCAAAGCGTACGTATGGAAGATGTGCGGGCGGAGAATGAAAGGCTGAAAAACGACGTCGAAAATTCAATAAAAGTCAACAATATTATGATTACGGGCGCGATAAACGCGCAAGCGAACAGCATCTCTGCGCTCGGCGAGCGTATGGATAGGTTTGCGGTTGCAACTCAACAGGGTCTTGCAAACGTCACGCAATCCACGCAACAGGCTCTTGCAGCTCAGGCACAATCCACCCAGCAAGGACTTGCCGACGTAAAGCAATCGACGGCAAAAAGCATATCCGATTTGCGTCTTGCAAATGCCGAAAGCATAAAGGAAATGAAGCAGGACAACGCCGTTCAACTTGACAAAATGCGTCAGACCGTAGACGAAAAACTGAGTGCAACGCTCGAACAACGTTTCAATCAGTCTTTCAAGATCGTCAACGACAGGCTTGAAGAAATCAATCGTACGTTCGGCGAATTGCAGAATTTGCAGACGGGAGTCAACGATCTCAACCGCATTTTCAAGAACGTAAAAACGCGCGGAACGTGGGGCGAAGTGTCGCTTGAAAGTCTTCTTTCTCAAATCCTTGCGCCCGAGCAATACGCAAAACAAGTGCGTATAAAACGCGGCAGTGAAGATATGGTGGACTTTGTCATTCGCATGCCGGGCAAGACGGACGAAGAAGTGTGGTTGCCGGTGGACGCAAAGTTCCCCGTGGAAGACTATGCGCGCCTTGTCGAAGCGTCCGAAAAGGGAGACCCCGACGGAGTGGAGAGTGCAAGCAAAGCACTCGCACAACGCGTGAAAGCGGAAGCCATGAGCATACGCGACAAGTATATCGCGCCGCCCAAAACCACCGATTTTGCAATCATGTATCTGCCCACAGAGAGCCTGTACGCCGAAGTGTTGAGAAGGGAAGGACTTGTTGAAGACATCCAAAACAAGTTCCGTATCGTGGTGTGCGGACCGACTACGATTGCCGCGCTTCTCAACAGTTTGCAAATGGGCTTCAAGAGCGTTGCAATTGAAAAACGCAGCACCGAAATCGGCAAACTTTTGCAAGGATTTATGACCGATTTTGCGATGTTCACCAAGCTGTTGCAACAGACCGGAGACAAGATCGACGGCGTGCGCAAGACGCTTGAAAACGCCGAAAAACGCACGATGATTATAGGCAAAAAACTCAACAAAATCAACAGCATTTCCGATGAAAAAGGTCCTGATATGGATCAGCTTATCGGCGACATCGGAGATGACGATATCACGTTTAAGGAAGTGGATGTATATGAAGGCTGATTTGCATATCCACACAACAAAAAGCGACGGCTCCAAGACGCCCGCACAAGTGGTGCAATGGGCAAAAGACAAGGGCATCGAAGTGATGGCAATCACCGATCACGACAGCGTCGCAGGGCTTGAAGAAGGCAGAGAAGAAGCAAAAAAAGTCGGTATAAAATTTGTGGACGGCATTGAGTTTTCAACCTACTCAACTTGCGAAATCCACATTTTAGGATACAATATCGACTACAAAAACCCTGATTTTGTGCAAGAACTCGCCTATGTCAAGGATTTGCGCAGACAGCGCAATATCGAGATAGGCAAAAAACTCGCCTTTCTCGGTATAGACGTTGACATCGACTTTTCGGCGGACGGACTGGGGCGCATGAATATGGCGCGAGAGATCGTCAAAAAGGGGTATTGCCGCGACATAAACGAGGTGTTTGAAAAGTATCTCGGCACAAGCGGAAAAGCCTATTGCGAGGCAAAGCGACTCACGCCCGTTGCGGCGGTGAAACTCATCAAAAAATACGGCGGTTTCGCATCCGTTGCACATCCGAAAAAATACCTTCTCGACAAGAGATTGGATTTGCTTGTGGGCGGCTTGAAACAGTTTGGACTTGACGGTATCGAGCTCAATTATCCGTCCCACAATCAGCAAGATATGCAAAAGTTCGAAGCGCTCATGAAAGCGCACAGACTTTTGCCCACGGGCGGCAGCGACTTTCACGGCGACGAAGACAAGAATTTTGTCTACGATCTCGATCCGCGCACCGCAAAGGCGTTGAAAGTGTATTGAGCGCATTGCGGAGTTCGGTATAAACGAGTGCAAGAAAAAGTCGGTTGTGTGAAAATCGGCAACAAAAAGCGAACAAAAAAATATTACAAAATTCGCGCGCAATAAAAACAGGATAAAAAAACGACTTGCGATTGCAGGTCGTTTTTTCAATTGTTTGCGCCTTGCGTGGCGCGGGGTGTCAGTTGATGCTTGTCACTTCATAGCCTTCGTCGGTGACGGCTTTTGCAAGTGTTGCGTCATCAACGGGGTGAGATAGAGTGACGGTTGCGTTGTTGTTTTCAAGCGATACGTTGACCGAAGACACGCCGTCCACGCTTTCGAGTGCTTTTTTGACGTGCGCAACACAGTGATTGCACATCATACCGGTGATATTCAAAGTTTTTTGCATAGATTTATCTCCTTTTTCAGCCGCAAGGTCGCATTTGCCGTCACAATCGGCATTTGCGAGTTTTGGCGAAATATTATTTATTGTTTTTGATTTTTCAATTACGCAAGCGTTGCCACAGTCGTTTCGTATTGCTTGGCAAGCGTTGTCACATACGTTATCGGTGCATTGGCAAGCGGACGGTTGATTGCCCGCAGCGGTGTTGATTGTATCGGTGTCGTTTGCGTTGTTTATCTCGGCGCGGATTGCGTCAACGTCAAGGTCTATCGGTGCTTTCTTGCGTGCAGAGTGTTTGTCGAGTTTTGCGAGATTGAGTCGCAAAGCATTTAGCACCACGCTGACGCTTGATAGGCTCATCGCCGCCGCTCCTATCATCGGGTCGAGCGTCAAGCCGAGCGGGGAAAACACGCCTGCGGCAATGGGGATGCACACAAGGTTGTAGATGAATGCCCAGAACAGATTTTCTTTTATGTTGAGCAGTGTGCGGCGAGAGAGCGTTATTGCGCGCGCAACGTCCATGAGTGACGAGTGCATAAGCACCACGTCCGCGCTGTCTATTGCCACGTCCGTGCCTGCGCCGATTGCGATACCCACGTCCGCGCGAGTGAGTGCGGGGGCGTCGTTGATTCCGTCGCCCACCATGACCACTTTGCCGTACTTTTTGAGCGCGGACACAACGCTGTCCTTGTCTTTGGGTAGAACGTCGGATATGACCGCGTCCACGTTGCAAGCGGCGGCAACCGAGCGTGCGCTTGCGCCGTTGTCGCCCGTGAGCATAACCACTTTCAAGCCTTGTTGGTGAAGGGCGGATATTGCCTGCACGCTGTCGTCTTTCAACTCGTCGGCAACGGCGACGATGCCTGCCAACTTGCCGTCGATTGCAAGATAAAGGGGAGTCTTTCCGCTTTGCGAAAGCGCAGCCGCACTGCTTGACGCAAGCGAGATTTCAACGTCGTTTTTTTGCATAAGAGCGGCGTTGCCGAGCAATGCGTTTTTGCCGTCCACTACGCCTATAAGACCGTGTCCCGACAAATTTTCAAAGTCGGTTGCCGGCGTGGGAGACGTGCCGAAAAGACGCTCATGTTCCTTTACGATTGCGGAAGCAATGGGGTGGGAAGAACCGCTTTCAAGGCTTGCGCATACGCGGATTATATCGTCTTGAGATAGGTGGGAAATATGGTCAAAATCGGCGTCTTTTTCACCGTCTTTATCGGTGTGTTTTAAGGTGGTTATATCGGTGTTTTTTTTGCCGCCGCAAGCCATGTTCGCAAGGGACAAAACATCGGTGACGATAGGTTCGCCTTTTGTGATCGTGCCTGTCTTGTCAAGCACGACGACGTCCGCTTTTCCTGCTTGTTCAAGCGCGGTTGCGGTCTTGAAAAGTATACCGTTTTTCGCGCCTTTTCCGTTGCCCACCATGATTGCCACAGGTGTTGCAAGACCAAGCGCGCAAGGGCAGGAAATGACGAGAACGCTGATTGCGTGTTTGAGTGAAGTATCCCAATTTTTTGTGACGGCGATCCACACGACAAAAACGAGCAAAGCGACGCAAATGACACTTGGGACAAACACTCCCGACACTTTATCTGCCGTTTTTGCAATCGGGGCTTTGGAAGACGACGCGTCTTCGACAAGTTTTATTATGCCTGCGAGAGTGGTGTCTTCGCCCACTTTTTCCGCTCTTATCGTGACGAAACCGTCAACGTTGGAAGTACCCGAAACGACCTTGTCTCCGACCGTCTTTTCAACGGGCATGCTTTCGCCCGTGACGGACGCTTCGTTGACGGTTGCGCTGCCGTTTACGACCACGCCGTCCGCCGCGAAGTTTTCACCGGGGCGCACGACAAACAAGTCGTTTTCTTTGAGTTCGGATATGGAGATTTCTTTCTCGACGCCGTCAACGAGAACGTGCACCGTTTGCGGAGCGAGATTCATCAATCCTTTGATTGCGGAAGTGGTCTTGCCTTTGCTGTATGACTCAAGCGTTTTGCCAAGTGTGATGAGCGCAAGTATCATCGCCGCCGACTCAAAGTAGAGATTGTGTGCAAGGTGGTTCAGGTGCATAGGTTCTACGCCTGCCTGAATCATCAGCGCAACGCTGTATGCAAAGGATATGAAACTGCCCATCGACACCAGCGTGTCCATATTGGGCGCGCCGTGAAAAAGTGCCTTTGTGCCGCTGACAAAAAATCTGCCGTTGACCGCCATTATCACAAGCGCGAAGGCAAGCTCGTATCCTGCAATCGCCATAGGATCGGATTTGAGAGCGGCGGGTGCGGGCCAGTCCCACATCACCACGCCCATTGATACGTACATCAAGGGGATGAGCAACACAACGGACACCACGAGTCTTGCAAGCAGCACGAGCGTGGGATTGATTTTGTCGCGTTTTGCCGCCTTGTTGTCCGTCGCAGGCGAGGCTTTGTATCCTGCCGCCGCCACTGCGCGTGAAATATCTTTCGGGGTGAGCGGAGAATCGAATTCCACCATCATAGAGTTGGTGAGAAGGGACACGCTGACCGACTTTACGCCGTCAAGCGCGCCCACGACTTTTTCCACTCTCGCACTGCACGCCGCGCACGACATGCCCGATACGTTGAATTTGAGTTTTTCCATATTACGCCCTTATTGTGTGTAAAAATTTCATTTCAATTTCTTGATGAGATCGACGGCTTCGTCGAGAATGTCAACGTTGCCTTGTTGCACGTTTTCAACCACGCAAGTCTTCAAATGCTCCGTCAGCACGACGTAGCCGAAACTTTGCAACGCGCTTTCCACCGCCGAAACCTGCATAAGCACGTCTCCGCAATAGCGGTTGTCGGCAATCATGTTCTTTATTCCGTTCAGTTGTCCGATGATGCGATTGAGCCTGTCGGTCAACGCTTTGAGTTGCTCGTCGGTGCGCGGAGTGTGTTTGTGATGCTCGCAAGCAGAGCAACAAGAGCAAGTTTTTTCGTTTTCGTTCATAAATAACTCCTTTCAAAATCTCGATTTGTCAATGTAGTGCCGTTTCGCTTCCGCGAGATTCTTCGCTTCGCTACTCGCAACTGCTATGCTTTTGCATAGAACCTACGGTTTTGCCTTTTTCAAAGGCGTTGCTACGTGAATACATGCGCTACGCAACCCTTGCAAGCAAGTTGCTCCGCTTTGCATTGACAGAATGACAGGGGAAGAGAATTGTCACTTCGCTTTGCATTGACAGAACGACAAGGGATAATTTGTCCGTTTTCTGACACAAGTTTGCAATGAATTAACATACCCCCAGTGGGTATCTTCGACAAGAGTATAATCCCGCAAAAAGCGATTGTCAAACAAAAAATAAAATTTTTTTTGCAAATTGTCCAATAAAATGATTGCGTGGATTGTATATATATTATAAAATATATAAACTAACGTTTAAAGCGCGTGTATACGGAGAGAAAAACTATGAAAAACACAAGGACAAAACAAACACCAATCCAAAGAGCAATGAAGATCGTCACAAGCATAACTTTGCTTGCGATGCTGTTTGTCCTTGTCCTTGCCGGCACACTCTCCGGTGCTTTCGGCGTGGAAGAAAACCTTGTCCAAAACGGCAAAATTGAAGGAAACGTTGCGAATGCGGCAAGCGATGTTTCACAATTGTCATTTGATAATTATTATTTTGTCAATGGCAATTTTAGTGCTAATTATAGCGATGAGATGGAATTGGGAACATTGCGCAACAGTGTAGTTAGTATAAAATCTAAAACTAATAAGTGGGACAGTCGAAGCGCAATTTATTCAAAAGTAAATGCTAGTGGCGAACTTTTAGCACACCTAAATGCTGGAGCATCGGTTCAAGTTACATTTACTCTTTGGGGGGATGATAGTGGAGATGCTGATAAATGGGGTTGTGGCATTCTTAACCGTGTCCCGTCATACGAAGATATAAAAAACAATACTAAAGGTCAGTGGGCAGATAATAGGATTGGGTTTCTTGATAAAAGCAATATGAATGACAATACGGGAAGTAAGAATTACAAAACCGTAACCGCCACTCTTTCAAGTTCACAAACAAGTTTTTATGTTGGCATATTCGTCAAAGGTGATTATACGACGGACATTGCGTTCTTTGATGTAAAATTGATTTTTACATATTCTTATGACTATTCGGTATCATTTTCATCTGCCGACACGGCAAAAGGAACGGTTTATCCAGCTACATCAAATATTTCTGCAAGCACAGGTGTTGCCGAAACAAAAGCGACAAGCACTGCAACACCAAATGCAGGCTATCACTTTGTCAATTGGACAAAGGGCACAACGGATGAGCAGTTTACAACAAATTCCACAATAAGCGTTTCTTCAAAAGACTACTTTGCTTACGATAGTTATACTGCAAATTTTGCAATCAATACGTTGACGGCTCGTTATTACAATAATACGAGCGACACAGACAATACTTACACTGACAAATTAGTAACTTATAACTCTAGCGGAGAGTATGACCTTTTTTCGTTGCCTAAATCGGGAGATCGTACGTTTGTCGGTTGGGCGATTAAAGCAGATGGCAATGTGTACTATAAGTATGGGGAAAAAGCAAAAAACAATTTAGTATATCAGACAGATATCTCGTTGGCATCAAATCATGGCGCAATAGTCAACTTCTATGCGGTGTGGATAGATAGCGATTTCGACATAATTGCCGGCGGAAATAAAAATAACGGCACGTGGGGGAGCAAAGACAATCCTTTTGCAATAACCAACTCGCAACATCTCAAAAACTTGTCCGATATCGTCAATGGGGTGCGTTATCCTGTGGATAGCGTGTCCGGCACGTATTATGGGCAAGCGGTGACCACGGTTGCAAACGAGATTACATACGCAAACTGCTATTTCGTGGTGACTGCCGACATTGATATGAGCGGCATAAGCAATTTTGCAATCATTGGCACGCAAAGCAAGCGATTTGGGGCGAAACAATTCGATTTCCAAGGTTTTGACATACTCAATCTCACGTTGTCCGATTCGGACGAAGTGGGACTTTTCGGCTATTTGAAAGGAATTGCCATTTTGAGCACAGGCTCAAGCGCAAGCAATCCCACCGTGTTCAGCGGCGCAAGAACAAGCACAGGCGATTACGTCGGCGCGCTTGCAGGGTTTATAGAGAATGGCGTGATTTCCGGATATTTCAAAAACGAATGTGCTATCACAGGAAACTTAAATTATGTAGGCGGTTTTGTAGGAAGAAATCATGCAGATACTAGCAATGGTAGATTCTACAATTATGGCAAAGTGGTTGGCAAAGGCACATCCACAGGCGGTATCTTCGGATTTACGGGAAGCCAGTTGATTGATTCGGAAAATCATGGAAACGTTACCGGTGTAAACGCTGTCGGTGGTATCACAGGAAGAAATCAAGGAACAATAACAGGTTGTAAAAACTATGGAGTTGTTAAGTCCACTGCAAACGGCGGAAACACAGGCGGAGAAGTCAACAATGTCGGTGCGGCTGTTGGCGGTATCTCAGGTTATTCCAATAGTGATGTGATAAACTGCCACAACTATGGCAAGATTGATGCAGCCAACGTGAATGCCGTTGGTGGAATTTTGGGCGTTGCAGGGCTTTATAGCAACAACGCTTGGACAGGTTGTAAAGTTGAAAACTGCACAAACGAAGCGAATGTTACTGCAAAAAATCATGTCGGCGGTATTTTTGGTTATGCGGCTATGTCCAATTTGTCAAACAATGAAAATGTGGCAAATACAACAATCATTGGCGAATTTTTTGTCGGTGGTATTGCGGGCGGAATTGTAGATTCGACAATTGTGACAAATTGCACAAATAACGGAGCCGTTGGTAACAATAATAGCATTTATGTCGGCGGCATCGCAGGCTATGGTGAAGGTGTTCAAATCAATGAATCTCACAACCATACAACCGTGCAAGGCAACAATTATGTCGGTGGTATTGTCGGAAAGATTAGCTCAGGTTCTGTGACGGCTTGTGCAAACAATGGCAACGTGAGTGGCAAGGACTATATCGGTGGTGTTGTTGGCAACGCAAAAGACATTACGGTTTCAGGTTGTACAAACAGCGAAAATGTTACATCGTCTGGAACTTCGGCAATTGCAGGCATAGTCGGCGGACTTGAAGAGTCGGCTACTATTGAGATAAAAAATTGTGAAAACAGCGGTACAATTTCTGCAGGAAAAGCAAACGGAGTGGCAGGTATTCTCGGCCATACAAATGCTGATTCCTGCAATAACGCAATCAACGTTTCAAATTGTAAAAACACAGGTACCGTGATCGGTTCTAGAAATGCAGGTGGTATCGGCGGAAGAATCGAAACAACAAGAACGACTTCGACTTCTGCTTCTTTGATTTTTAGAAATTGTTATAACAGTGGCAATATTTCCGCAACACCAAACGGGACTGTCGGCGGTATCGTCGGATATTTGTATGCAAACGGCGGTTCTGCAGCAAATATTGCGATCGTTTTGTATTGTTTCAACCAAGGGACAATCAGCGGAAAGAACAACATCGGCGGAATTGTCGGCAATCCAAATCAAACCGCAAATAAAGCCGCTGTTCGCATTGGTTATTCTTATACGACATATGGTCAGATTGCAGGCACAAGCAATGCTACGGTTGATGCCACCGCATATACGATTGCAACAGGTACAAATGCACCGTCGAATAATAATGGCGGCAGTTATTTGTTGTACAACGAGTCAACCACAACGTTCGATTATCCGCTCGTTGACGGCACGCAAACGACGTGGGAAAACATCGTCACGCAAAATATCAACGGTTTCCGCCTAACAACCAACGTTGCGGAAGGTGATTATTACGTGTCGCTCAAAGGCGTGGGCGGTGCGTTGCTCAATCCCGACAATTTCACGTCGGTCGGTTCGAGTTCATTCGTTGTCGAAGCAAAATACACGGCGGAACAAGGCAATATATACCTTGACACTGCAGATATCGTGCTTGTCAGCAAAACCGTCACCTACGACAAACAAGCGCATACGATAGCCGCTCCCACTTTGCCCGACGATTATACGTTCACGACATTGTATTTTACAACCGCCGACGCTTTTACCGACGGTAAAGGAACAACGAGCAGAACGGATGTGGACGACAATCCTTATTGCACGGAAACGAAAGTGCTTATCGGCAATACTGTTGTCGGACGTATGGCGGACAAGAATTACGGAACACTCACAATAACCAAGCGCGAACTTACGTTTACAAACACTTGGAGCGACGCACTCTATCCAAACGTTCTCGACAGAGCGACGCAAAACAATTTCGTTTACAACACGGATTACAACGGCTTGCAACGTAACGGTGTTAAGGTGTTGAACATTGTAGACAAGTATGCGGATATTTTTGACATAACTTATACAACGCCCGACCAAAACGGTGAAGGATTCCTGTACAGAACAGCAGGAACGTACTTCCGCAAATATACACTGAAAAGCACAAACTACACTATAAAAGACTACGCGGACGGAATTGTCGAATACAAGTGGACAATTGCAAAGAACAAACTTACGATTGACAACGTTTGGACGAGCGATAATATCGGCGGAAGCCCATATACGTTCGTTTACAACGGACAAAATCAGGGTATTAAGGACGTTTTTGTCACCGCACAACCTGACACGAAAGGCATTACGCACACTCCGCAAGCAAGCGTGTATACGATTGACCAAATTCTTTATTCAACCGCAAGTTTCGTGAAGAACGTCGGCGTATATTCGGGTACATTTACGCTCAACGATACTGCAAACTACGAAATCGGCACGATGGCGGCATACATTGACGGTGTTGCGACCGCAAATGCGACAGGTCTCGACGGCGTGACGCAAAACGGCAATGTAATCACCTATGCTTGGAAAATCAACCGATTTGACGTGGGCAACGCTTTTGCAAGCGGAAAAGCGTGGTTTGGCGCAGGCACGGATATGGTGGTGGCAAATCAAAACACCGTCAAGACCGAAAACGTGAACGGCACGGAATTTGCATACTACTATTTGCAGGCGGCGGCAGGCGATACGCCCAAAATTGTCGTGTACGAGAACGCGAATTATAATTATAAGAAAGAGAAATTTGTATTATACGTAAAATATACAACAAAAACCAACGGTGTGGAAGCGCACAGGCTTGTCAAGCTCGTGTATGGCACGGATTACACGATTGCAAATCTCGCCACGGCGGGCGAAAAGCACGTCAAGGACGTGTCGGTGACGGCAAGCGGCACGGGCAACTTCGTTGGCGATGCGGTGAAATATTACGTTGTTGCGGACAGCGACTTCGGCGGCAACGTCAATCAAGCAAACTGGGGCAGCGAGAGCAACCCGTACGTCATCGAGCATGAGTCGCAATTGTTGAGATTGAGCCAAATCGTCAACGGCGGCAAGGCTTGGAACTCCATAAACGGCGCGGACGGACTTGTGGCAAACACCGGCGCGCAGGCGACAAATAGAACGTATGAAGGGTGCTATTTCGTTGTGAATGCAAACGTCACGCTGTTGCAATCGAGCGCGAGCGGCATTGAAGGCTTCGAGCCTATCGGCAGTGCGGCGTATCAGTTCAAGGCGGCGCAGTTTGCAAAGGATACAAATCTTGCTACCGTCAGCATCGAGTATTCGTTCAGCGACACGGCAAGAGAATACGTCGGCTTGTTTGGTTATATTGACGGCACGAGTATTGTCGGCATAGACGTTGTCGGCAAGGGCACGATCAAGGGCAACAAATACGTGGGCGGTATCGTCGGCTACGCAAACGGCGGAAAAATCGAAAATTGTACGTTCAGCGTGGAGTCGCTTTCAAAAGATAAAGTCAGCGGCGGCGATTACGTCGGCGGTATCGTCGGCTATGCAAACGGCACGACGATCGTTCAAAAAACAGACATAAACACCTACGGCGAATTTATGCAGGCAAAGGTTGTCGGCGCAAATTACGTGGGCGGCATAGCGGGCGAGTGGATAGTCACAAATGCAAACCAAATCAACGGTGACAATTATATTTTGTCATACGCAGCAAATCACATATCGGTCGTCGGCAACGGCAGTTATGTGGGGGGAATCGCAGGCAAACTCGACGCGAGCGGTTGTACCACCGATTTGACGTATCTCGGCTTCTACACCAACGGCAAGGCGGGGGCCGGCTCGGATGACGTTATGGACGTGTACGGCACAAGTTACGTCGGCGCATTGTTCGGTGCTTTTATCGGCAACGGCTATCATTACGATGCGGAAAATTCGGGTGCGAGATCGGTCATTCTCATCAAGAGCCCTGACGATATCCGTGCAAACGTCATTGCAAACGATGACGGCGTAGGTTACGTCATGGGCGGTCTTATCGGCTATGCGGAAAAGGTGGGAATCCTTATCGGTTGCAACTGGACGAGCGAGAGCATGGTCACGACGAGTGGTGCGACAATCGCCAAAACCGGCGTGTACGTGGACGCAAAAGGAAATACGTCGTTTGTGGGCGGACTTGTCGGTGTGCTCGGCGAAAATGCGACCATTGAAAGCGTAAAACAGGAAGTTGCTGTCGTCGGCGGCAAGGCAACCATATCCGGCGGACAATACAGCGTCGTCAACAAGATTGCAATAAAGGGCAAAGATTTTGTCGGCGGACTTATAGGTTATATCGCGTCGAGCGCAGGCTCGTATTTCGGCACGACGGGCACGATTCTCGGCAACTCGATAAAATTCTACAATGAAGCCCAAGTGGAAGGTGCAAACTACGTCGGCGGTATCGTCGGCGGTCTTGGCATAGTTGAAAACTATGCAAGTTATATCGGCTCTGACGACAATCTTAAAAAATTGCTGTCGGCAACTCACAACACAAATGCGGCAATTCTCGGCTATTCGACGCTTGAAAGCGATCCCTACACTCAAAATCCGTTCGGCAAAGCGGTGAATGTGGCAAGCGTTACGGGCGGCGGCAACTATGTTGGTGGACTTTTCGGCTATGTCGGAGATAGAGTGAGATTGACGCTTGAAAACGATCCGATAACAAGAGTTTTGAAGGATGACGTTCTTGACTCTCCGTCGCAATATCTCAACGTTTACAACGGCAACAAAGGCAAAACGACGGATGGAGCGATCATCATAAAAGGCGCAAGCTACGTGGGTGGTATCACAGGCTGGCTCGACAATCAGGCGCACGATTTGACGTTTGTTGTCAACCGCTCCTACGTCAACGGCACAACCTATGCAGGCGGTCTTGTCGGCTATATGAGAGCAGGCACGATAACTTCGAGTATTGCCGTCGCCCCCGAAGACGTAACGATTTCGACCGACACGTACATCGGCACGGACTATATCGGCGGATTTGTGGGCTACGTTGTGGGCGGAACAATCAAAAACAGCATATCTACGGGCTTCAAATTTGAGTCGACAGGCATCAACAAGAGCGGCATTATGGGCAATGGTATCAATCCCACAATCGAAGGCTCTTGGACGATTTATGTCAAGCAAAACGCATTGTACAACGACGTGTCGCTCAATAGCACCAAGGGCAGATACTTGTTGATTGACGGCGAAGTGGAAGACGTGCCGTCTATCATGCAACTCTCAAGAATGGTGGGACTTTACGTTGCAAATATGACCTACAACGGCAACACGTACACGGTCGGCAAACTTCTTGTCAATGCAAAAGTTCCGTCCGCCACCGCCAACAAGCAACTTGCGTTCTATGACGTAAGCGGCAGCGACAACGTCACCGCAACCAATTTCACAAAATTCGGCAACTTCAACGATACCGACCCGAATGCTCTCACGATAGAGTGGGCGTTTGACAACGCAAACAGTTTCTCCGTATGCACGGTTGCAATCGAGTTTGTCAATATCCCCAACTACAAAGATAAGGAATACAACCAAAACACCGCCGCAGGCAAGAAGAACGCACAAGATGCGTACAGAGAGCCTTCTGCATCCAAATTGTACGTCGCAGAAGTGACCAATGCAGAGTATTGGTGGTATCCCAATCCGCAAAATGGCGCGAACAACGAAGGTCAAATCAAGAAGTTGACCGCCGTCATCTATTTCAAATATCAAAATACGCTTATCAAAGTTGGCGAAACGGGCAACTATCGCATCGGTGACTACAACAAAGAATACAGCAACGATTCAATCGGCAGCAAAGAAAACCCGATAATCATCAGCACGCAAGCGCAATGGAACGAGTTTGCGTACTCGATTTATACGGGACAAAAAGACTACAAAAATCAATATATCAGATTGACGACCGATATAACTATATCAAACGGAACGCACAACGACACGAACGGCAACAAACTTGATTTCGGTGCGGTTGCGAGTGTGCCGTCAAACGGATCGGACGCATCGACAAATATCGGTTACAATTTTGCAGGCAATATCTCGCAAGGCAGCGGAGATACTCTCGCAAACTCGAAAATGTCGTTCAAAGGCAACTTTGACGGTACCGGACACACGATTACAATCAATTATACGAGCGGCGGTTATCACAGAGTGTCAGTTTTTCCGAATGCAGGAAGCGGCTCAACAACGTCAAGCCAGACGGTCTTCAAAAACCTTACGATAACCGGCAACATCAACGGCGGAACGAATACGACGAACGCAGGTTACGATATGGCAGGCTTTGTCGGAAAGCCGTTTGGCGCAATCAAATTTGAAAACTGCACAAACGCCGCAAACATCCAAGGCTTGCGTATCATCGCAGGCATCGCTGGTTGTAGTACAAGCGCCGCGCCTATCAAGTTGATTGGTTGCGTCAACAAGGGCAATATCACTTCTTATGAAGGATCGGTTTGGCATAAAAATAATATTCAAGTCGTTGGTTATCCGGACGATTATTCTTACGGAACGGGCGGAATCATCGCTTATGCAAGCGCAGACATTGCAATTGAAAGCTGTTTGAACACAGGTACGATAATCGGTCAAACCAAAGTCGGCGGAATTGTGGGAAGAATCACAGGATCGTCAAAAACGACGGCGTCGATCAAAAATTGCGCCAACACAGGTCATATAGAAGCGCAAGAATTGAACCCATTTAGAATCAACGATGACAAGGAAGCGGCGGGTAACTCGTGGTCTCGAGTCGGTGGACTTGTTGGCGAAGCGGATCAAAACACCGCACTCACAATCCTTGCGTCTTACAATACCGGCTTTATTAGGGGCTGGGCAAATGTTGCAGGCGGATTGGTTGGAATTCTCGGAACGATACCAGATACGGAAAAGCCACACTCTACAGTGGCAAAATATACTTCTATTATTGCATATAGTTACAATACAGGAAACGTTACCATTGGATATAAAGAAAACAAGGGTATTCCTGCAATGGGCACTAGTGGTTGGAACTTCAACGGAACAAATGCCGGCGGAATTACGGGCGCGGCGGTTAGAGCAGAGATAAACTATTGCTATAACGCCGGCGAGATTACAACTTATGGCGGTGTTGGTTATTTGGGATCGTGGCAAACAAGAAACGCAGGCATTGTTGCAGAAGTTGTTACCGATCCTAAAACCGGAGATAACTGTTATGTAAGAATAAACAATTGCTACAATGTCGGAAGAATATATCTAAAAGAAAACATGGACACTAGTAGTACCCGATATAGTGCCGATATTGTGGGATATATGGAAACAGCGCAATCGGCGGATTCCAATAAAATTCAGGTGATCGATTGCTATGGCATTGCAAACAACATTGTCAACTACAAAGATAAAAAAGAAAAGTACTATTCAGGTTGGAACAATCAAGACGGCGGCAAATACAACTGTGTGCGTACAGGCACGACATTGCGTTCGCTTGCGGACTTGACGGCAGTCATCAACAGTGACGGAACAGTGAAACCGGTGTCTTATGCCACGAACAACAATCCTGTGAATTTGTGGAATGCAAGCACCGCTACGCTGACAAATGAGAGTGCATTCAACAACGCAACGGCAAGCGGATATATTTACATGCCGGGATGTTTGCCGCAACTTGCAGTATTTGCAGTCGATACGCACAACGGTTTGAGTATGCGCTCTGTCAACTACGGCGTCGATTTGTACGGAGAATACGTGCAACAAAGCGCAGGCAATCAATTCAGCCCGTACGTAATAAAAGACGGTATTGATTTGCTCGGAACGCAATCGCTCGTCGATTTGGGATATACTTTCGTCACCGAATATATCGAGTTTGCAAACAAAAACAACAACATAACTTTGGATACGTCGTTGTCTTTCGTTGAGTCAAAAGTTATCAACATGCCGACGTATAGCAGTACTTCTACAAAGATTTCAGACGGCGGAGACGCATACAAATCTTCAACGGGCGGAAGCACGTACAATCAATCGGGCAAGAGTTATCACCTGTTTGCTTTGGGTGCTATTTGCCGTGACGATCTGAACTCGACCGCAAACTCGGCATATACAACGTGGTTGTCGCGCAACTATTATTATGAACAAAATACGCAAACCATGGCAAACAATGCAAAGTTTGCCGCGGTCAACTTCTTGCCGATCGGCAGATATGGCGGATACAATGTGTTCAAGGGTAGCATAAGCGGCAAGCAGGCGGACGGAACAAATACGGAAGTTGCCAACTTGCGTATTGTGTCGGCAGGAACCGATCATGCGTTCGCAGGTCTGTTTGCAAGGGCAGAGAGTGCGGAAATCTCATATATCACTGTTTCTGGCGACATGCGCGCGTATGCGACAAATGCCGACGGACACTCGGCTGTTGGCGGCATCGTTGCGGACAGCAGCGGCGACACAATCATCGATCACTGCAATGCGGGTTCTGCCGCAAGAGAACTCAAAGTGTTTGCATACGGCAAACAAAGTGAGTATAAATATGCAAACGTATCCGCTTTGCACACCTATGCAGGCGGCATCGTGGGCGTTGCCACAACATCGTTCTATCAATACGGCACACATAACTATTATGCAGGCACGGCAAGCATAATTCGCAATTGCGAAGTGGTCAACGCAACGGTCAAGAGCGTCAAGAACAACATCGGCGGCATCGTGGGCTACGTTGACGGACAGAGCAAAGCAAACGGCATGAACAACAAAGTTGAGCTCTCGGGCAACGTTGTGTCCGGGGCAAACTTGTATGCTTTGCCTGCAAGCGGCACGGGTATCGGCGACATCGGCACGAAAGTGGGCGGCATCTTGGGATATAGCGATCAATATATCTCTGTCATCATCTCCGGCTGCACGGTCGGCACGGACAGTGCACCTAAGTCCGTCACGATAAAGGGCGAAAACTCAATCGGCGGCATTGTCGGCGCACTGCCCAACGCAATCAACGAGATCAAGAACTGCTCCGTCAAGGCTTCAACGCTCATCGAGCGCGGCAACGAGTGGGGAATTGTCGAAAACGTCAACAATTCCATATCGGGCGACAGCGGCAATCACGGCACGGCAATCGGCGGTATCATCGGATACACCTATCACAATACGGCCGAAAACGCCGTCACCACCACGCTCAGCGGCAATATCTCGTTTGCAGGAACTATCAAGATAGACTATGCAACCCAAGACGACGCGGTGCGCAACGTCGGCGGCGTGTTTGGCGATATGGCTTCGGGCGCATCGTTTGCAACGGGCGCAGTCATCAACGTGTCAGGCGCAATCGAGGTAGCAAATAGCATCAAAACAAACGCGCAAAATGCCGAAAATTCTGGTGTGCGCAACATCGGCGGCGTTGCAGGACGTACAAGAGACGTTGCTTTCAGCGGCAACTTCACGGTCAGCGTAACCATAAATATCCCCAATGCGTACTACGTGGGCGGATTTATCGGTAGAAACCGCGGCGAAGTCAACATCCTTGCGGATGACACAACGATCAATATCGGCGCAAAATTGAACGGTGCACATGACGTGGGCGGATTTATCGGCGACAACGACGCTTCTACGGGCGCAATCCTTTATATCGGCGCAAACGAATATCGCCGTACAAGATATGAAAAACCGCTCTCTATCGTCATCAGTCAAGAAGCAACCATTTCCGCATCCGGTGACAACGTTGGCGGTATCGTCGGCGGCAATACGTCTAACGGCGGCTCAACGGTCGGCGCAATCCGTATCGTCAAGGGCAGTATAACCAACAACGGTACGGTTTCGGGTGCAAACGCAGTCGGAGGAATCATCGGCAACAACAACGCAGGTCTGGTGACCGGCGGCGGAACCGGCTCGGATGCAGTGAAGAAACTCACAATCGTCAACGGCGGCGCAGTGAGCGGCAACAATTATATCGGCGGCGTTATCGGCAAACTCAATCGCGGTACTATCGCGGGCACGTTTGTCAACAACGGCGACGTCACGGGTCAACTGTTCGTGGGCGGCTCTATCGGTTACGTTGCGTTTGACGCAGTCATCACCGTTGCAGGCGGAGTGGCCACCGAGTTTAAGAACGGCGCAAAAGAGGACGCATACACCGCTTCGGGCGACGCACTCACGGCAGGAGGAGACACCGTTGCGCAAGGCGTCGGCACAGTCAAGGGTAAAGCGTACGTGGGCGGCTCTATCGGCATTATGCTTGGCAAGATCGTCGGCAACGCAAATGCGAAAGTGGTGTTTACATCAAGCGGCATAGTGGACGCAAGCGACGTTGCAGGCTATCTGGGCGGCTCGATCGGCGTCATCGCAGGTCAGGTAGACTATGCTCAATTTATCAGCACCGGCGAGCTTACAGGCATCAACGCAATCACGGCGGTTGGCGGCTCGGTGGGCTTTATCGGCGCGCCGACTCCGCTTTTGACGGTCAAGGACGGCAATACAAATTGCACCGAAGAATACGCAATCGACATCAACGGCACGCTTTTCAACAGAGTGCATATCAAGAACTCGCACTTCGAGTCCAACGGTGCAAGCCTTGAATTGACGGGCACGAGAGTGAACGAAGCAAAATATGTTGACGGCAAACAAAGACAGGACTATGAGTGGGGCGGTGTCGGCGGCGCAATCGGCGTCATTACAGGCGTTGTAAACGGCTTTGACGGCGGCAATAATTGGGCGAACAACACCTATTACGCTCAAGGCAGCGTAACTGCACCCGGCGTTTACAACGTGGGTGGCATAGTCGGCTTTATCAGCGCAAACAACATCACAATCAACAATATGCTTGCCTATGACATCGACGTCACGGGCGGAAGCAACGTCGGCGGTATCATCGGTTTCACCAAGGGTGAAAAGACCGTCATTGCAAACGCTTTTGCAATCAGCACGTCGGACAGCACGGGCAAATACACCGCAGTGTATGAACAAGGCGGCAAACAAGTTGCAGGCTTGGCAGGCGGCATCATCGGCAAAGCGGCAGACGATACGGACGCAAGCACTTCCTATTGGGTTAAGGGCTACAAGAACGCCGAACTTGCAGGCACAAACGTCAAAGACTTGAAGAATACGCTTGGCAGATACACCGCTATCACCGAAACGATCGGTCAAACCACAATCATTTTCACAAAAGAGTTGATCGGCGGCACGGACGTTGCAGAGCCGGTATATCCCACGCCGTACGAGTATATCTCTGCGTATTATGAAGAAGGTCAAACACACACCGTAAACGGAAAATCGCTTACGATTGCCGATACTTTTGAATACAACGAAGAGACGCAAGTCACCACCTATAAGGATTGGGACTGGTATTTCACCGAGTATTATAAGAACGTAAGCACCGATTCAACGGTGGTCAAGACACAGGACGGCACTTGGGTGTATGAGAAGAACACGTGGGCGCAATATTCCACAGGCACGGTGAATACGGGCTGGTATTTCGTGTACGCAAATGATGCCGCAGGCGACGAAGGCAACGTGGGCACGGTCAATGCAAAGCACACCGACAAGAGATCGACGCAAGGTGGATACACGATTGTTGACAGAGATTTCTGGAAACGCATCGCAAACGCATACACGGCATCTGAAAAAGAAAAAGGACTCAACGATCCGTCAAATGCGAACTACAAGCTCAATTCCGACATCGTGTTGAACGCGGACGAGTACGGCAACAAAGCCCCGCTTGTCAACAACTTGTACGCAACCGCAACCGCCGCAACAAAGAGCGGATACTATCTGTATATCGCATCATCCGGTGAATCGCGCCCGACCGCAAAGAGCGATGGCGGCAAATTCTATATCCAAATCAACACCGTTGACGTGGGCAACGCAAAAGAATCCGCAAAACTCGCAAAGAACGTTGCGGTGTATTATCGCTCGATTGCAATGGGCAGTGCGCTCACCTACAACGGATACAACCGCTATGCGCCCATAAGCTTGCAAAAGGACATCAAATCCGAGCCGGGTATCACGGACGGCAAAGTTGATCCCACCAAGAAGAACTCTTACGTCTACACAACCGAGCTTGTCGAGCCGCAAACGGCAAAGACGGTGGGGACGTACAAGTCCAACGTGTTTGTATACTACTATGACGACACGGGCACGGCATACAAAGTGGGCGGCATCACCCAAGGCGCATGGAAGATTAAACAGCGCGTGTTGGCTGTTGAACAAAACAAAGATCTTGAAAAGACGTATGGCGATCCGACCGGTATACAAGCGAAATATATCATAAAGAATATTTCGTCCGCCGATCTTGAGAATATCAATTTTGAATTGACAATCAATGGTCTGAAAGACAAGAACAACAATCTGTATAGTCTGACAATCAACGGAATGAAACCGATGTCGTCCTATAATGACATGACTGACCCCTACAAAGACAAAATGCAAGGGATTACGGTGTTTGTGAGCAGAGCGGATGCGGAAGGCTCGTTGAGCAATGCGGACGCGTCTTTCACTGCGGAAGATTTGTCTGCGGAAAACAAGAAAACATATAAAGTCGAGATAGTCGTTACGTTCAAAAAGGCAACGGCATACACTTTGAACTTGGCTCTCTACGGCGATTATTCCAAGACCAACTATACAATGAACAGCGCAACTCAAAAAGTGACTGTTCTCAAAAAGGCTATCAACGTAAAAATTGCCGACAATTATGCTCCTGTCAAATATGACGGACAATACAATCACGGCTCGACATGGACTATGAGCGGTTTGATTGTGCAAGACGGATATGATGATACTTGGGCGAGCGTACTTCAAGCGTTCAGTCCGCAGTTTGTCGCAAATGTCGATTATTTGAATGAGTTGAAGACATCATCGTTGTTGAATAATACATCGCTTTCGTATGACAACGTCAACATCCAGCATGGCGTTTCGCTTGGCAGAACGGAGAGCAGTTCGGTTACGTTCTCGGGAGCAGGCGACGTCGGTTTGTACTATCTGTTGTTTAGCAACTATGGCAAAAACGATGATAATAATAATTCCAACTACTATATCAATTTGGTTGACGGAAAATCGCAAGAGTTTGTCATTGGTATAAATACTTTGCACGTCATATGGGAAAAGCAAGGAAACGGCGCAGGCGATACGTATGACGGCACTTCTGTCGGAACAATCACGGCAAACATCACGGCAGACAATGCAATCGAAGACTTGGCAACGTTTGTAGGCAACTATTTTGCAAGAAGTTGGTCAGGAAAAGTCGGCGGTGAAATAAAAGTCACGGCATCGTCCAAGCAAAATGCAAAAATAACCTTTACAACCAAAGCGGATGCCGGCACGTATACCGCACAGTTGCACGTGAACGATCAGACGGACAAAGACAAAATCAACTGTCCGTATAAGTTTGAAAACGGTACGAAGGTTGACGATTATACAAGCAGGCATTCATATACGATAAACAAACGTCCGTTTGATGTATCGTTTGTGTACAAAGACAACAAACAAGAATACACTTATGACACAACGGCGCAAGGACTGACCAAAGTCAACGTTGTCAAGGTGAACGGAAACAACAACACAGGTCTTGTCAATAACGATTCGATTTCGCTGAAAGTTGTCGTCAATGGGGATGTGTACGTTCCGGATGGATATAAAGGATATTCGACTACACCAAGCACAAAGGGCAGTATCAGTGTATCGCCCAACACAATTGACGCAGGCACGTACACGGTCAGAGTGACTTTGTCGAGCGGAAGCAACTACACGTTTGCAGGCGCAAGCGGCACTTGGACGATCAATAAGAAGACGCTTAGTCTTGGCGGTTTGTCAAACGGCACAAAAGTGTATGACGGCGAACCGTTCAAACCGTCGCTCAACATCAACGGACAAACCGTAAACAACGGCACGTACACATATGGCGCAGATACGATCACCGTCAAGTATACGGCGACTTCAACGGCGGGCAATGCATTTGTCAACGTGGGAGAATACAACGTATCCATCGGCGGTTCAAATTCTATCAGCGCAAAACGCGATTCAAAAGACACTACGGAAAACTACAAAGTTGACGGAACGGCATCTGCAAAATACACAATCACCGCGCGTCCGATAACTGTAAAGTGGAATCCGACACAAACGTTTATATACAACGGACAGTTGCAGGGAATTACGATTGCAAGTGCGGAAGGCGGCGGACAAGTCAAACTCACGAGTTGTGACGTGTCTTCGGCGCAAATCAAAGGTTATGCGGGTGGCGACGTCATACATTTGACGCTTGGCGGCGGAAAAGTACACGTCAAGGATATTCCGTTCGCGATGACGGCAGCTATCGACAGAGTGACAGGGAAAAACTCCGACGGTAGCAATTCCGTTGCAGAAAACTATACACTTATTGTGGATACGGCAGAAAATGACGGAACGTACAATATCGTTGCGGCAAGTTTGCGTTTGGAATATACATCAGGTGTCGTAATCAAAGAATATGACGCAACGGTGTCGGCAAACGTTTCCGATCTCACGTTCAGAGTTGTCAGCAATACAGCGGCGACATTGCCGCAAAGCAGTTTCAAGATAACAGGTGTGTATCTTGACAAACACGTGGGCAATGACAAGACAGTGAAAGTGACCGTGAAATGCAACGACACGAGCGGCGACTTTGCATACGTTGGAGCAGATACGTTTGAGATTGCAAATGTCGGCTTGATTACGCCGAAAGAGCTTGAAGTCAAGCTGGACAAGTTGCGTAGCGGCAAGGCAACGAGAGTGTACAACGGCGCAACGTGGTACGGCGGCGAGAAAGGAGCAATGTATTCGAGCGGAACGAGCGCACGCAGCGCGGTTTATCGCTCGGGCGAAGGCTTTGTCGTGGACGGTTTCCCGTCGGCAGAACAGAGCGGAACTGTGACGATAAGCGCAGTGTACAAGGAAGCGGACGCAAAGCGTGGCGAATTTGACTCGTACGTCAACTTTGTGTACGTGGACGAAAACAACGTGTATCACAAAGGCACTGTCGCAAATAAACTGTTCAAGACGCTTGTGTTCTCGATAAGAGGCGAATGTGCACAAAACTACACCTTTAAGGTGACAAACGGCACCGATGCGTACAGTGGCACCGTGGGCAATGCGACACAATCGGTCACGGTGTACGACTCTCGTGACGAGCAAAACAAGGATAAACGTCCCGCAAATGCAGGCACTATCAACATCGAGATCACCGTCAAGTCGTTCAAGGTGGAATACACCAACACGTCGCAGAGCTATGCAAACTCCGACAACACCTACAACACCGATTGGAAAGCGGTTGAAGCCACAAAGACTCCTGATGGAACAACGGTCACGGTGCTCAACGGTTGGATGACGGATGAAAGCGGCAATCCGAAGACGTACAACAAGTATACGGTCATTCGCGGTCGCATGGGCAGCAAGCAATTGTCCGCTCAAGTGTCGGGCGAGAAGGGCATGGAGCACAACTACAACATGAGCAACCAGCCCATACTCACCATCGGCTATTTCGTGGACAAGACCGATTTTGAAGTCGGGTCGATTGCAAGCCTTATGATCGCATCGTACTATTGGTATGCGTCGCAACACGCCGATTCACCCGACTTTACGCCCATCGTTTCGGCAGGCTCGGAGTGGGTGTCTATCGTGACCAACGAGGTGTACGGCACGGGCGCGTTCGGCGAAAGCAACAAACCCGCAGACGCTCCCGAAAACTGCAATAGTTGGGACGAATACTTTGCGTATATCGAACAAAAAGAAAACGTGACCGTGTTCTTGAACGAATACGAGAAAAATTCTTGGGGTTACTACAAGACAACGCAAACCACCACAAAACCCGCATACATTTCATATAGGCAAACAGCTGACTTCACGGGCATCGTGAAACAGGCGGATATAGAGATTCTCAACAACTTCTTCACAACGTACACGTTTGGCGAAGATGGCACTGCAACCCCAACGCAACACACGTGGGGCAAGGGTGGCGAGTATATCACCAACTTCCTTAAACCGAGCGTTGGCAACGTGTTGACGGCTCTCGGAAGCGTGTTTGTGTCAACGGGTGACGGATTTGGCGGCACGTACAACGGCAACGGCTACGTCATCGAATATCTCAATATCTACGGCTTTGGCGGCGCAACGCAAAACGTCGGCATGTTTGACAAGATCGGCAACGGCTCTGTGAGCGGCTTGCATCTTAGAAACGTCACAATCAGCGCAAACGGCGGCAACGTGGGCGGCATCGCAGGCGAGATTCTTGCAGGCGAAGCAAGCAGTGACGTGACCAACGTGTCCTTCCACGGCTCTATCACCGTAAGCGGCAGCGGCAACGTCGGCGGACTTTTCGGCAAGAGCGCAAGAAAGGTTGAAAAGGCAATCGTTCTCGGAACTATCACCGCAAACGGCGGCAGTGTAGCAGGCGTTGTGGGCAGTTTGTCGGGTACGCTTTCAAGCGTTGTGTCGCTCATGCAGGTGGACGCATCCGGCACTGTCGCACCTATCGCAAACGGCGGAACGGTGACTGACTCGACATATCTTGCCAATGCGGTTTGGAGCAAGGACGGCAACGGAAAGATAGCCTATGCAGGCGGCAACGGCACGGCAAAGTCCTATGAGGAATTGATGGGCGGCTCGACAAGCGGATACGGCAAAGACAACAAGTATTATTACGCAGGCGAAACCCCCAACACAAAGGGCGAGTATGACGTTATAGACGACGTGTTGCTCTCAAAACTTGATGTGGATAACAACTCAAATCCGCGCCAAAGCATGAGACTAAGAGACGTCGTTGACGTGTATTTGCTCATGTATTCGCTTTCCGAAACCACGGCAACAGAAAGCGGTGATATCAACGGCGCAAGAACGTATACGATAAGCACAACAAGCTGGCTTGTGGGTGACAAACACGGCACAAGCAAGACTGACGCAATCGTGATTGCAAACAAACAAAACGTCGCACTTTTGAGACAACTTCGCTTTGCAACGTTTGTTATGATGGTTGATTTGACAAGTTACGAAGCGCAATCGTTTGGCGGCGCGTTCTACGGAACAATCTATCAAAACGGACATTCTAACCCAACGGATTGGCTGAATGCGTCGTTTGCGGACGTCACAAACGCAACGATTGTGAACGAATAAAAAAAGAAAAATAAACAAATTGTGCGAAAAATCAAATAAAACCGCTCGCTGTATTGTATATATTTATATTATAATATAATATAACCGAATACGGCGCGCGGCGCGCGCAACACAAAGGAAGGATATGGACGCTTCTCGCAAAAGCATTTTGAAACTGGTGTTTGGCATCGCCATTCCCATTCTCATCATGATTGTCACCATGGTTATGGTCGGCATGTCTTTTGCGTGGTTTACGGATGCGGACAAGGTGACGATCGAATCTATCACCATGTCCACGGCGGAAGCGTACAGAATCTCGTTTGCAAGACAAAACGAGCTTTGCAACAATCTCGAATACATGGGGCAGACCGCGCTCACCAAGGACGGCTATCTCATGTCCAAGGCAAAAGCCGGCGAAAACACGCTTTTGCAAAACGACAGGGCATACTATTTTGTCAATGCGGTGTCGCTTGACACGCTCGGCAAAAAGGTGGATTTCCGCATGTCGTTTGACGGCGCAAAGATCTATCAGGTACAAAAGGACGCAAACGGCAACGTTGTGAACGGTGAAGACGGCAACCCCGTTGTAATCCCCAAAAAGACTTATGGCGAGGCGGAAGGCAACAGCCCGATTGCCGAGATACCGTATGCGTTTACGTGGTTTTTCACTCCGCGCGGCAACAGAATAAGCGGCAATCACACAGTTGACGGTGACAAAAAAGTGCATGTCGAACATCTCGATCCCAAGGACAGCGACGTTTGGTACACTCCGTACGGCAAACTCGAGTTCAAGGACGGCAAGGTGGCAAAAGTCAACGGTTCGGCAACGGTTGACGGAGTGTCAATCGCAGAATACAGCATAAAAAACGTTGACGGCACGGATATCGTGGATTTCCAAACGCAAGGCGCATCGCTCGGCACGGGCAGCACCGACACGTCGCAACTTTTTGACTTCTACGTGGTGTTTGCGCCCGAAAAACTGTTTTGGATGCAGTATTTTGCAAAAGATTGCGACACCACCACGGTTTCCGACTTGTACAAAGAAAACGTCAACAAGGCAACGGGCGGCCGTATCGATCAAATGTACTATGCAAGCATGGGATATTCGGGCTGCACGTTTGAATTCTCGGCAATCATCAACGTCATCAAACTCAACGAAACAACGGATATAAACGGATAAAATGAACAAAACAAAGCGCACACTCATCATATCGTCGATTGTTATGGCACTGGCTTTCATCGTTACGGTGGTCAGCGTAACAGCCGCATGGTTTTCAAACGTCTCAAGCTCCAAGCAAGACGGTTTTATCATTGGCTCGACGACTTTGAAAGAGTCCGCAACGATATCCATTGACACCAATGTGGGCGGATCGAGTGACGTTAGCATTTGGCCTGCGGTGGTGAAGAAGGGCTATCTCGCGCAAGGCGGAGTCGCGCCCGCGGGCAAGGCTCTCAAAACAAGCACGGCAATCGTGCCCACCAAGGCAAAGACCGCTGTTGTGTATTTCCCCATCAACTTTGTCGGCGCGCCCGATTCAAAAGTAAATGACAAGGGCGAGATTGTAGAAATCGACGGAAGAAAGTCGCTGCAAGTCAACTTGAATTTTGCGTCCACCGAGGCAAATCTTATCAAGACGGAGCAGGACGGCAAACAAGTCGTGACCGGCACGAACAAGGATGTCAAAGGGGCTTTCAACGTGGAGCTCGATATGGTGTCCGTTGTCAAAAACGGCGACGCATACACCATTACGCCTATCGATATGACGGGTGTAGATCCCAAAAAACTTTCGGGCACGGACAAGATTTATTGCAATCAACCGTCTCTTGAAAACGGCGAGCCGGGGTATTACTTGTATCTTCTCGTGATGCCCGGTGAAACCTATTACGTGCGCGCCACGATATATTTCAATCAAGTGGACGAAGAAGTGGATGTGGAATTGTTGTACACAAGCGTGTTCTTCAATTTCGTCTTGAAAATGGACGTGGACAAGACCGTCAGGGACTTGCCGGTTGCAACGGCATAAGGAGAGAAAATGCACAGAAAATACAGACTTGCGCTTGCAATCGCATCAATCGTGCTTTTCATCGTGGCTATGACCGCCACGGGAGTTTCCTATGCGGTTTGGACGTCCCCCGAAGGCAGCGTCAGCGGTGAAGGCACGACAACGGTTTCGCCATCCGTCAACGCAAACGAAGGCTATGTGTGGGCAAAGTATTTCAATTTTGAAACGATAACCGAAGAGGGTATCAAATATGCGGCAATCACCACGTTCTATGCCGACGGCGCGCAAGCGGCAGGGCTAAACCTTGCGGACGTGTATATCCCCAAAGAGTTTTGGGTGAAAAAGGACGGCACACGGCTGTATGTCAAAGACGAGCTTGCCGATTTGGTCGCAGGCAAAGACTATGACGTGTACACGACAAAAATCATCACCAACCGCATTTTTATGGACGTGACGCTCAAACAATTGCCTGTCAACGTGTATATCCCAAGCGGCGTGACAAAAATCGAGACGGGCGCGTTCTCGGGGCTTGCCAATCTCCAAAAAGTCGTTTTCTACGTTGCAAACACTTGTACGATCGAGCCATACGCCTTTGTGGATTGCCCGAAACTCACCGTTGTGGAGCAAAAGACCGAAGGTAAGATCAGCGGCATGAAAGGCGTGTCTTTCGTATCTTGCGGCATAGATCCGATTAAATAAAAGAAAATATATTATAATTTTCAGCAAAATCGCACGCAATGTTTGACACAACTCGTTTGTCTTGCTATAATGATTAGGCTTGATATCGAACGAAAGATCGATTGCGTTGTGGAAGCGTATCGAAGTGGTCATAACGAGGCGGTCTTGAAAACCGTTTGGGTGCAAGCCCACAGGGGTTCGAATCCCTTCGCTTCCGCCAAATTGCTGCTGTGGCTCAGGTGGTAGAGCACATCCTTGGTAAGGATGAGGTCACCAGTTCAAGTCTGGTCAGCAGCTCCAAAACAGTGTTTCAGAAGAAACACTGTTTTTTTATATTCTTGTTGCCCGTGGGCGACAAGAATATAAAAGCACGATTTTTGCTAAAACCGTGCGGAGCTGCCGGTGCCTTCACTCCGACATGGAAAAATACTGCGTGCTTTTCTCTGTCTACGTTCGTCTTCATCAGCAGTGGCGAATCAAAGTATCGTCAAGTAAATAGTTCAGAATGCACACTGTTTTTTATATTCTTGTTGCCCGTGGGCGACAAGAATATAAAAGCACGATTTTTGCTAAAACCGTGCGGAGCTGCTGGCGCCTTCACTCCGACATAGAAAAATACTGCGTGCTTTTCTCTGTCTACGTTCGTCTTCATCAGCAGCGGTGAATCACAGTATCGTCAAGTAAATAGTTAAAAAGAAACGCTGTTTTTTTTATATTCTTGTTGCCCGTGGGCGACAAGAATATCAAAGCACGGTTTTTGCAAAAACCGTGCGGAGCTGCCGGCGCCTGCGCTACTGCAAATAAAAATACTACGTGCTTTTCTTTGCATCCGCTTGTCTTCATCAGCAGTTCAATCGGACAAATTTTATTGAGCTGCTGGCGCCTTCACTCCGACATAGAAAAATACTGCGTGCTTTTCTCTGTCTACGTTCGTCTTCATCAGCAGCGGTGAATCAAAGTATCGTCAAGTAAATAGTTCAGAAGGCACACTGTTTTTTATATTCTTGTTGGCCGTGGGCGACAAGAATATAAAAGCACGGTTTTTAGCAAAAACCGTGCGGAGCTGCCGGCGACATCGCACGACGATTGAGAATACTTCGTGCTCTCATCGTCTTTGCTTGTCTTCATCAGCAGTCAAACGGATAGATTTGATAGAGTAGGCGCACGGCGATTGAGCGCAAGCGGCAGTCTATGCCTGCGGATTTGTAAAAATGTTGATTGACACATGTGTGCACATTTGCACATGTGTCTTAATATGATACGGTTTGTTTTTTTATAAAATCTTTGCAAATCGCACGCGTATGTTGTATAATATTTACACTAGATTACCATGGAGTAACACTTATGAAAAAGAACAAGTTTATTTTGACCGTTCTCGTTCTTGTGCTTACACTTTGCATGCTTGTTGCATGCGGTGAAAAACCACAAGCCCCCAACGGCAACCAGCAAGGCGGAAGTCAGACGTCAACCTATTTTGCATACAACCTGAACGATATGTTTGCAGGATATGCAAGCGGCGCGAATTTCAAGGTGGATTGCGATGTGTACGTTTCCGATATGCAGAACGTCAATTACACCGATCACTACGAGATTGACGGCAACAACATTCGTTTCAAATACGAGGACGAAGGCGAGACGATGGTTGACTACATATCCGTCAACGAAAAGGGCGAGTATTTCTACTATGCCGACAACGGCGACGGCACGTATGAAAAATTGGACAAGTCGGACAAGTGGTTTGACGTGTTCATGGGCGCAATAATGGAGTTTGACATCGGCGCGCTTGCAAAGGCAACGTTCAAGAGCGTACTTGAAGGTGCGCCCACCGCACAAGAAGTCACCGACAAATACAACAAATATCAAGTTGAAAATCCGCAAAGCGTGGCAACCGATTTCTTCGGCGCAATGGAAGGCGAAACGTTCAAGTCTTTCACTGTCGAGTGCAAAAACGGTGAGATAGGCAAAATCACGATAGAATCCGAAGCCGAGTATGAAGGTGAACAATATCCTTATAAATACGAACTGACAATATACGGCAAAGGCACGGTTTCCATAGATTTGGACGAGCTTGTCATCGGTGGCGGAAGCACCGAAACGGGAACGTACAAGGCTGAATTTACCGATTATAAGTTTACAAACGAAAGCGGTATCGAATTCTCGGCAAACGCAAATTCAAACGGGTTTACGAACGGACGCGGCGTACAATTCTTGCAAAATGGCGGTGAAGTCGAAATCACTACGTCAACGAGTCTCACCAACGTGACGAAAGTCACTCTCGTCGTTCAATCCAATGCGGACAACGGAATGAACGTTGCCGTTGCGGTCGGCTCGACCAAATTTACGTCCGGCGGAGCAGAAAAAGTCAAAGTCGACAAATGCTCTAATTACGACGTTCTCACAACAGTAGTTTTCGGAACGCAGAGCGGCGTTGACGGCGTATTGAAAATTACGCTTTCTCCGACCGGTGCGAAGAAATCGATGTATATACTTTCCGTTGAGATCGAGTGCGGCGGTGCGGGCGGAGACACTCCTGCTCCCACACCGACGGAAACTATGCCGTCTCAACAATACGATCCCGCAAAAGTTGACAAGAGCACTCTTCGCGAGCAAATGAAGAGATACTTTGAGAAGGAAAGAATCGGCAATCCGTTGCCCATTCCGTCAACCGACGCATACAACCTTTTGGTCATTCCGGTGCAATTCTCCGACACTACGATAAGTAGCACGCAACTTGACAGATTGGGCAAGGCATTCAACGGCACGAGTGCGGATACAGGCTGGGAAAGCGTCAATTCCTACTACAAAAAATCGTCTTATGGCAAACTCGACATGACTTTTGACGTGCAAAAGCCGTTTGTCACCGATAAAAACTACAAATATTATGAAGACTATTCGGGAAACATCACCGTGGACGGCGAAACAATCACCAAGACGGGCGATATTCTCTTGCTCGAACTTGCGCTTGCCTATTATGAGCAATCGCTCGATTTGACAAAGTACGACACGGACAATGACGGCATCATCGATGCGGTGTATCTCATCTATTCCGCTCCCGTCACTTATGATAGCGAGGCAAATGCGGACTCGATTTATTGGGCGTATGTCACCACGTATCCCACCGAAACGCAAAAATACGACGGATTGGAAGTGGGATATTATCTCTTTGCGGGCTTCGATTTTATGGACGAGCACACCGGCAACAGCAACGATACGTATCTCGGACAAGAAGGATACACTCCGTATAGCGGGCTCAAAATCATGGCGGAGACCTACATTCACGAGACGGGACACTTGCTCGGTCTTGACGACTACTATGATTATGAAGATGCAAAAGGCTCGGGCGAAGGTCTTGGCGGTGCGGATATGATGGACTACAACGTTGGCGATCACAATGCCTATTCCAAGCTCATTCTCGGCTGGGTTGATCCCACTGTCATTACGACGACGCAAACCGTCACAATCAACGCCTTTGAATCGAGCGGTCAATTCCTTATGGTGTTGCTCGACTATGACGGCACGTATTTCAGCGAATACTTGCTCATCGACTTATACGCAAACACGGGACTTAACGCACTCGGCGCAAGCCAGCAGAACTCGCTGTTGTATTATGACTCAACAACCAAAGTGGGCGCGGAGTATGGAGTGAGAATTTATCACGTTTCGTCAAGCATCAAAACGCCGTACAACGATGACTACGGTTCCTTCACGGACAACAACAATTCCGTCAGCGACACCGCGCTCATCAAACTCGTTGAAGCGGACGGCGAAAAGAAATTCGCAAGCACGGAAGGCTATGCGGAATCCACTGACTTGTGGCGAGCAGGCGATAGCCTTTTGAGCGTGTTCCCCAACTATGCGAGAAACGACAACAAAAAAGTCAACTTCGACATTCACATTGACAGCGTTTCAAAGACGAGTGCAACGATAACGATTACGTTCACGGCATAATGTGCGAGTGAATAAGAAAATGAACAAGCGGAGACTTCGGTCTCCGTTTTTCGTTTTTCCGCATTGTTTTGTGTTGTTTGCGATTCTCGTATTTTTTACGAAAGATTGAAAAATGTCGCAAAAGCGTTTTGTGAAATATGCCGCAAGTTTTTCAAAGTGTTCTCGTTTTTTCGATTGCGCATTTGAGAATTCTCGTATTCGTATATTCAAATATGTGCAATCGAACATTTGTCGATGAAAATTTGAATAAGCATTTACGGAATCAAAATTGTGTGCTATAATCTATACATTATTTAATGATAAGGTGAAAAATGAAAACCAAACGTAATCAATTTTTCAAGCAAACGCAAAACGACGTTGAAGTTTTGCTCACCGATTCCCCCGAAGTCAAACAAGCAATGAAAAAGCGTAAAACCGTGCAAAAAGCGGTCACGTGGTCCATTGTCGGCGCGCTGTTGTTCGTGCTTGTTCTCAACGTGGTGATCCTTCCGCTCACAGGTTCGCTTTCAAGAGTCCCGTCGGTGGACAGTTACGGCGGAGACAATCCGTACATAACTTTTGACGATGAGGGCGGTTTGCTCCTTTCCGCTCACCGCGCGGGCGGCGTACTTGAACCCGAAGAAACTATGGCGGCGTTCAAGCAATGCATGGAAAGCGCAAAAGTGGAAGGCTACGTCGTTGACATTCTCGAATTCGACTTGCATCTCACCAAGGACGGTCAACTTGTGCTTATGCACGATCACGAAGTGGATCGCACGTCTGACGGCACGGGCAAAATCTGCGACTATACTCTTGCAGAGCTCAAACAACTCAACTTCGGCTACAACTTCAAAGACCAAAACGGCAACTATCCGTATAGGGCAGAGGGCGCGGATCTCTCAAACGTCCGAATCGCAACTCTCACCGAAATCCTTGACTATGTGGAAAAAGTCGCGCGTACGGACAAATCCATGAAATACGTCATCGAGATCAAAGACGGTGACGAAGTCGGCAAGAGAGCAATGGATATTCTCTACGATGCAATGAAAGAATACGACATCGTAAACCGCACCGTGTTCGGCACTTTCAAGGGCGAGATTTCAAAGTATGTTGACGAGTGCAACGCAAACGGCAAATTCGACCAAAAAGTCGTGCGCTCGGCAGGTATAAGTGAAGTTCTTGATTTCTATTTTGCATTCCTTTACGGAAATACGAACGCGAAATTCAACTTCAAAGTCTTGCAAATTCCTATGGGATTCAACGGATTTTTCGACCTTTCCACAAAGGCTTTCATAGACTTTGCGCATCATCTCGGAATAGCCGTTCAGTACTGGACAATCAACGATCCCGCTGACGTTGTCAAACTCCAAAAGAACGGAGCGGATTGTGTTATGACGGATGATCCGCGCATGGCATACTTCGCCCTTCATCAAGATCGCTAAATTGCGCCTAACTTTGTCAGCACCCCGAGCTTGCCAACTCACGTACGTTCAGTACGCTAGGGTTGTCATTCTCGGGGTGCTTTCGCGTTATGCATCGATTTAGCGACTTGATGAGCCATAGTAATTCTATGCTAAGCGGCAAACAACTGCGGCAGAGCCACGCTTTCGTCAACTCATGTATTACTTATACATTAGGGTTGTCGTTAGCGTGGCTCTTTCTTGTTCTTCATCCGTTTATCGACTTGATGAACTGTGTAAAAGTTCAATGCCAATCGCACAAATTTCCATTCATCCCGAGCCTGCCAACTCACATGCGTTCAGTACGCGAGGGTTGTCGTTAGCGTGGTGCTTTCTCTATACAAAAAAACGCTCGCCAAGTGACGAGCGTTTTTGAGTTGTATTTTAGCGTGTCGGGATTTTATTTCTTTGCTTTTTTCTCTTTGCCGAGTCCTTTAAGGAATCTGCGGAAGCCGCCTTTTTTGCCGTTGAGCATATCTTCGATACCTGCAAGTGCGCGGTCGTTTATAAGTCCCATAGACCAGGATGCAATTGCGCGGTAGGGCATATCTTTGACGGAGTTTGTGAGCATTTCGGGGTTTTCAGCCGAAAGTGCCACGAGATTGACTGCACCGACTGCGAAGCGATACATAAATCTGCCGAAGCCCTTTACGTTGCATTGTCCGATTGTGTTGTTTGCCGTGAATTCGCCTTTTTCAAACGGCTTGTTTTCAATCATCTTTGCGCCGTACAACGCTTCGAATTGCTCGATCGGGATTTCCTTTGCGTTTGCAATATCGTAATATGCAGGTGCGGACTTTGTGTAGTCGGGGATAGGCGCGTCGGGATTTTTTGACGTAACGTTGACGTGTCCTTCGAGTTTGATATCTCTTGAAGACGCTCCGACGAGAATTGCGAAGTCGCCGCTTTCGACGTGCCAGTCGTTTATTGCAACATTGTAATATGCAAATGCGCGAGAGACAAGCGTGACAGTGACGTCTTTTTCTTCGCCCGGGTTCAAAAATACCTTTTTGAAACCTTTAAGTTCTTTTTCGGGACGATAAAGTGTGCTTACGGTGTCTTTGACGTAAACTTGAGCGATTTCCGCGCCTGCCACTTTGCCCGTGTTTTTGACTGTGAACGTGACGGTGAGCGGTTCGTCTTCGTTTATGTCGGTTGCGCCGAGACGGAGATTCGAATATTCAAACGTTGTGTAACTCAAACCGTAACCGAACGGATATTTGACTCGCTTTTTCGCGCTGTCGTAATAACGATAGCCTACGTAAACGCTTTCGCGGTATTCAACGGTTCTCGGCCCCATACGGAAGTATTTCGCGCCGATATAATCGTTTTCGTGCACGGGGAAGGTTTCGGCGAGTTTGCCCGACGGATTGACTTTGCCGTAAAGAAGATTGTAGGTCGCTTCGCCGCCTGCCTGTCCGCCGAGATAAACGTTGAGTATTGCTTTTACGTCTTTGTCCCAGTTTCCGATTTCGACGGGTGAACCGCATGAGAGAACGACGATGACGTTTTTGTTGACTTTGAGAAGTTCGTTGACTAGCGTCACGTGAGACGACGGCATCTTGATGTGCGAGCGGTCGTAACCTTCCGACTCGAAAGCGTCCGTGAGACCGATGAACAGAATGACTGCGTCTTTGCCTTTTGCCGTCTTGACCGCTTTGTTTATAAGGCTCTTTTTGTAGCCTTCACCTTTGAGCGTATAGCCGTCTGCGTATTCGTATTTTTGTCCCGCATTGTCGAGTGCGTCAAGGAAAGTCGTGATTTTGTGGGGAAGGATATGGCTCGAGCCACCGCCTTGATAGCGGAGTTTCTTTGCAAGTTTGCCGATGACTGCAATTGATTGTTGTTTGTCAAGCGGAAGTGCGCCGTCGTTTTTGAGAAGCACTGCGCCGCCTTCTGCCGCGCGTCTTGCGATTGCGTTGTGTTCTTCTATGTCGTACGTTACGCCTTTGACTTCGCGCACGGTGTTCTCGTATGCGAATTTGATGAGACGAAGCACGACTCTGTCAAGGTCTTCTTCGGATATAGTGCCGTTTTCGAGTGCTTTGTAAATGCTCTTGTCGTTGAGACCTTTGCTTCCCGGCATTTCAAGATCAAGCCCTGCTTTTATGCCTTCGCCGCGGTCGTTAACCGCGCCCCAGTCGCTCACGACGATACCCTTAAAGCCCCATTCGTCACGGAGTACATCGGTGAGAAAACGCTTGTGGTCGGAAAGGTATTTGCCGTTGAGACGATTGTATGAGCACATGACGGTTGTCGGTTGTTCCGTCTTGACGATATGCTCGAATGCAGGCATATAGATTTCACGCAACGTACGCTCGTCAACTATGGAGTCGATGCACATTCTGATATATTCTTGGTTGTTTGCAAGATAGTGCTTCAAGGATGTGCCGACGTTCATCTTCTGCACGCCGTGCACCCATGCCGCGCCCATGCGACCTGCAAGGAAAGGATCTTCGGAGAAATACTCGAAGTTTCTTCCGCAAAGGGGACTGCGCTTGATGTTTACGCCGGGACCGAGCACGGTGGATACGCCGAGACTTTGCGCTTCAACCGCGATTGCCGATCCGACTTCTTCGATAAGGTTTTCGTCCCAACTCGAAGCGGTGGTGACTGCGCCGGGGAAGCAGGTTGCAGGCTCCGGCGTTTGCATGATGTTCACGCCACCCGACATCTTTTCTCTTCTGAGACCTACAGGACCGTCGCTCATGCGCACGGCGGGAATATCGACGTCGTCGCGCTTGACGGGTTGAGTGAGCCAGGTTGTCGAACCCGAACACATAGACACTTTTTCTTCTAGTGTGAGTTTTTGAAGAATGGCTTGATAATCTTTGTCGTTCATAATTTTCTCCTTTTGGGGATTGCCGACGTAAATCGGCGTTTATATGTTTATTTTTATTTTATAAACCGGTTATTTTGTGATTTCGGCAAGTTTTTCCTTGTCTCGAACGGACAGTGGTATATCTTCTTTGAGATAGGTTTCCCACACGTTTATACGGTCGTTTTCATCGATTTTTCGCACTGCTTTTGCCGGAACGCCCATCGCGACGTAGCCGTCCGGAATATCTCTCGTCACGACGCTGCCTGCGGCAATCACGCAGTTTTCGCCGATGGTAACTCCGCCGCAAATCGTCACGTTTGACGCAATCCACGTGCCTTTCTTTATCGTGACGGGTTTTGAAAATTCAAGGTCGTGATAGCCGTCGGGATAGTTTTGGTTTATGCGTTCGTCGGCTATGAGCGGATGGCAGGGCGTTGCAATCGTGACGTTTGCACCAAGCCAAACACCGTCTTCGAGCGTAATCGGGGATATGTCGAGAAGAGTGCAACCGTAGTTGAAGAATACGTCGTTGCCAAGGTTAATGTTCACTCCGTATTCACAGTAGAACGGGGGAAACGCACAAACGGATTTGCCTTTTGAAGACGGAACGAGTTTGTTGAAGATGCGCTGTTTTCTTTTCTGAAAAACTATGGAACATTTGTTGTATCTCTCGCATCTCCACATTCCGAGCGCGTGTTTTAGCATGATGTCTTTGCTTACGGAATTGTAGAGCTTGCCTTCAACCATTCTGTTCCAGTCGGTGCGTTTTCCGTTTTTCATAATCTGTCCTTATTCGTTGTTTTGCTTTTTGTTCTTTGCATAGACAATTTATGGTTTTTCAATTATATAATACATTTTATATTATAAATATAAGAATTAATATCACGATTTATTGTAAAATATCATTTTTCCGTTGTAAAATACAAAAAATGTGATATAATCGTCGTATGAGTGGTGAAAGAGACAAAAAGCTTAATATAGAGATTTTGCCGAAGGGTGTGGAAAATCCACGGTTTCAGCAGCGTGAAAGTGGAATCGTGCACACACCGTACAGGCTCGAAATTGCGTTTTACAATCTCATAAAAAGCGGTGACGTTGAAGGCGTTCACGGAGCTATAGGTCGTTTTATGGAAAACGCGCTGGTTGTCGGACGAATGAGCAACGACGCACTTCGTCAGGCTCAGTATTTTGCCGTGAGCTGCATAACTCTTGCCACAAGATACGCCGTGGAAGGCGGGCTTATGGAAGGGGAAGCGTACAATCTTTCCGACTCGTATATTCAGACGATTGACAAGATGAACGATGTCGCCGATATACTGCAATATCTCGTAGAGAAAGCGATCGAAATCACGACGCTTGTTTCCGCCAACAAAAAAAGGCTCGAATATCCGTCTTACATTCGCAAGGCGATGAAGTACGTAAGTGCGCATCTTCACGAACGCATAAGATGCGAAGACGTTGCAGCGGCGTGCGGAGTCAGCGCGGATTATCTTTCGTCCGCATTCAAAAAAAACGTCGGAGAAAGCCTTTCAAGGTACGTTATGAAAGAAAAACTCGAAGAGAGCAAAACGCTTCTTGCAAAGGGCTACGAGTACGGAGAGATAGGTTATTATCTGGGATTTTGCTCGCAAACGCACTATATCGAGTGCTTCAAAAAAGAGTTCGGAACGACGCCGAAAAGATATGCAAAAATCAATATGCCGATTTGAAAACGAAGAGAAATAATTTTGCGCAAAATTGCCAAATCGTAAGTTTAGTTGTGTAAAAGCGATATAACAATAGCGTTTTGCGCAAATGGAAGTAATACTTTGTTGTATGAAAACCGTATTTGCAAAAAGTAGATATGAACGTTGCAAATATAAAAGAACCCGTAACCTAACGCAAACCAATGCGTTTATATAAAGGAAGGTGCAAATGAAAAACGGCGCGTGGGAGACGCTATTCAAAAAACATTACAACGAAGCGTTGTTGTACGTGTTTTCGTTTTGCCACAATCGCGCGCTTTCCGAAGACATAGTGCAAGAAGCGTACGTCAGAGCGTTAAGGTCGATAAACGAAGAAAAGGACGGCTTCAAATTCTGGCTGTTTAAGGTGTGCAGAAATTGCTATTTCGACTACCTTAGAAAGCAGAAGAGAGTCGAAACTCTAGACAAGGACGTCGAAAGCCAAGAATTGTCACTGGTTGACGACGTCATACAACAAGAAGAATACCGCGCACTGTACAAAGCAATATCTTTGCTTAAAGACAGTTACAAGGAAGCGGTCACGCTCTATTATTTCGACGGATTGAGCGTTAAAGAAGTCGCCGACATCATCGGCATAGGCGTTGACAATGTGAAGATCCAACTCTACCGTGCGCGCATGAAACTGAAAGAACTTTTGGAGAATGAAGTATGAATTTTGAAGACGCATTCAACAACTATAAAAACGGGACTGCCACCGAAGAAGAAAAGGCGTACGTAAAAGAACAAATCGGTCTCGCAAACGCCTTGATTGACGGTGACGAAAAACGCGGTGCAAATTTTATCGAAGCGGATGCGGAGACCGTGAAGAAAGCAAAGAAGAAATTCAAGTGGCAATACGTCGTCGTTCCGCTGTGTGCTTTTGTCGGCACTCTTATTGCGATTGCAGCAATTCTCGGCGGAGTGTTCGGCTCTGCGGCGTCCTATGCAAAGAAACAGATAATGTTTGACAGAGTCGCTTGTTCGGAGATTGCAAAAGCCGAAGCGTTCAGATACCAACAGAACGGAAAACTTGCAACCACCGCGCAAAGCGCGGACGATTTCGTCGTGAAAGATACCGACGCTGAATTTAACTACAATTTTCATGACATTACGACGAGTTATTATACCTGCTACGTCAAGTTGTATTTCGAAGACGAAAAGGCGGTGTATATAGAAGTCGACACGAGAACGGGAGATGTGAAAAGAGTGGTTGTGAAGAAAAACGATTGACTAAGCCACGGCCGATTTTGAAAATCGCAAATCTACTGTGAATTGTGACAGAATGAGCCAAAACCGAGAAAGTGCGCACGCGCGCTTTTTCTTTTTGTGTCAAACAAATTTTTCCGCTTATTTTTATATTATCCTTGCATACAATATGAGTATGTGGTCGAACGTTATAAGCATGGACAAATGCTATGAAAGAGAATTGAGATACATTCTTAAAGAACTTGGGAAGATAAAAGACGTGTCGTATGCGCAGGAAGAGTCGCGCCTTAGAGAGTGGATATATCTTGCGTGTGCGTGCGAGAGTCGCGACGAGGTGGAAGAAAAAATCAACGAGATAATCGAAACCGTGTATCTCGCCTTTCTAAAAACCGCGTATTTCAGAGAGCGGATACCGCTGTGCAATTTCAATCATGCGAAATGTGTGCTGCTTTCGTCTATCGTATGTTTCGACAACGATTTTGAAAGCGGCATAATTCAAAAGTCGCTTGCAAACACGCTCGACCTGAACGTTGACGGCATATATAATTTTAGATTGAAGAGTCTGAAAGAAGCGTGGGACGAAGTTGCGCAGGTTGCGGCAAGACTTCTTGAAAACAGCGTGTGCGATGAAGACGTGTTCGAGGTGGCGTCGTTCATTGCAGGGAGTGACGGCGGAAGAAACGACATCTTGATTGACGGAAGAACGGTGAAGAACGTGACCGAACATAAAACCGTTGTGCCGATAAGTCTGTTTGACGATGAAGAGTTCGATATGCTTTTTTCAATCATAAAAGAAAAACCGAGAGAAATAGTGGTTGCCGGGAATTGTTTTTCTCGTCCTATGCTGGATTCTCTTAGTAGAATTACAAAAGTAGTTGAAACCGCATAAAACACGATAAGTATTGCAAAATCATCGAAAATTCGGCAAAAGTCGCTAAAATGCGCAAAATTGCGTGTTTTGAAAAGTCGATAAAACACGAATAGTGTTATATAATGTATATATAAAATACGATAAGTGTTGTGTGATAATTCGATGACAAAAGAAAAGCAAGGCTCGAACCTTGCTTTTTGTATTATTGAATTTCGCAATAACTTTTGTCGTGTAAGTTGACGTCAGTATATCAGTCTTGCCTTAATCACGTTTTCGCCGCTAATTGCCGAAAGGTCGGGAACTTCGTCAGTGCCCACGATCGTATAGCGGATGCCGTTTCTTGTCGCGCTGACTCCGCCGAACGGGTTTTCTCCGTTGTCCGTCGATATGACGGTATAGCGATGTTTTGCCGACTTTGGAACGGAGAGATTCGGCATATTCACTGAGTTTCTCGTATTGCCGTTTTCGATGTAATCTTTAAGCTGGGTCGCAGCCATAACCGCACAATTGTCTTCTGCTTCCTGCGTGGACGCTCCGAGATGCGGTATTGCGATTATGCCCTTGACGTTCAGACATTCTTCGCTTGGGAAGTCAACGACGTATTTGCGAAGTTTTCCGTTTTCGAGAGCCGATTTGACGTCGGTGACGTTTACCAGTTCGCCGCGTGCGCAGTTTATCAAAATAACGCCGTTTTTCATAGAGTTTATCGCGTCATCGTCGATAAAGCCTTTATTGTCGGGCGTCATGGGTACGTGAAGCGTCACGAAATCGGAATAACGCCAGGCCTGTTTCAAGTCGTCGAATATCGTGACGAAAGGAATTTCCGACTTTGCCTGTTCGCTTATGAACGGGTCGTATCCCGTGACGTTCATTCCGAGTGCGTGCGCGCTTTGTGCGACTTTTCTTCCAATTGCGCCGAGACCTACGATGCAAACGGATTTGCCTTCGATTTCGTTGCCCGCAAACGCGCTTTTGCCTTTTTCTACTTGTTTTGCCACGTCGTCGCCTTTGAGTGTGGCAGCCCAACTCGTCGCTTCAACGATATTTCTTGCTCCGATTATCAACGCAGCGATAACGAGTTCTTTCACGGCGTTTGCGTTTGCGCCGGGAGTGTTGAAGACGGCAACGCCTTTCTTTGCGTATTCGGCATGCGGAATGTTGTTTACTCCCGCGCCTGCTCTTGCGATCGCAACGACGCTTTCGGGAAGCGCGTATTCGTCCATTTTGAAGGAGCGCACCAAAATTCCGACGGGAGATTTTGCGCTGTCGGTTACGTCATAGTCCGCAAGCGTTTCGTTTGCAAGCGGTGAGATTGAGTTGAGTTTTAGTATTTCCATAGTTTTTCCTTTTTCAAACGTCGTGCGGAAAGCCGTGTGAAGAGCTAAGTCTAGCGCATTCGTTTTGACGGACTTTCCTGCACGATAAAGCGCGCCTAAAAAGGCGCGCAATCGGTTTTATTTGTTTTCAAGTTCGAATTTCTTCATGAATTCGATGAGAGCTTTCACTCCTTCGACGGGCATTGCGTTGTAGATTGACGCGCGCATTCCGCCGACGAGTTTGTGTCCTTTCAGACTCACAAGGCCGTTTTGTTCGGCTTCTTTGACGAATTTTGCGTTCAACTCGTCGCTTGGGGAGACGAAAGGCACGTTCATAAGCGAGCGGCTTTCTTTTTCGACGAAGTTGTTGTAAAAATCGGACTCGTCGATGAAGTCGTAAAGCATTTTTGCCTTTTCGCGATTGATTTTTTCTATCTCGCTCACGCCGCCGTGCGCTTTGAGATAGCGCAGGTTGAGCATCATCATATAGATTGACCAGCAGGGCGGAGTGTTGTAAAGGCTGTTTGCATCGATTTGCGTGCGATATTTGAGCATGGTGGGGCAAATCGGCAATTCGCCGCCGAGCATATCTTCTTTGACGATGACGAGCGTGACGCCTGCGGGAGCGAGATTTTTTTGCGCGCCTGCGTAAATAAGCGAGTATTTGCTTACATCGGCTTCTTCGCTCATAATGCACGACGACATATCCGAGACGAGCGGAACGCCGTTCGTGTCGGGAAGAGTGTTGTATTTCAAACCGAAAATGGTGTTGTTTTCGGTGATGTGAACGTAACTTGCGTCCGGTCTGAAATCGGACGGACAAGTTTTGGGAATATAGGTGAATTTCTTATCTTCGCTTGACGCTACAAGACGAATATCGCCGTATTTTTGCGCTTCTTTGTACGCTTTTTTGGCAAAGTTGCCCGTGACGATATAATCCGCTTTGCCGGTCTTCAAAAGGTTGAGCGGCACTGCTTCGAATTGCGTTGACGCGCCGCCTTGAACGAGAATTATGCGATACTCGTCGGGGACGTGCATAAGTTCTCTTACAAGAGACAAGCACTCGTCGTTGATTGCGTCGTACCATTTCGAGCGGTGGCTCATTTCCATGACGCTCATGCCCGAGCCCTGATAGTCGGTTATCGATGCGCCCGCTTCCTGCAAAACTTCGAGCGGAAGCATGCCGGGACCTGCCGAAAAATTGTAAACTCTCATAATTATCTCCTTATAACGCCGCAATATGCGGAGTGAATGCGTTTGATAATAATATCGTAAATGCAAAGCGGCAGTTTGTAAAGATTTTTTTTTGAAAACAAGGTCGAAATCGCACCTATTTTGCGTCTTTTGATTGAAACTCTTGCTTAAAAGCGAAAATTGATGTAATATAGTATATTGAAAAAATATTGAATAATATCGTGCGCGCAAGTCGCGCAGAATCGGAGAATATATATGGCAAAAAATGCAAAAACAGTCAAAGTCACTTTTCTTGGCGGCGTCGGAGAAATAGGCAAAAACATGACCGCCATAGAATGTGGCGACGACATGATAATCGTCGATATGGGCGCGTCTTTTCCAAACGAAGACAGTCCCGGCATCGACGCGATAATTCCTGACATCACTTACGTCAAGGAGAACATACACCGTCTTCGCGGCATAGTTCTCACTCACGGTCACGAAGACCACATCGGCGCGATTCCGTATTACGTCGACGACTTGAAACAAACCCCGATTTACGGCACGTCTCTCACTCTCGGACTTCTGAAACGCAAACTCGACAAAAACGGCAAGAGCGCGAATCTGAATACGGTCTCGGCAGGAGACACGATTACGCTCGGTTGTTTCAAAGTAGAGTTTATCAAAGTGTGTCACTCTATGGCAGGCGCATGCGCTTTGTCTATAACCAGTCCCGTCGGCACGGTGTTTGTCACAGGCGACTTCAAGATGGATCCGACGCCCATTGACAACAAGAAAACGGACGTCGGCAGGATTGCCGAAATAGGCGCAAAAGGCGTGCTTTTGATGCTCGGAGAGTCAACCAACGTCGAAAGAAAGGGCAGTTCCACGTCCGAAAGAGTGGTGGGACAGACGCTTGAAAGAATATTTGCGGACAATCCGAACAAACGTATCGTCATCGCGTGCTTTTCGTCGTCAAACTATCGCGTGCAACAGGTGCTCAACCTTGCAAACAAGTATCGCAGAAAAGTGGTGCTTGCGGGAAGAAGCATGAAAGGCATCGTGGACGTCGCTTCCGCTTGCGGAGAACTCAAAGTGCCCAAAGGCGTCATCGTGGACAGCGTCGGAAAATTGCTCCCGAGCGAAACCGTGGTGCTTGCAACGGGCAGTCAGGGCGAGCCGCTCAGTGCGCTCAACAAACTCTCAAAAGGCGAGTTCAACAAGATAAATCTCGGCACGGACGATTTGGTGGTGCTTTCGTCGTCTCCCATTCCGGGCAACGAAAAAGCGGTGTACGACGTCATCAACGACTTGTTCAGGAAGGGCGCAAACGTCATCTACGACAGCATGAACGACATTCACGTGTCGGGGCACGCTTACGAAGAAGAGTTGAAACTTATGCTCACTCTCGTTCAGCCGCAGTTCTTTATGCCCGTGCACGGCGAATACCGTCATCAGTTCAAGCATGCGGAGATTGCAAAATCGCTTGGCGTACTGACAAAGAACATCGTCATTGCGAACATCGGAGAGAGTTACGGCTTCAATCAAAAGGGCGTGAGACAGCACTCCAACGTCACGGCGGGCAACACCTACGTTGACGGAGTCGTGCTCGAAGACGGCAAATCCGTGATAAACGACCGTCGCTCGCTTGCCGAATACGGCATGCTTCTCGTGCTTTGCGCGGTGGATTTGGAGACGGGCAAAATCGTCGGAGACGTGGATATTATCGCGCGCGGATTCAATCTTACCGAAGACGTGCAGGCAAGCATACGCAACGCCACGCAGGAGACGATAGACGCTGCCGACTTTGACAAAGTCAACGTCAACGACGTTGCAAGGCTCGTCAAAAAAGCGGTGAGAAAACTATTCTACAAAGACAGACAATTCCCGATAATCATTCCGATTATCGTCGAAGACTAAAAACGATTGAGAAAGTTTTGCAAACGGTGTAAACGAAAAGCGTAGTGAACGCAAAAATAAGGTGAGAATATGTTCAGAAAACGCATTATATTGATACTGACGTCAAGAGACGAACCCGACGGAGTGTCCCGAAAACTTGCGGAAGCAATCCGCAAAATCGGCACTCACAACGTCGTCGTGATGAGCGACGACCGCTACGGCTCGGCAACGAAACTTTCCGCACTCGACAAACTTATGGACGAAGGCGGAGAATATCAATATTTGCTTGAGAAAAAAGATAAGAGTGTGCTCAAAGACAAGTTCGCTTTCAAGACTCTGTCAAAGAGAGTCAACCGCATAAACAACCTTATCAAGCGTTTTCACCCCGACTATATCCTTTGCGTGACGCCATACGCTCACCATTGCGCCACAGAAGCAAAACGCAGAGCGAAATTCGACACGCAAATCATTTATATGATGACGTCGTTTTATCTGCCGAAACGCATTCACGACAACATAACCAACGTTTATATCGTCGAAAACTCGGAGATAAAGTCCGCTTTGGTGCAAAACGGCATAAAAGCAAAAGACGTCATGGTTATGGGTTTGCCATTTGAAATCGCACCCGTTTCGGACGCTGAAAAGACGTCGAAAAAGCAAGAACTCGGTTTGCCGAAAGTCAAGACGGTGTATCTGGGAATACAGAACAAGAAAGAACTCGAAAAGGCGTATTCGCTTCTTCTCGATCAGGGCGGAATCGCAAATCTTGCGGTGTATTGCGAAGATCAGAAAGTGCTTTCCGCGCTCTCGGCAAGAGCGTTCACCGTGCCCGATATGAAAGTCGTTTTCATTCAGGAGAGAGACCGCATAGACGAGTATTTGCAGATATGCGACGTTGCCGTCACCGAATACGACGTCGCAACCATTTACAAGTGCATGAAACTCGGAGTGCCGTCAATCGTGTTGTCCACAAACGAACACGAGCAGGCGAACATATCTTTTCTCGTGTCTCACGGCTTGTGTCTGACTGCGAAAGAAGATATAGAAATCGTCGGATTGCTGTATAAGATTTTGCAATCGGACGTCGGAGATTACGTGTCCGAAAACGGTAAGAAATGGGTTGAAATGAGCAGCATCGACAATATCGCGGCGTTTTTGTCGGCGTATATTGCGGTGTGAAAAGTACGAAAGAAAACCGGAAAAATATGCCAAAGATTGTAAAACTGAACGAAATCGCAAAAAAACAGGGGTTCAAACTCGGAGACGACGTGTTGCGCATAGGCGGATACGACATGATTGACGAGTTGGACTATCTTTTCTACGACAACGAGAAGAAATTCTCGGTGGATATTTTGCGCGACGGAAAAGAGAAGACGATTCACGTTCACAAAAAAGACGGACAATCGCTCGGATTGGAATTCAACATAGACATGAAACCCGTGGTGTGCAAAAATCACTGCATTTTCTGTTTCGTTGACCAGTTGCCAAAAAACATGCGTCCCAGCCTTTACGTAAAGGACGACGATTACAGATACAGTTTTATGTGCGGCTCGTACGTGACGATGACCAACGTCACCGAAGAAGAAATAGAGCGCGTCATTCGCTTGAAACTCAGCCCGTTGTACATTTCGGTGCATGCGTGGGACGACGATATAAGAACCTACATTCTCAAAAATCCTAACACGAGAAAACTGCCCGACCAGATGAGAAGACTTGGGGCGGCAGGCATAAAAATGCATACGCAACTCGTCGTGGTGCCCGACGTCAATGACGGCAAAGTGCTTGAAGACAGCATACGCGGCTTGCACGGCGTCGAAGGCGTGGAGACGGTGGCGGTCGTTCCCGTCGGCATGACGGGACACAGAGAAAAGTTGCAACAACTTAAAGCCGTTGACGAGCAGAACGCAAGAGAAACGATTGCGCTCGTTGAGGGACTAAACAAGGAATACGGCGGTTTTTGTTGGTGCAGCGACGAGTATTACGTCAAGGCAAATCTACCCGTCAAAGACAGTTCGTATTACGGTGCGTTCGACCAGATTGAAAACGGCGTGGGATTGCTTGCCGATTTCAAGGACAATTTCGAGTTCGGACTTGACGAACTCGAAGATATGAACATCGGCAAAAAGGTGGACTTCATCACGGGCGTATCGTTTGCGCCGCTTCTTAAAGAGTACGTAAAGACGCTTGAAAAGAAACTCGGCATCGAGTGCGAAGTGCATGCGATAATCAACAACTTTTTCGGTCCGTCCGTAACGGTTGCAGGGCTTGTCACGGCAGGCGACATAATAGAGCAGGTTAAGGGAACGAAGACGGACGCATTCGTCATTCCCGACAATATGCTTCGTGAATTTACGGATACTTTCCTTGACAACAAGACCGTCAAAGAAGTGGAAGAAACACTCGGCGCGCCTATCGTCGTAATATCTCACAGCGGCAGCGACATGGCGAGCAAAATCGCCGAGCATTTCGGATATTGACAACAAACGTAGATGTGCAAAACCACAGAAATGGCGGTTTTTAGCAATGAAATCGAAAGATAAAACATTGATTTGGTGATAAATATGAAACCTTTGGTAGCAATAGTAGGAAGACCTAACGTCGGCAAAAGCACGCTTTTCAACAGAATAGCGGGCAGCCGCATATCCATAGTCGAAAATACTCCCGGCGTGACGAGAGACAGAGTTTACGCCGATTGCGAGTGGTGCGGAAGAGCGTTCACGCTCATTGATACCGGCGGTTTGGAACTTAAAAGCGACGACCAGATGTGGAATCATATCCGCACGCAAGTGGAAATCGCAGTCGATACGGCAAACGCGATATTGTATGTCGTGGATGGCAAAACGGGACTTACAACGGACGACAATCTAGTGTGTTCGTTTTTGAGAAAATCGAAACTTCCCGTCATTTTGGCGGTAAACAAAATCGACAACAACGACATGAGCAACGTTTACGATTTTTACGCGCTCGGTTTCGGTGAACCCCACGCGGTCAGCGCAGAGCAGGGCAAGGGACTCGGAGACCTTTTGGACGCAATCACGGAAGTCATTCCCGAACATCCCGTCGAAGAAGATTCCGACCGCATAAAGATTGCAATAGTCGGAAAACCGAATGCAGGCAAGAGTTCGATAACCAACAGACTTCTTGGGTATGACCGTTGCATAGTCAGCGACATCGCAGGCACGACGCGCGACGCAATCGACACCGAACTCAACGTGGGCGACGACAAATATCTCATCATAGACACCGCAGGTATGCGCAAGAAAAAAGTCGTCAACGAAGACCTTGAAAGATATTCGGTCATGCGTTCGCTTCTTGCCGTGCGCAGAGCGGACGTCGTGCTCATCGTGTGCGACGCATCCGAAGGGCTCACCGAGCAAGACGTAAAAATCGCAGGTTTCGTTCACGAAGAAGGCAAGCCGTCAATCGTGGTGATGAACAAATGGGATTTGGTTGACAAAAACACTCACACCATTTACGAGTTTGAAAAGAAACTCAAAGAAGATTTGAAATATATGGACTATTTCAAATCGGTGTATATCTCGGCATTGAGCGGCAAGAGACTTGACAATTTGCTTCCGCTTTGCAAAGAAGTAGTGGCAAATTCGAGAAAACGTATCCCGACGGGACTTCTCAACGAAGTGGTCGGAGACGCAATTCGCATAAGCGAGCCGCCGTCTTATCTCGGCAAGAAACTCAAGATTTTCTATGTCACGCAAGTGGGAGTTGCTCCGCCGACTTTCGTTCTCAAAGTCAACGACCCGACGATTATGCATTTCAGTTACAAGAGGTATCTCGAAAATGCATTGAGAAAGAGTTTTGACTTTACGGGAACGCCGATAAGATTGCTCGTGAGAGCAAACAACGAAGAAAACTGATTTTCGACAAGAGCAAAACGTCGAAACGGTGCGATACAGGGGCGAAAATGAGAAATAATTACGCAAGATAAATCACGTTGCATTGCACGCAAAAGTTTACGCGCGCAATATGATGTATCGTGGAGTTTGTATGAACTATAAGAATATTGAAAGAAGCCAACTCGAACAAATGCTTTCTCAAGAGCAGAAAGCGTACAAGAAACTCGTCAAAAAAGGCGTGAGCGTGGATATGACGCGCGGCCGTCCCTGCAAAGAGCAGTTGCAAATCGCAATGCCTATGCTCGAAAATGCCGGCAAATGCAACTTTATGATGAGCGGTATAGACGCACGCAATTACGGCGAACCCGCAGGTCTCAAACAGGCGAGAGAACTTTTCGCTCAGTTTTTCGGCGTAAAGGCGGACGAAGTCATCGTGTGCGACGGCTCGTCTCTCGATATTATGTACAACGTGGTGCAGTTTGCGCTTCAATTCGGAATTCTCGGTTCGAAGCCATGGAACAAACTCGACAAGGTCAAATTTATTTGCCCTGCGCCGGGATACGACCGCCATTTTGCGATATGCCAGAACTTCGGCATAGATATGATAACCGTGCCTATGCTTGCCGACGGACCGGATATGGACCTTGTCGAGAGAATTTGCAAGGACGACGAAAGCGTGAAGGGCATTTGGTGCGTTCCGAAATATTCCAACCCGACGGGTATCACGTTCTCGGACAAAGTGGTTGAACGCATGGCAAATCTCAAGCCTGCGGCAAAAGACTTTCGCGTGTTCTGGGACAATGCGTATTGTTTGCATTCGCTCTACGACGAAGACGTAAAACTCAAAAACATCATGGATGCGGCAAAGAAAGCGGGCAATCAGGATATGATTTACGAGTTCTGCTCGACGGCAAAAATCACTTTTGCAGGCAGCGGCGTCGCGGCGTTTGCGTCTTCTCAAAACAACGTAACCGACCTTGTCAAGCGTATGTTCTTCAAGAAAATCAATCCGAACAAAGTCAATCAGGCGCTTCATGTCGAGTTTTTGAAAGATATAAACAACGTCAAGGAAATAATGAAGAAACACGCCGATATTCTTCGTCCGAAGTTTGAACTCTTCGACGAAAAAATGACGGAAGCGTTCAGCGACGTCGAAAATGTGAAGTGGACGAAACCGCTCGGCGGATACTTCATTTCGGTTGACGTGCCGCATTGTGCAAAACGCATAGTGGAACTGGCAAACGGCGTAGGAGTGAAGTTTACTGCTGCCGGCTCGACTTTTCCGTACGGCATAGACGACAACGACTCCAACATTCGTATCGCGCCGTCCGTTCCGTCAATAGAAGAAATGAGTTTTGCGGTTGACGTGCTCGTCGAATGCATAAAAATCGCGCTCTGCGAGTATTACGCAAAATAAAATCCGTTTAAGAATTATATAAACGACTTTGCACTGTTTCTTTTGAGACGGTGCATTTTTTATAGTTTTTACGATAAATGAATTCGTCGTTCGTTAAAAACGGGATATCGATAAAATAGGAATCGGCATGTTGCCTTCGTTAAACGGAGCGACGAAAACAGCGTGAGCATATACGCGTTGCGTGCAATTTCGTTTCGCCGATTTTTCTTCTCGATTGCAAGAATTTTTGGGATTTTAGAATATATCAAAAAGGCTCGTCATAGATTTTAGCAAACCAAATCGGAGGAGTATATGGACAAATTTGACCTTTATCGAGATATAGCGTCACGCACGGGCGGTGACGTTTACGTCGGCGTCGTGGGACCCGTCCGCACGGGGAAATCGACGCTAATCAAGCAGGTGATGCAGAAATTCGTGGTGGACGGAATAGTCAATCAGGACGAGCGTAATCGCGCGATAGACGAAATCCCGCAATCGGCGGACGGCAAAACCATTATGACGACGCAGCCGCGTTTCGTTCCGAACGAAGCGGTGAAAGTGTCGGTTGGGGACAACATCACGCTGAATATGAGACTTATCGATTGCGTGGGATATCTCGTCGACGGTGCGCTCGGCGCAGAAGAAGACGGAAAAGAACGTATGGTTTCAACGCCGTGGGCAGAAGAAGATATGCCGTTCTCGCAAGCAGCCGAAATAGGCACTCAAAAGGTCATAAAAGAGCATAGCACCATTGCGCTTGCGGTGACTACGGACGGAAGTTTCGGCAATATTCCGAGACAGGACTACGTCAAGGCGGAAGAGCGAGTGATAAGCGAACTCAAAGAATGCAGAAAGCCTTTTGCAATCGTTCTCAACGTGGCGGACGAAAACTCCGAGAGCGCACAACGACTCAAAGACGAACTCCAAAAGAAATACGACGCGCCCGTGGTGGTTAAAAACGCGCTGGAAATGAACGAAGACGACGTGAGCGAAATTCTCGAAACGGTGCTCCTTGAGTTTGGAGTGAAAACCATAGATTTCAATCTTCCGCGATGGGTGCAGGCGTTGCCTATCGACAGCGACGTGGTGCAAGAACTTATATCGGGAGTCAAAGATATGGCAGGAGACGTCGAGAGAATGAAAGACTACGACAAAATCGACTCGTACTTTGAAAATGCAAATCTTTGGCAGACTCCGTCGTCAATCAATCTCGACGCGGGCAAGGGCAAAGTCACCGTCGATATGGACGTCAAACGCGGAGTGTTCTTCGACGTGGCAAGCAAGGAATGCGGAGTCGATGTCAGCGACGAATACGACATGCTCGTAAACATGAAATCGCTTTGCAGAAGCAAGGACAAAATCGAGAGATTGCAGTCCGCGCTCGAACAGGTCGAAACGCTCGGCTATGGCGTCGTCGCGCCCACTATGGACGAAATCGAACTCAAAGAACCCGAATTGTTGAGACAGGGCGGACAATACGGCGTACGTCTTAAAGCAAACGCTCCGTCCCTTCACATAATGAAAGTGGACGTCGAGACGGAGGTCAGTCCAATCGTCGGAAGCGAAGAGCAAAGCAAAGACCTTGTAGACGGTATGATGAGCGATTTTGAAAACGACAAGCAGGCAATCTGGAACACGAACATATTCGGCAGGTCGCTCAGTTCGCTCGTCGCAGACGGCATAAACAACAAGTTGCAAACCGTCCCTGCAGAAGCGGAATTGAAACTCAAAAAGACGCTCGGACGTATAGTCAACGAAGGTAAGGGCGGAGTGATTTGTATCTTGCTGTGAATAAGCCGTCGCAGGATAAAATGCGACACTAAACATGAAAAACAGGACTTTAAGTCACCGTTTGTAAAGAATAAAGCGCGCGTATTGTCGTTTGCAATACGAGCGCTTTATTTTGTAGTTTTATTTCGATAAGAAAATATGCGTGTTTACAGTCGATTGTAGATTTTAATTTATTCGTTGGATTCGACGACGTCTTCGAGCATTTCTTCGACGGGAGTTTCTTCGTCTTTCAACCTTACGTATTCGTCATCGGGGAGCGGCTTTTTCCATTTCAAAGTGAGATAGAACACGAGCGATACGATCATGCCGATGCCCCAGCCGATAGGCCACGACCACCATATGCCTTGCGTGCCGAGCGGTTCGCTCAATACGAGCGCAAGCACCACACGCAGAATAAGGTCGGTGAACGTCGTAATCATAAACTTGATCATTCTTCCGCCGCCGCGCAACACGCCGTCGCACACGATTTTCACCGCAACCACGAAGTAGAACGGGGAGACGATGCGCAAGAATTGCATGCCTACGTCAAGCGCGCCGCTGCCTGCGTCTTTCATGAAGAGCATAAGCAGATATTTGCCCGCAAAGATATACACGAGAACGATAGGAATGCACAGTATCCATACAAAGCCGAGACCTGCGCGGAAGCCCGGTTTGATACGTTCGGTTTTGCCTGCGCCGAGATTTTGACTTGTGTAGTTTGAAATGCCGTTTGCAAACGTAAGAAACGACGTCGTGACGAGATTGTTGAGTTTTACGCTTGCAGAATAGCCTGCCATAACCACTTCGCCGAACGAGTTGACCACGCTTTGAATGACAATGTTGCCGACAGAGATAAAACTTTGTTGGAGAACACTTGGGATTGCGATGACGGAAATGTCTTTGAGTATTTTCCAGGAGAAGATTTTCGGCTTTTCGGTGGATTTGATTTTTTTGAGTTGCAGAAGCACGAATACGACGGACAATACGCAACTCACGCACTGACAGATAAACGTTGCCCACGCAACGCCCGCAACGCCCATTTTGAACGTAGCGACGAAGAGAATATCGACGCCGATGTTTGCAAGAGACGAAATCGCAAGGAAGATGAACGGTGTTTTGCTGTCTCCGAGAGCGGCAAATATACCCGTCGAAACGTTGTAGAAGAAGACAAACGGCAAGCCCCAGACGTATATGTCGAGATAAAGTTTGCTATCGGCAAGTATGGTGTCGGGAGTGTTGATGAGTTTAAGAAGCGGAGTGGAGCACGTGAGACCTATCACCATAAGTATTGCGCAAAGCACCGCGCTTGCAATCCAGGTGGTGAAGACAGCCGTCTTCAAATCCGTGTATTTCTTTGCACCGAAAAGTCTCGACACGATGACCGAGCAACCTATGTTGCAACCGAAAGCGAACGCTATGAATATCAGTGTGATTTCATAACTGTTTCCGACTGCCGCCAAAGCGTTGTCGCCGATAAACTTTCCCGCGACGAAACTGTCCGCGAGATTGTACAACTGTTGAAAAATAATGCTGCCGAAAAGCGGAAGACAAAACTTCACGATAACCGAAGAAGGCTTGCCGACAGTCAGATCCTTTTGCATATATTTCCTTGTGCGCATAGCGCAAAACTTTTATTCCGCGAGTATTCTATGCCTATGCGGCGCAAATGTCAAACGAGTGCGTACAAGTTTTCAAAAAAATGTGATTTATGTTTCATAATTTTTGGCAAGCGCAATAAGCACGTGCAAAAAGGCGGTGATTTGCTTGATTTCATCCTTGCTTTTGCCATCGTACAAGACGTTTGCCACGGACACGGCAAGCATATTTCGCCTGCACGCAGAGCCGTTTTCTTCGCGTGGGCGCATGTTATCGATATGCAAATCGTCATCGTTTTCAAAATTGCGCATACTCAAATATATGCATACGAAAAAAATGTTGACTTTTTGCATTTTTGCTTGCAAAACTCCTTGACAACAAAACGGTTTAATCATATAATAGCAAATGTTAAGCGGTCATGGCGGAATAGGCAGACGCGTACGTTTGAGGGGCGTATGGTTACACCGTCCGAGTTCAAGTCTCGGTGACCGCACCACAACAATGAGCAGTCCATAAGGGCTGCTTTTTCTTTTGATTTCACCGAGACTTGAACTCGTTCAACTCGGTAGACCGCAAGCGAAGAGAGACGCAAGCGCAGAGCATTTGCGGACATCGAGCGTAGCGGACATAGCAAACAATCAAAACGCGATAGCGTTGAGCCGAAGGCAAAGTGCATAGCACGGATTGTTTAGCGTAGACCGCACCACAATAATGAGCAGTCCATAAGGGCTGCTTTTTCTTTTGATTTCACCGAGACTTGAACTCGTTCAACTCGGTAGACCGCAAGCGAAGAGAGACGCAAGCGCAGAGCATTTGCGGACATCGAGCGTAGCGGACATAGCAAACAATCAAAACGCGATAGCGTAGAGCCGAAGGCGGAGCGCGTAGCACTGATTGTTTAGCGTAGACCGCACCAAACAATGAGCAGTCCACAAGGGCTGCTTTTTATTTTGATTTCACCGAGACTTGAACTCGTTCAACTCGGTAGACCGCAAGCGAAGAGAGACGCAAGCGCATAGCATTTGCGGACATCGAAAGACGGGATTGAAAAAGCGTCACCGAAGGGGTGACGCTTTTTGAGTGTTGATGCAAAATGGGAGATAAGGATTAGTGTGAGATTTCGTTGGAGACGGTGATGGTGAAGGTTTGATTGTCGCCAAGAAGGTTTAGGACGCCGTTGGTCAGGTTGCTAAAGCCTGTTGCGCTTGAGCCTTGACCGACTGTGTCATGAAGTTTGTAAAGGGTGGTTTTGCCGTCATCGCCGACTGCCCAAATGGCAACGTAGTATCTGTGCGTGGGGACGTACTCGACGTTGATTTGGATATTGCCGCTTGCGTTGGCGGATATGCCGTCAAAGGACTGATATTCTTGGCTGTCGCTACCTTGAACAAAGTTGTAGTCCAACAGCGAGACGTTGAATTTGCCTTGTCTAACGCTGTTTGGGAGCGCGGAGATGTCGAAAATGAGAGTTTCGTTCCATTTGGTCGTGCTGATGGTTTCCGCAACGGTGATAGGCACGACGAGATTTGCCTTTTGCGATGACGTGTTGCCGTTTGAAAGGTCGATGAGCAGGAAAGTTTTGCCGAGCTCGATTTTGTCGGTGTCGATGGATATTGTAAGTTTGTTGATGAGATTGCCGCCGCTTTTATGTTGCGTTTGGGCAGAAATCGCGCCGCTTTCGGTGGCCGGATTGTTTTGTGAGCTTACGCTAGATCCGGGGATTGCCGCTTGGTTGGTGGACTTGATCGACCAGTTGAGAATTGACATATAACTGCCGTTCAAAGACACGGTTAGATCCACGATTCCATTGCCTTTTGCAAGGGTGGTGGGGTTTGAATCGTCAAATTTGGCAAACTTGTTGGCGGATGCCAAAAGGGGCTCGTACGCTTTGAGCGTCACAGCCACGGTCACGTCATCGTTTCCCATGAGAAAATCATAGGTGTTGTCCGAGCGTTTGGACGCGTCCTTTCCGTTGTATGTGACTTTTTCAACGTATTTGTCGGTGACTTTCAAATCGAGCGTGACGGTGACGGTTTCGGCAAATTCCGCTTGGGTTTTGTCAACCGACACGGCGCACTCCTCGGTGGACTGAACGGTGATTTTATGTTTTGCAAAACCTTGCTCCGGCTCGTCATTGTCGCCGCAGGCGCAAAGCGCGAAAACGCTGAAAGCAAGCACGGCAACAAGGCAAAGCGCAATTATTGATTTTTTGGTTTTCATAGTATACTCCTTGCGCGATACACGCGCACTTTTTATTGACAAATTGTAATATAACTCGCGTGCAAAATCAATATTTCAAAACATAATTTTTCAATCTATACGAAAAATTAAGAAAGGATAAGTTTTTTTGACAAAAACGTGAAAAAAACAAAACAAAGGGCATAGAATGCGCATACAGACGGTCAAACGAGCCAAAAACGCTTGACAAAAACGCGGGGGGGGGTAGAATTTTTTTGAAAAAAATAGGAGATTTGGATATGGAACGAGAACAAAAAAATCAGATGCTTGCCGATTTGTACGCGCTGCGCGCGGGTATGTCCGCAATTTCCATTGAAAGAGACAAATTCGGCGTAAAAGAAAAGGCGTATTCAGATGCCAAGCGCAAGGTTGATTGCGCTTGTTACGAGTATGAAAATGCAGAGAATTCCGTATCGCGTTGCGATGAGTACGACAAGAAAGACTCGTTGCAGAAAACCGAAGAGAAGGTAAAACTCGACCGCACATTTAAGAAGACCGTCATCGGTAGCCTTGTCGCAGGTATTGTCGGCGCACTTATTCCGTGGGTTATCTATTTCTTACATGGCGACAATATACAAGATAGCAAGTACGGCTATTCCAATTGGAAAGAATATCTGATAGCGTCTGCGTGCATATTGGGCATAATCTTTGTTGTCGGGCTGGCGATTGCTCTTATCGTGAGAGTCAACAACGGGAAATATTTGCAAAAAAGAATTAAAGAAGAATCCGGAAAATCGAAACAAGATCTCAAAGACGCAAAAGCGCGATTGTCGCAAGCCACCGCAGATTGTGACAGTGCGCAAAAGGCACTCAAAATCGTTTCCAAAGATTACGAGAAAGTGAAATCCGTTTCCACGAAATTGTCGCAAGAGATGTACAACGCACTCGTTGCTCAATTCAAATCCGTGTTGGATATAAGAGATTGGGAACATATCGACCTTATCATTTTCAATTTTGAAACGGGAAGAGCGGATACTTTGAAAGAAGCGTTGCAACAGGTTGACCGCAGAGTGAAAACGGACGAAATCATCGAAGCGATAGAATCGGCAGGAAGCAGTATAGCAGCGACCATCAACGTCACGATGAGAGAGTTGCGCAGCGATTTGAACAAGTCTTTCAACAGACTTTCCGAACAACTTGCAATTCAACACGCCGAGCAAATGACGGCTCTTGGCAATATCAACAGGAGCATCGAACGCACGAACGAGAGCATTGCGAAACTGCAATCCGCCACCGAAAACAACGGCAAAACGCTTGAAAACATTTCGAGCGCGGCAAATCTCAACAACGCGTTGATTGCAAAAATCGGTTACGACAGCATGTCTCTTATGGACGACGTAAACTATATGGTGTTCACCGCTCCCAAGGACGGCGGCACGAGCAACACGAGCTATACGCTCAACGTAAACGTCAAATGAAATGAGCAAAACAAGCGTTTAGAATATCAAAAAATCAATATTATCGGTTTGAAAAAAGGCACTCTTGCGAGTGCCTTTTTTTGATGATGTGATTTGATTACATCTTTGCGATGTATGCCGCAAGCTCGTTGAAGATGACGTCGAGTCCGTGTGCGCCTGCATCGGGATAACCGATTGAACGCTCGCCAACAGTGCCCGCTCTGCCGAGAGTTGCAACGTGAGTCTTGGTGGCTTCTGCGCCTTCGTGAGCAGCCTTTGCGCCGAGAGCAAGACCTTCGCGGAGAGATTTGCCTTCTTCAGCCGCTTTGGTGAGTGCCATTGCGCAGGGTTTGAGAGCGTCAACCAAAGTCTTGTCGCCGATTTCCGCGCCCTTGCCGAAGGACTTCTTGCCGGTCTCGTAAACGCCGCGGTTTGCCTCGGTGAAGAGAAGAGCAACGTCTGCAAGAGAGACTTCTTTCTTGCCGAGCATGGATTTGCCTGCATACTTGAATGCAGAGCCCCAAATCGGACCGCTTGCGCCGCCGCAGTACTCTTTGATGATTTCGCTGCAGCTCACAAGGAATTGACCGATGTCGCCTTTCTTTCTGGTTGCCCAGTCTGCTTTGAGTTGTTTGAAACCTTTTGCGATGGACATACCAAAGTCGCCGTCGCCCATTTTGTCCGCTTCGCAGAAAGGAACTTCGTTTTCGATGATGACGTCAGCCATCTTGTCAACGATTTGCACGAAAGCCGCAGTGTTGATGGTTTCGGTCACTTCGGGCTTGCCTTCGACTTCGTAAACCGCAACTTCTTCGGTTTCTTTTGCCGCCGCTTTCTTTGCGGCTGCGTGATGTTCTTCTGCAACGGGAGCGTATCCGAGTGCTCTGCCGATTGCTTGCACTGCTTCGAGAGCCGCTTGTGCTTGTTCGCTCATAGCCGCGCCCCAAGTGAGAGCAGGGGTGTTGACGGGGAAGTCAACAAGCGCTTTGAGCTCGCTGTCCACTCTCAACACGGAGATGGACGCGCCTGCCATATCGATGGAAGTCATGAAGTTGCCGACGATGGTCTTGTGGATCTTCACGCCGTCTTTTGCGAGTGCCTTGGTGACGGAGTTGTTGAGAATATAGAGTTCTTGAAGGGGAGTGCCGCCGAAACCGTTGATGAGAAGAACAACTTCTTCGCCGCTCTTGAGAGCAAGGTCTTCTTCAAGGTCGGTGACGATTCTTCTTGACAAATCGTCGCAGAAAGTGCCGGTGGAGTAGTCGATCTTTTCACGGAAACGACCGGGTTCGCCGTGGATGCCGACGCCGAATTCCATCTCGTCATCGCCGATGTCAAAGGTGGGATGACCTGCCGCCGGGACTGTGCAACTTGTGAAAGCAAAGCCGAAAGAACGAACGTTGTCGATGACTTTGTTTGCAACCGCTTTGACTTCTTCAAGGGATTTGCCTTGTTCTGCCGCCGCGCCTGCGCATTTATGTACGAGCACCGTGCCTGCCACGCCGCGACGTCCGACAGTGTAGAGAGAGTCTTTGACTGCGATGTCGTCGTTGACGTAAACCGCGTCCACTTTGATGCCGTCGTCTTGAGCGTCGCTCATTGCGTTGTTGAAGTTCATGCAGTCGCCGGAATAGTTCTTGACGATGAGAAGCACGCCTTTGTCGGTTGCGCAAGCCTTGATTGCGTTGTAGACTTGCACTTGGGACGGGGATGCAAAGACGTCGCCGCAAACAGCCGCGTCAAGCATACCTTTGCCGACGAAACCTGCGTGTGCGGGTTCGTGACCGCTGCCGCCGCCTGAGATAAGGCTGACTTTGTTGTCGTTGATGTCTTTCTTTTTGACGACTTTGTATTTTTCAACGAATTCGAGTTCCGGATGAGCCGCGGCAAGACCGTGACACATATCGTAGACGAAAGTTTCGGGGGTGTTCATTATTTTTTTCATAATATTTCTCCTTACAACCGCAAATCCGAGAATTTACGCGGTTTTTTTAATAAGACACTCCCTTGCGCGTGTGCGCAAGGGAGTGTGCGTTTTATTCAATACGGATTAGTGGCAGCATTCGCAATCGCAGCCGTATCTGAAATCGTGACCGATCTTATCTGCCGCTTTGATTGCAGCGATAACCATGTCTTCGGTTACAGGGAAGGGCATGTTGTGAATGGATTCGTCGGGGATGCAGGTCTTTGCTGCGACGATCTTGTATTCTTCTTCGGTGAGTTCTTCTCTGATAACTTCGCCCGTGCGCGGATTTGTCATAAGGTCGTGCAAGCAAATGGGGAGTCCCACTTCGTCACAGAAGTTGAGAACTTCGTAAAGTTCTTCTTCGGGGCTGTTTTCAAGGACGAGTTGGCAGATAGTGCCGAATGCGACGATTTCGCCGTGCATGCAGCATGCGTGAATGTCGTGAACTGCGGTGAGACCGTCGTGGATTGCGTGTGCCGCTGCAAGTCCGCCCGATTCGAAGCCGAGACCGGAAAGAAGGATGTTGGTTTCAACAATCTTTTCGAGAGCCGGAGTCACAACGTTGCAGTCGCAAGCGGTTTTTGCCTTTGCGCCGTCGCTGAGAAGGTTCTTGTAGCAGAGTTCTGCAAGTGCTGCAGCGGTGTACGTGCCGTAGCCAAGAAGCGTGCCTTTCTTTCTGTCTGCGCCGCAGGGGAGACCTGCGTTGACGTTGGATACGCTGTTGACGTTTGCTCTTGCTTCGAAATAAGTGGAGAGTGCGTCGCCCATGCCGCTGACAAGGAATCTTGACGGAGCGTTTGCGATGACGTTGAGATCGATAAGGACGACGGACGGGCTTTGACGGAAGTATGCGTAATCGTCAAATTCGTGATCGTCGGTGTAAAGAACGGCAGAGTGGGATGTCGGTGCGTCGGTTGCTGCGATAGTCGGGCAGATGATGAGCGGATTGCCTGCCGCAACGCACTTGGAAGTGTCGATTGCTTTGCCGCCGCCGAGACCGATCGTGCATGCGCATTTGTTTGCTTTTGCAAATTCTTGCAATGCTTTGACGACCGTACGAGAGCATTCGCCTTTGAAGATGTCGCTCGTGACGAACTCTACGCCGTATTTTGCTTGCGTCGCTTCGAGTTTCTCTTTCACGAGATTGAGCGCGAACGGGTCTGCGATAAGAAGGGCTTTCTTACCGAAGGTTTTGACAAAATAACCAAGGTTGAGCAATTCGTTTTCGCCTTGAACGTACTTTGTGGGACAAATAAATGCTTTTCTCATAAAAATTCTCCTTGTATGAGTTTAATTTTTTTTTGTATCAACATTATATAACCTATCGCAAGATAATTCAATACCCATTTTGCGAATTTTTGTGGTTTTTTTTAAAAATAATGCAAAAAAACGACGTTTTTGACCTGTCGATACCCGATTTTTCATAAAATTTTAATGATTTATATCAAAAAAGTTGAATATTGGCAAAATCGTATTATAATAAAAACAATAAAAATCAACAATAAAAAACAACATAGAAAGGAGTGCCTTATGGACGTTTCACAATCTATCGAAAAACGCGTCGAATGGATACGCAAAATCTTGTCCGACAGCGGTGCAAAAGGTATCATTTACGGCAACAGCGGCGGCAAGGACTGCACGCTCGTTGGTGCGCTTTGCAAACTCGCAACACCCAACGTTCTCGGCGTCATAATGCCTTGCCAATCTTCGCAAAACTACGGCAGCGACAGAGATGACGCGCTTCGCGCCGGCAAGCATTTCGGCATCGAACAAATCGAGATAGATTTGTCTCAAACGAAGCAGGCTCTTCTCGATGCGCTCGGCGACCGACTCACAGAAAACAACGCCGGCGAGAGCAATCTCAAAATGGCAAGCGTCAACATCAATCCGCGTCTTCGCATGACCACGCTTTACGCACTCGGACAGGCTCGCGGCTATCTCGTCGCAGGCACCGGAAACCTTGACGAAGCCACTCTTGGATACTTCACGAAATGGGGCGACGGCGCGCACGATTTTAACCCCATCGCAGACCTTACCGTCGGTGAAATATACGAACATTTGCGTTATCTAAACGCTCCGATTACCATAATCGAGAAAGCTCCGTCCGCCGGACTTTATCAAGGACAAACCGACGAATCCGAACTCGGCATCAAGTATTCCGACGTTGACAAATATCTCCGTGGCGGAGAAATCCCCGACGACGTTCGTGCAAAAATCGAAAGCGCAAAACGCAGATCCGCACACAAACTCCGTATGCCAATGAAGTACGGCGAATAACATCGGACGCGATTGACGCAAAGCGTAACAATCGCTATTCCGTCACTTCGTTCCTTACAACGCCCCTTGTTCATCAACTCATGTACTATTTGTACATTAGGGTTGCTGTTCAAGGGGCGTTTTCTTGTCACTCATTTCAATATCGCACTTTTTTGTTAACGGCTCTACAAGGGTGGGCGTGTAAAACCCTAAATGCAACTTTCCCCTTTCCTCATGTGTTTTCCCTATTGCCGTTCCCCC
>ULXL01025506.1_pt1 | contig 95964 bp, 88 predicted proteins | sample 1961241 | NCBI WGS metagenome assembly ULXL01 (sample SAMEA4835837, study PRJEB28245) | human gut metagenome | biome: gut microbiome; material: fecal sample | place: Denmark | collected 2008
TGGCGGAAAGCCCCGTCCCGATTCTTGCCAAGGGGTATGATGAAAGCGGGAGGAACACAACGTCTTTGGCACTGACCGTTTCAGACGGCGTTCAGTACGATATGCAGGTTCAGACCGACCTGACCTCCAATCAGATCCTCGCCGATGGTACGATCCGGATAGACGGAAAGGCGCTGAATCTGTCGGCCTACCTGGACAAAGAGTTCGCCGCCATCACCTCCGAAGATCTCTTCAAGGGCGGCTATTACGGCATCACCTACGACACGTTTTCCTCAGACGTCCGCTCGTTTCCGCTGCTTTCCCGGCTGATTCCCAACGCGACCCTCAGCAAGCTGGATTCCTCCGTGGAGAAACTGCAGGTGTATATGAACCGTACCCGGCAGGTTCCCCAGCTTCCGGAGGTGCAGGAAGAGGACATTCACAAGCTGATACTGGGTTTGCTGGTGCTGAAAAGTGACGTCCACAAGGAGACGCTGACGGTGGACGGCCAGAGCCTGGAATGCCTTCGCTTTGACTACAGCGCCACCGGCGAACAGGCGGGGACGCTCCTTGGCTATCTGATGGACACCGGCGGACTTTCTCAGGGGGACATTAACGCTTCGTTCTATCTCTATGGCAAGACGTTGGTCGCCGTCCGCTGTGACGGCAGGGCAGGGGAGAACCGGGCAGCCCTCAGACTGGATTTAGGGCTGGACGCGGCGCTGGGCGATGTGTCCATTGCGGTCGAAAAGTTGGAAAACGGGGAAAAGTCCGCGTTTTCCTATAAGATCGGCGCACGGGGAGCAGACGGTGCGCACACCGAAACCGCCGCATTCGGCACTCAGTCTATTTCCTGCGACTGGCAGCCGAAGACCGGGGACATGGTGCTGACGCTTCCGGGAAAATCGCCCATTTCCCTGAATCTTTCTCAGGCGCAGGACGGTTTCCAAATCCAGACAAAGGATTTTGCGGCCCTGATCGGCATTAACAGCCAGAAGGGCTTCGACAGCACCATGACCGTCCGCAAAGGTTCTGCCATCACCACGCCGAAGTACAAGAATCTGGACGAGTGGTCGCTGGACGACCTGCTGGTTTTGCTGGGCAGCATCGGCGGCCTGCTCGGCTTCAAATAATTGTCACGAAAAAAATCCGCACCCCATCAAAAACGGGGTGCGGATTTATGTATTGTGTCAGAGCTTAAATTCCGGTCATAGCCGCCAGAACATCCACTTCCATCTTCTGAATGCTCTTCTTCATAGCCAAGCCCTCGCTGATATCCACATCGGTAAAATCGCCCATGTGGGTGCAGACGATGCGGTTGGTCTTGCCCTGAAGCAGCAGCTCTACGGCCAGATAGCCCATCTTGGTGGCGTTGACGCGGTCGCGTCCGGTGGGGGAGCCGCCGCGCTGAATGTGACCCAGAACGGTCACGCGGGGGTCGAGGTCGATGGCGTCCTTGATCTTCGCCGCAATGTCGGCGGCAGAGCCAGCACCCTCGGCAACGACGATCATGTAATGGGTGAAGCCGTTGAACCGCGCCTGACGGATCTTCTCGATCACGTCCCGCTCGAAATCGATAGGCTCCTCGGGAACCAGAACAGCAGTTGCGCCCACGGCCAGACCGACGTACATGGCCAGATATCCGGCGTTGCGGCCCATGACCTCCACGACGGAGCAGCGCTCGTGGGACTGCATGGTGTCCCGCAGCTTATCGATGCACTCAATGGCGGTGTTGGCGGCGGTGTCGAAACCGATGCAGTAGTTGGTGCAGGAGATATCGTTGTCGATCGTGCCGGGAATGCCGATGACGTTGATGCCGTACTTGCTCAGCGCCTGCGCGCCCCGGAAGGTGCCGTCGCCGCCGATGGCAATGATGCTGTCCAGTCCCAGAAATTTGCAGGTAGAGACCGCCCGGCGCTGACCTTCCTCGGTCATGAATTCCTGACTGCGGGCAGTGTACAAAATGGTGCCGCCCCGATTGATCGTATGGGAAACGCTCTTTTCATCCAGACGAACGATATCGCCGGTGATGAGACCGTTCCAGCCCCGGCGGATACCGTAGCATTCCAATCCACGATACAGCGCAGTACGGACGACCGCACGGACACAAGGATTCATACCGGGCGCGTCTCCGCCGGAAGTCAGCACACCGATTCTCTTTACGCTCATAATGATTCCTCCTGATTGGATTAATACATGACCATATTTTACAGAGTTTTTCAGGAAAAGTAAAGAGACATTTTTGTAAATTTTCGGGGCTGGGAGGATACGTGAAGGTCGGCGAGTGCGGGAGTGTGCAGATGTGAAGACTGCGTCATTTGAGCACAAGATTTTCCAACTATAAATATTTTAGCTCCTATATTGACGGGTAGATTTTTCTAGTGTATATTTTAAATAGAAGGGGTTCCGATGCAGATAAACAAGTAATCAGACAAGTCATGCGAGATAAAAGTGTTACGGCTTCTTTCTATGGCAAAAGCAATCGGAAAGCAGAAGGCCGACGAAGTCAGTTCCAGACTGACGAACCCTAATATGTCTTTCGACAAGGCGGTTGAAATGCTGAGCGTTCTAGGCTATGAGGTAGTCATTCAGGAGCGTAGACCGGGTGCCAGAAGGGCAGAGCGTGATTGACCAGAAGGAGGGCTGAAATATGTGGGTGATTTTGATTATTCTTTTCCCCGTTTTTGTGCTAATGGAGCTTCTGAAACATAAATAGATCTCCTGCAATAGCGGGAGCCAAACCAGAGGACTGCCTGCGCATTTCTGCGCAGGCAGCTCTTTGTATCAAGGTAATATCGTGCATTTTTCCTTTGTATTCTGCCTAAATCCACGCGGCCGGAACAGGCAAATTTCATTTCCTTTACCAAAATCACCAAAAAACAGAAAAACCGTATTGACAATCCCAAAGAAAGTGGTACTATACACCTAACATTTCGTCAAATGCTTTGAGCAGGACACGACTTCCCCGGATCACCGCTTTCAGAGAGCCGTTGGCTGGTGCAAAACGGCAGCAAGGAACGGGCAGGCCATCCCCTGTGAGCAGCCGCGGTGAAAGGCGCTTGCGCCGAGTAGTTGCAGCCGGTATCCCTCCGTTAACGGGGAACGCTCTCCGATTTTCGGGCAGCGGTTGAGAGGCCGGTTTTCCGGCAAGCAAAGTGGTAACGCGGAAGTTGAAATTCCAGGCGGGCATTTGCCCCCGGATCAGCCTTCGTCTTTGCATCGGGACTCCCATCAGGGAGACCTGCGGCAAGGACGAGGGCTTCTTTTTTGCTCCCGGCATTGGCGAATGGCAAAGCTTTTAGGAAAGAAAGGGAAATCACATGAACACACTTGTAATCGTGCTGATCGCGGTGGTCGCTCTTGTCGCCGCCTATGCGCTCTATGGCCGCTGGCTGGCTAAGAAATGGGGCATCGACCCCAAAGCGCAGACGCCCGCCGTTAAATATAACGACGGCAAGGATTACGTCCCCACCAACGGCTGGACGGTCTTCAGCCATCAGTTTTCCTCCATCGCGGGCGCAGGCCCTGTCACCGGCGCCATTCAGGCCGCCGCGTTCGGCTGGCTGCCGGTGCTGCTGTGGGTGCTGATCGGCGGCGTGTTCTTCGGCGCTGTGACGGACTTTGGCGCACTGTATGCCTCCGTCAAGAACGAAGGCAAGTCCATGGGTATGCTCATTGAAAAATACATCGGCAAGCTGGGACGCAAACTGTTTCTGCTGTTCTGCTGGCTGTTCTGCCTGATCGTCATTGCGGCCTTTGCCGACATGGTCGCGGGCACGTTCAACGCCTACACCGTGGCCGATGGCGTGACGCAGCTCGCCGACACCGCCAAGACCAACGGCGCTGCCGGTATGGTGTCCATCATGTTCATGGTGTTCGCCGTCATCTTCGGTCTTGTGCAGAAGAAGCTGAACCTCTCCGGCTGGAAGGAAGCCGTCGTCGGCATCCTCTGCATCGCCGCTTCCTTCGCCGTCGGCATGAACTGCCCCCTCGTCCTCGACAAGACCGCATGGAGCTACATCACCTTTGTGTATATCTTCTTCGCCGCCGTGCTGCCCATGTGGCTTCTGAAGCAGCCCCGGGACTACATGACCACCTTCATGTTCATCGGAATGATTGCAGGCGCGGTCATTGGCCTGTTTGTCGCGCACCCGACGATGAACCTGCCCGTTTTCACAGGCTTCAACAACGAAAAGCTCGGCACCATGTTCCCGATCCTGTTCGTCACCGTCGCCTGCGGTGCGGTGTCCGGCTTCCACAGCCTTGTTTCCTCCGGCACATCCTCCAAGACCGTTGAAAACGAGAAGGACATGCTCAAGGTCGGCTACGGCGCGATGGTTCTGGAGAGCCTGCTTGCCGTTCTCGCCCTCTGCGTGGCCGGTGCAGCCGCTGCTGCGGATGGCACCCCCGCCGCCGGTACTCCGTTCCAGATCTTCAGCCGCGGTGTCGCGGGCTTCTTTCAGATGTTCGGCGTTCCCAGCTACGCCGCCACGGTCTTTATGACCATGTGCGTCTCCGCTCTTGCCCTGACGAGCCTTGATGCCGTTGCCCGTATTGCGCGGATGAGCTTCCAGGAGCTGTTCAGCGTGGACGATATGGCGCACGCCGAGCCATGGCGCAAGCTTCTGTGCAATACCTACTTCTCCACGGTTCTGACGCTTGTGTTGGGCTATGTGCTCACGCAGATCGGCTACTCCAACATCTGGCCGCTGTTCGGCTCGGCCAATCAGCTGCTTTCCGCGCTGGTTCTCATCACGCTGTGCGTTTTCCTCAAGGTCACGGGCCGCAGCAACAAGATGCTGTTCCCGCCGCTGATCATCATGCTCTGCGTCACCTTCACGGCGCTGGTGCAGCGGCTGATGGCCATGGTGCGTGCCATCCAGAATGCAGCAGCGGTTACCATTCCCGCCGGTGAAACGACTTGGGGCGCGGTGTTCGTTGCCAACGGTCTGCAGCTTATTATCGCGGTACTTCTCATCGTGCTCGGCGCGACCATCGTGGTCAATTCCATGAGAAGCTACGTTGCCAGCAAGCACAACAGCGAAGCCAAGGCCTGATTTCAGGAAAATAAATAGGGAAGCCCCGGAACGGCCGTGCAGCAGTTCCGGGGCTTCGTGCTGTATATGCGGGAAGGGGAGAAGCGCAAAGGGGAATTGCCAACCAAGACTTTGTGGCATCATCTCGGGTGACATACATGAAGGAGGTGTCACCGCAAATGGGGGCAAAGTACCAAACGCCACGATAGAAATCACAATTGCCGAGCTTACGGAAGCTATCGTCATGCACAAGGAAATGTCTGCGCCAGAAGTCGGACGGCACAACTTGCAGACTGTCAAAGTCGAGAATCCCAGCATCAGGCCGAGGGGAGGACAGAAACACATTTGTAAATGCAATTGAAGTCATAATAATCCTTTATCAAAACGAACGCAACAAAATAGTAGTTTTTGTTGCATAAAAGGCAGAATTTACCATTTTACAAAACAGGGCTTAAAGGGAACCCGAGACATAGTTACATAGGTCTGTTTCGCCAGCGTCAGCGAAGTGGCGCAATTGCGCTCACTTTCGCTTGCCGCCGGCATCAACATAGACATTAGTAACATTGGTCATGGGCATATCCTTGAAACCCTCTTTTGCAAGAGTATGAATGACTTTATAGGTATCATAGGCCGAGCGCAATTCTTCCGTATGGACAAAGCTATACATACCACGGTATTTGGATTCTATCACATTTCCCTCAGAATCGAAAATGGGCTTTCGCTTGATAACAACGGTAAAACAACCGAGGAACGTATGGGGATTATATACCATGGAAACCTGTTCACGCAGCCCTTTATTGACGCGGGTAAACACCTGAGCGGTGCAGCACAAGATACGGTTATTTTTACGGTTTTGCGTGGCGACCTCGAGCATTCCCTCCGGGAGCTTATTCAGACCGGACATGAACCAGTTTTGAATTTCATCAATACCGATAATGACACCTTTATGACCGTTGGTGTACTCAAGAAGCTGCTGCCATTTGGAAAGTTCGTCATTTTCCGTAGTGACACCGAAGTTGGTAATCATTTTTGCAGCGGGGTACTGCTTTTGGAGACGGAGCATCATTTCAACACAGGCTATTGTCTTTCCTGCACCCTGTTCACCGCAGAACATATGAATACCACGGGGATTGAAAAAGCCCGGTTCACGTTCGTGTATATCCAGAATATAACGGCGGGGGACATCATAGAACAGCTGTTTGATAAGCGGGCGTTTCTTTACCGGGACAATGCCGGACGGCTTAAATTCCAGCTTGAAATAATACTTGAAAACCAGAAACCACGAAACACACAGCAAAGCGAAAATACCGATACAGACAGCAACAGGAGCGACCAGAATGGACAGTATTTTCACGATTTTGAAAGCGATATCAAATCCTTGCTTAAACATAGTTAACCTCCATCATACAAGGGGCAGCAAATCCCAGATAGTTTTTACAATAGCGATAATGACACGGAATCCGGAAATTGCCAGAAGTAAACCAACAATAGCAGATATCGTATTAAGTGGGAGCATATATAAAACACATCTTACAACGCCGAAAAATGTGGAAGTAGTACCCCAATCCGCAGAAAATGATATTTCCGGGAGCATACGCAGAAGCCATTCGAGCAATTGAAAAATAATATTCAAAAAGAACTCTGAGATCATTTAATCGTCACCCTTTCTGGAATAGCTGGAAATGTGGCCTATCGTACCAGATGCACCGCTGATAATACCGGGCAGTTTCAGGTACATACGCCACGCAAACAAAGCCCAAAGGAAGCCGGAAAGAATCAAATCGCCCTGTTTCTTGTATCTTGCATACCAGCGCATGTCCAGGAATGGAATAGTACCACCGTAGTTATAGCTACCCTCTGCATCATCCAGATGAATATATATAACAGGCGGTTCTGTGCTGAACAATTCGCCTGATATGTTTTCAGCAAATACAATAAACGGGTCAATCCAGTCAAATCTTGCACGTAAAGATTCAACTTTTGCTGTAATAAAGTCTGTAGTGGGGACGAAAATGGAGGTCAGAACAGAAGAAATACCGTCAACGATAGCAGAAGGAAGGCTTTTTATCCATTCGAGAATATCCGCAAGAGCAGCGCCCAAAGACTTAAGCCATTCTATTACGTCAGCGATTGCCGTTGAAATGGCTTGAGAAATGGCAGCGGGCAAACCTTTAGCCCATTCAAGAATATCGCTAAGGGTAGCAGCCACGGATTTAAGCCAAGTCACAACGTCCGCTATCGCAGTTGAAATAGCTTCTGTAATAGACGTAACTGCGTCAGTGATACCGCCCATAATCGTTTCTGTTGCGGCTGTCCACCATGTTTCTATAGAAGAGCCTAAAGAAGCAATATTAAGTGCAATGGTAGTAGTTGCATTATCCCACCAAGAACTGATATTAGAGGAAACAACACGGTAAATGTTGATAAGAACTTGCAAGATAGACTTGAGCAGTGTAATAATACCAAGAAGATCAGCCCCGACAACAGGGACATCAACAATGGGAAGTTCCTCGTCTGTTTCTTCGACAGCCCCCGGATAATATGTCGTTCCGGCCTGTGCGACGTCCTGCGTTAAAGAACCGGTTCCCGCAATGGTATCAGAAACAGAGATAGGGAGGTATATCGTTTGGGAATCAGAAACGGAAATTGCCTTGCCTGTCCATCCGGCATATATTTCATCGTCTAAAGAACTAGCAATTGAGCCGTTGGAACGGAGACCTTCACCGAAAACCAAAGAGCCTGTTCCTTGTTTTATAGTTCCAAAAGAAGAAGCGCATGGAAAGACTTTGCTGAAAGTCATATCTCCCACAAGACCATTACGCCATGCGGTATGGTAATTTGATTTAACACCAGAAGTATAAATCAGCTTAGCATCTGTAGTAGTACCCCAGCAGAAATAACCATTGCTGTCAATCTTAAATTCAACAGCACCATTAGAAAAGGCGCATACGTCATAACGGTTTCTATCATCATCTAAAACTCTTGTAACATAGCAATTTGAATAAGCTTCGCATTTATTCAGTTCACCCGGATAGGCTGAATTAAGCCAAGAAACACAATTTTTGTAAACGCCGTCAACAATGCCGGTAAAGCCATAAGTATGTGAAACGGCAGGGGTTGTAGTTGCTGACGTACCTGTCCAAAGCTTGTCAGAAACCCAGCTTACAAAATCTTTTGAGAGGTAGCATTTATGGTCGTAGACGACACCACGAACCTGCTTTCCATCTGCGAGGGTATCTATAAGGTATTTACCGGGAACTGTTGCAGAAATGGCGGCAACCAATTCTTCATAGTCTGTCTGTACCAGATACGTAATGCCTAAAGCCGTTATTGCCGCAGAAACAGCGATTTCCGGAGTAATAGCACAAACCAGCGCACCAGCAGCGGCAGCAACAGCACTAACCTCAATTGGACGAGCAAAAGCACAGAATAAAACAAGAACCGCCAAAAGGCAGCATAGAATACGCTTCATAATTTGAAAATTAACATTCATAATTTATCACTCCTTTTGGCGGTATCATTTAAGCGCTATGCAAAACGCTTTGCAGAAAAGAAATACCTTTCCGCAGACCAATATAGCCCACAATCACGACACACACGACAGGAAGCAGGGATTTCACTTCATCGAATACCGAAGAAAGATTCTCAGGGGAAACGATTTTCGCCAAGTCGGCAGTCGAAGCGGGGGTAGACGGTTCTTGTGCGGGGGCGGTCGGCTCAGGTTCAGGCGCAGCAGCGGAATGGAATACAAAGGTTTCTGCGCTATCAGGGTCATAGGTCAAGCCGGACGTATCAATGGGAACGGCGAAGTATTTACCCTCTCCACCTGTATAAGACTCCGTAGGCTGCCATCCCAGAATATTATGCGTGGTGGATAATTCGTCATGAGATTGAAGAAACATGTCAAGGTAGTCATGATTCAGGATGAATGCCTTTTTGTCCGAAGAAATATAGCCGTCAACTGCTGCCCCGACACGCTCGTTTAAGACCATTTGCGCAGAGCTTGCGGGGAGGGATTCACTGCACCCGGCAACCTTCCAGAGGGCAGGGGCAACGGTGGCAGAGGGAACGCTATCAACGTAGGAAAAATTCACATTCTGTTCCGCTGCAAATGCGGGAAGAATCATAGAACCGGTTACAAGGATTACAGACAGCACTGCACACAACAGGGGGCGCAAGCGCACATTTTGAAAATTCATGTTCAAAAACTCCTTTCAAGTAGAAAAGCCCCCCGACAATGCCGGGGGGCATGGATGCCATATCAGGCACTGTGCAGGACACTCTGAAGGAAGGAAATACCCTTCCGCAGACCGATGAAACCGATCATGACGGGAATCACGACAGGCAGCAGACCCAGAATTTCATCCAGAACACCGCTCATCATCTGAGTGGTAACAATACCGGAAAGACCGGTGGCAGCGTCAGTCAGGAACATTGTCAAATCTCCTTTCAAAAGAAAATACGAAAGAATTTATAACAAAAGTAGCAAAGGCAAACGACAATTGCGAACAGGGCAAAGCCGGAAAGAACATGAACCGCGTCTAGAATAAGCTCATTGGAATTAACCAGCTTGACCAGATATTCGGTATAGTCCATTTGCTCTACAACTTCTATTACTTTTGTGACAGTTTCAGTTGGGACAGTTGTTTCCATAGGCATACTCAGTCCTTGCTTTTGACTTTTCGAATTCGAGTTTCAACGTAAATAGGGAATGGAGTGAAGCGGCTGTTGCATTCGCTGGACAGCTGATAAATTTCGTAAAACCGTTCGGCGGCCTTCCGGCTTGAGAATCGGTACGCATACATTGTTCCGGCGGGGGTCTGAATGTATAGGATACAGGCCATATTGCACCTCAATCATCGTCCAAGGGTCTGATATCCCGGTCTCCCGTGAATGCAAGGAAACCACGGAAATTCTCAAAATCCTGAGATACGCCGGAATTGTGTTGCAGTTCACGGTAGCACTCATAATTGTGTTCGTTGACAAGCCGGACGGCGATTGAACCCATACGGCGGAGGTCTGCATAAATACCAGCGGCAACCGCTTTCTTTATCAGCTCAGAATAGCCAATCGGACCCGGCGTATTGTCCACGATATCTACCAAATTCAGCACTCTGGCACCCTCATCAGGCTCAGCAAGCAAGGTCGAGAGACGCACACGGAGAGGGCCGAAAACCGCTTCATACTCATATTGGAATTTGTCCTCATTGCCAAAGTGAACCAGATAGAGCAATGCGGAATCCACGTTGGCGCAGGCTTCCAGATAGTTGGGCTGAATGCCTAACTCTTTGGCAATGGCCGTATTCCACACAGCGTTCTAGAAGCGTACCACCACATGCCAGTGAGACTTTTTGGTTTCGCCCTTGTGTTCGCCATCTTCATAAACGTCCTTGTCATGCAGAATGGCAGCGAAGTTATAGCCACCGGATTTCAGCTTTTCGATAGCGGCTACATGGGTTTCGTCCTCCGGGTAGAGAACTGCGCAGAATTTGCGGTCACGGAATTTTTGAGTATCAGCCATTTGTTTTACCTCCTAAATATTGACACATGACACAGAACAGTACCATGTGTTAAATTCTTTAGAGTGTCATTTTTGACACCTGACACGAGCGGCGCTATGTCGTAGTGGCGCCGCCTGTGTCAAGAGGCGGGGAGGGCTTATCTCCCCTTGACTTCCCTCTTGACCTCACCGAACTGCACAAGCAGTTCGTTAAACATCGTTCTCAGTCCGTCCAGCTCATTGCGGAGTTGGGCGTTTTCGTCATGTATCTGCTTCATTTCGCTCTTGAAATTGATAAGCGCAGTGAGTTCCTCCATGGGAACAGATACACGCCAGTCAGAACCGGGCATGAGTTACAGAATGCCGTCAACCGTAACCGTGCCGTTGTAGCCGTGGTAGAAGATTTCCCGTTCCTCATCCACTTTGACACCACCGATAGCGTCAATCATGTCGCCGGGGATGTTGGAAGTAGCGGCCTTATAGCCGGTGGTATACGGGTCTTTGTAAACGAAGGAAATGGGCTGAAAGTCATACGGCTTACCATTCTTCTTGCTTACGCCCTGCATACGATTGCCAAGGCCTACGATCTTCATTTTTGTTCTTGCCATTTTAGGTTTTCCTCCTTGCAATTTGCTACACCTTTTCAGGTGTGCCATAACTGCATTATACACCTTATAGGATGTTTGTCAATACATTTCTTAAGGCGTATAATATATTTATACAAAACAGCTAAATAGGGGGGCGATGCAATGTCATATATTGACAAAATAAAAGAAGTACGCAAACAGCAGATGTATTCGCAAAAGGATATGGCGGACTTGTTAAATACAACGCAGCAGCAATACAGCAAGTATGAAAATTTGCAGCAAGAATTACCCATTCGACATTTAATAACAATCTGCACTCATTTTCATATTTCTGCTGACTGGCTTTTAGATTTGAATATTAATAATCAAAAAGAGAGGTAGGGCATTGCATGGATTTAATGACAAAAACATTTGAGGAAGCAACACAGCAAATAGCCGCTTTGGGAAGTTTACTGATTCTCATTGGGGTTGTTGTATCAATCATTCTGTATGTCCTGTTTGCAATCGGTTTAGGCAGCGTAGCAAGGACGTGCAGAATCAGACATAGCTGGATGGCATGGCTACCGATTGCAAGGAAATATCTGCTAACCGAAATCGCAGACTTGCGCAGAGTTCAGGCTGGAAAGCCCAAAAGACTGACCGTTCAATTTGAAATCATTACGGTTTTGTGCTTAATATGCGTCCTGGCAATGGCGAAGGTGGGGAACACTGTGCTAGTGGTCATTCCGGCGATTCTGCTGGTGCTGCTGTCATTCAATCAGGCATTTGCTTATTACTACTTCTATAGGCTCTGCGACAAAGAAAATGCAACCATATATTTTCTCTTAGGGCTGATGGCCAAACCGTTAAACTCGTTTTTCGTGTTTCATTGCAGATAAAACGTAGACCCCGGAACTGTATCACGGCAGTTCCGGGGCTTTCGTTTGCATGGGCAGGGAAGGGAAGTGCGGCACGGAGAGGGGACGCTACTAAACCGGAAAGCACCCATTCCGGCGAACTTATCCCGGATTGACCAACACAATACGAATACGGAAGGTTGCTCCCTGCGGGGGATAAATAGACAAGCGCGACTGTAACCGCTCTAAGACATGAGGGCAAGCCGCCCGACCGGGACGCTGGGCAGTAATCGGGGGCTGGGCAAGGGTGCATGGAACCCCTATAGGTGCAGCAGGAACGCGCAGGGGAGCGCCAAGCCCCTGACGAGCCGTGTACCGTGCGCTTCCAGCTTCGCTATTGTCATCGGGAGCTGGGAGGAACCAACGGAACGCCGTCTAAATCTGAGAGCCAAGCACGGATAGCATCATCGCGGGTAAAGCCCATGAAGGAAGTGTCCAAGCCTATGGGCGTGAAATACCAGACACCCCGGTGGAAATCACAATTGCCGAGCTTCCGGAAACTACCGTCATGCACAAGAAAGTGTCTGCGCCAGAAGTCGGACGGCACAATTTGCAGACTGTCAAAGTCAGGAATCCCAGCATCAGGCCGAGGGGAGGACAGAAACACATTTGTAAATGCAGTTGAAGCCATAATAATCCTTTATCAAAACGAACGCAACAAAATAAAAATTTTGTTGCGTTTAAAGCGGATGTATGCTATAATGATGGCATCAATCAAGTTTACAGGAGGTCCTTATGCAGCGATACCATGATTGTCCCCAGGTGCTGCGGGAGTTTTTGATCTACCACGAAAATATCAAGGGTCAGTCGCCGCTGACAATTTCGGAGTACTATCTGGATTTGAGAATGTTCTTGCGCTTCATAAAGCTCATGCGAAATGATATGCCAATGAGCACGAATCTGGATGACATCGATATCAAGGAAATTGACATTCAATTTATCCGGGATATCGACACATCGGATATTTTCGACTTTCTTTCCTATTTGGCCAATGACCGGGCAATTAACCCGGATTCAGCTGCTCCGGAGTACGGAATTTCCCCTGCCGCAAGGGCCAGAAAGCTTTCGTCCATTAAGTCCTTCTATAAATATCTGACCACACGAACCAAGCAGCTGCAGGAGAACCCTGTGGCAGATCTGGAATATCCAAAGCTTCGCAAAAGTCTCCCCAAGTATCTTACCATGGAACAGTCCGCCGCGCTGCTGAAATCGGTGTCCGGGCAGAACGAAAAAAGGGATTATGCGATTTTGATGCTGTTTCTCAACTGCGGGATACGGCGCAGCGAACTTGTGAATCTGAACCTGTCGGACGTTTATGAAGACAGAATCCGCGTCATTGGCAAGGGCAACAAAGAACGGTTTGTCTATTTTGGCTCTGCCTGCCGGAAAGCGATCGACGCCTATCTTCCGGAACGCAATCAGAAAGTGCTTACAGACAATCGGGCACTGTTTGGTTCACGGGACAATAACCGGATCAGTGTGACGGCCGTTCATCGTCTGGTGAAAAAAGCGCTTTTACAGGCTGGACTGGATTCTACCCAATATTCTGCCCATAAACTGCGTCATACGGCAGCGACCATGATGCTTTCCGGCGGCGTGGATGTCAAAACCGTTCAGGAAGTCCTCGGACATGAGAACCTGAACACGACTCAGATTTACACGCATATTGAAAGTACAGAGCTGAAAATCGCCGCAGAGGCGAATCCCCTTTCCAAGCTTGACTTTTCTGATAAAATGGAAGATAATAACGATAGCAACCAATAATTGACAAAGTAATAGTGGAGAAAATACAATTATGTCGATTGGTGAACGGATTACCGAGCTTCGAAAAATGCAGAATCTATCTCAGGGACAGCTTGCACAAGCCATGGATGTGTCGCGTCAGGCCGTCAGCAAGTGGGAAAACGATCAGACAAGTCCGGACTCGCTCAAGATGATCCGGCTGGCTGAGGTACTTGACACGGACATCGAGTACCTCACAACTGGCCGCAGAAACTACGGCAGACGGCCTCCTGTAGTTCTAAAGACGGTGGAAACCGTCGAAAAGGTTATCGAAAAGCCTGTAGTGCGGGTCGTTGAGAAGGTTGTAGAAAAACCGGTGGAAAAAACCGTAGTGCAGTATGTGGAAAAGCCGGTCATCAAAAAGGTTTTTCGGACAAAATATCTCAGAAACCCGGCAGAGCTAGCTATCGTTGGGATCGTTTGCTTTCTGCTGGGGCTGCTGGTGGGTTATTTGCTGTAGCCCCCTCTCCCCTCTCGTTTATCTCAATAATCGTAAAAGGCAGGGATTTCCTCCCTGCCTTTTTGTTATCCGCTTCCCTACAATTTTTAATATTTTAGTTGAATTAAGCGTCAACTACCGGTTGCATATACAGTTTCTTGCATATTATAACGCCATTTCAATCGCTTCGCGCAGATTCTTGACGCGATACACCGTCAGACCGGCGGGAATCTCTGCCTTGTCTGATCCGCTCTTGGGGATGATACATTTTTTGAAGCCCAGCCGCATAATTTCCGCCAAACGCTGATTCAAATGGGACACGGCGCGGATCTCTCCCGTCAGTCCCACCTCCCCTATTGCTGCCAGATCGTCCGCAATGGGAACATCCCGGTAAGAGGATGCCACCGCCAAAACCACCGGCAGATCTGCACCGGGCTCGTCAAGCCGTAATCCACCGATCACGTTGATATATGCGTCAAACAGGTTCAGCTTCATCCCGGCCCGTTTTTCTGTCACGGCCATGAGCAGAACCGCACGGTTAAAATCAAAACCGTCAGCCGCCCGTCGGGGGACATTGAAAGTCGTTTTCGTTACCAACGCCTGAACTTCGGCCAATACCGGGCGGGTTCCCTCCATAACACAGGCCACGCAGGTTCCGCTTGCCCCCTCCGGGCGTCCTTCCAGCAGCATCTGGGACGGGTTGGGCACCTCGGCCAAGCCGTCGTCCAGCATTTCAAACACGCCGATCTCATTGGTGGAGCCGAAACGGTTCTTTGCCGCCCGCAGGAGACGGTAGGACGTGTTGGGGTCGCCCTCAAAATACAGGACGCAGTCCACCATGTGCTCCAGAACCTTGGGGCCTGCGATATTGCCGTCTTTATTGATATGCCCCACCACGAACACCGTGATGCCCTGACTCTTGCTCAGCTGCATCATGGTCATGGTGCAGTCTTTCACCTGAGAGACGCTTCCCGGGGAGGACTCGTTTTCCTCATTATAGAGGGTCTGGATGGAGTCTACGATGAGAATATCGGGTTTCATCGCTTCTGCGGCGTCCACAATGTCGGAAAGTCTTGTTTCCGAGAGAATAAATAGTTCTTCCGGCGCAACGCCAAGACGCTCTGCCCGAAGCTTCAGCTGCCGCTCGCTTTCCTCGCCGGACACGTACAGCACCCGACGGCCGACGCACAGACTGCTGCAAATTTGCAGCAAAAGCGTGGACTTGCCGATGCCGGGAGCGCCGCCCACCAGCACCAGACTGCCTGCAACCGCGCCGCCGCCCAGAACCCGATCCAATTCCCCCATGCCGGTGGAAAACCGGATTTCTCCGTCGCTGGTGATTTCCCGGATGCGCTGGGGCTTCCGGCTCATGCCCACGGGAGCCGATTTCGCCTTGCCGGCGGCCACGGGCTTTTCCACATGTTCCTCCATGGTATTGTACGCGCCGCAGCTGGGGCAGCGTCCCATCCACTTGGGGGTCTCATTGCCGCAGTTGGTGCAGTAAAAAACAGTTTTCGTTTTCGCCATTGTGTTTCTCCTTTGGTCTGTTTTCTCTATTATATCAGCGAAAACCTATTCGGTCAAGTGTTCGATAGATATTGACTGACCGTTGCCGCAATGACACAGCAAAGTTTTTTCTGATACGTGCCGCAGCTGAGTTTGGCTTCCTCCTCCGCGTTGGACAGGAAGCCGCACTCGATCAGCACGCCAGTGCAGTCAATGTGTTCCATCAGATAAACGCCGTCGCTTTTCTTGCATTTTCGTTTGCTGCCTGGGTTCAGGGTGGAGACCAGCCTCTCCTGAAGCAGTTTCGCCAGTTGAGCGCTGCCCTCTGTCCCGGCGTAAAACACCTGTGCGCCGCTGTAGCGGCTGTCGGTAAAATTGTTTTGATGGATGCTCAGCAGCAGAGCGTTTTCCGTCTTGTTGACGATGCGCACGCGCTCTTTCAGGTCGGATATTTTTTTCTGTGCGATGGTCTCCCCTTTCGTGTAGATGGACGTGTCCGTCGTGCGGGTCATCCGGGTGTCATAGCCCAGCAGGTGGAACAGGTCATTTAAGCGGAGGGAAATTTCCAGATTGTATGTACTTTCCAGCACCCCCCGGCAGGATGTCGCGCCGCCGTCCTCTCCGCCATGCCCCGCGTCGATGATGATGCAGTTTCCCCGCTTTAACGGGGCGGCTTCGACCATGACGGACACGGTGCGGCAGCCCCATTCCGCCGCGGCCAGCGTCCCCAGAACGATCAGAATATACAATAGCCCCCAGAGTTTTCGCTTTATCATGGACACCACCTCGTCAAAGTCTATGCGTCCTCCCTGCCGTCATGAACCTTTTTGCAAAAACCGCATAGAATGACCCGGAGCGACAAATTTAGCAAAAATGTTAGGAGGAATGACCTTTGGATAACCAGAAAAAGGAGGAAAACGGCCGCGAAGGGCGGCTTCCGGCCATGGCGCCGCTGGCAAATCCCTATGTTCCCTTCCAGCTGGAAAACCCGCCGCAGTATGAGGCGCAGAAGGGTCTGGTGAGGGGAACGCTGTTCCCCGGGCTGGATCTCCCCTTCATGGGCATGGTGAATCTGAACGAGCTGCCGGAAACGCCTTCGTCGCAGATGCAGGCACTGGCCTTTGCCGTTCAGGAGCTGGCGCTGTATCTGGACACCCACCGGGACGACCGGGAGGCGCTGGAGCTGTACCGCCGCTATCAGCAGCTTCTGGAAAAGGTGCGGGCGGAATATCAGAAATGCTTTGGCCCCCTGAACCACGGCACGCCGCAGACATCCGAGAGCTACCAATGGCTGGATGACCCGTGGCCGTGGGAATACACGACGAATAAGGAGGCGTAACCATGTTTGTATATGATAAGAAGCTGCAATATCCGGTGAAAATTGCCGCGGTGAATCCCCGGCTTGCCGCCATCATCATTTCCCAGTACGGCGGCCCCGACGGCGAATTGGGTGCGTCCCTGCGGTATCTGTCCCAGCGATATGCCATGCCCTTTGACGAGCTGAAAGGGCTGCTGACAGATATCGGAACAGAAGAACTGGGGCATTTGGAAATGATCGGCGCGATCGTCCACCAGTTGACGCGGAATCTGAAGGATTCTCAGATGAAGGATTCGGCGTTTGCGCCCTATTTTGTGGACCACACTGCGGGGGTCTACCCTACCGCCGCTTCCGGATCTCCGTGGAACGCCGCGTCCATGGCGGTGAAAGGCGACCCCATGGCCGACCTTGTGGAGGACATGGCAGCGGAACAGAAGGCGCGGGTGACCTATGACAATATTCTGCGGCTTTCTGACGACCCGGATGTGAACGATGTCATTAAGTTTCTGCGGGAACGGGAGGTCGTGCATTTCCAGCGCTTCGGCGAGGCGGTGCAGCTGCTTCGGGAGAAGCTGGATCAGAAGAATGTGTACTTTATGAACCCGGCACTGGATATGTAATACTATTTCCTGATTAAAATCTTTGATTTTAATCAGGAAGGCATCGCCTAATGGCGCTGCCGGTTTTGTGATTTATAAGGAAAGAAATCACAAAACAAGTCTCATATGAACTTCATGCCCTTCGGGCAATTAAAATCTTTTTTAGAGATTTTAATTGAAGTTCAGTATAAATACTTGGGGAGCGGCACTGAGCCGCTCCCCTTTCTGCGTCGTATGATTTTGGCCGGACGGCGCACACTTACACTATAAACTACGAAAGAGGGAAATTTCCCATGAGGAATGAAAAGCTTTACGATGTGATCGTTATCGGCGGCGGCCCGGCGGGGCTGACGGCAGCGCTGTACCTCGCCCGGGCGGGCTGTCGGACGCTTGTACTGGAAAGACGCGGATACGGCGGGCAGATTGCCCTTACCAACGAAGTGGTAAACTACCCCGGCGTGCCGAAGACCAGCGGCATGGAGCTTACCGATACCATGCGCCGTCAGGCAGAGTCTTTCGGCGCGGAATTTCTGATTGCGGAGGCGCGGGAGCTGTCCCTTTTCGATGCCGAGAAAACCGTGAAAACCTCTGTGGGGGATTTTCGCTGCATAGGCGTACTTCTGGCCACCGGGGCGCAGCCGAAAATGGCGGGTTTCCGGAGCGAGGAGGAATTCAGGGGACGCGGCGTTTCCTACTGCGCCACCTGTGACGGCGCGTTTTTCCGGAATAAGGACGTTTTCGTGATCGGCGGAGGCTTTACGGCGGCGGAGGAAAGCGTTTTTCTGACGAAATTTGCCCGTCATGTGACCATGCTGATACGGAAAAATGACTTTGCCTGCCCCGCCTCCGTGGCGGACAAAGCCAGAAACCACGAGAAAATCACCGTTCTTTTCAACACCGTCATGCGGGAGGTTTCCGGCGATGACGGCCTGCGGCGTATCCAATACCAGAATACCGCTACCGGAGAGATCACCGACTACCAGAGTCCGGACGGCGAGACCATCGGCGTGTTTGTCTTTGCCGGGTACGCCCCGGACACAGCTCTGGTTTCCGGCATTGCTGAGCGGGACGCGCGGGGATATATTATCACCGACGAAAATCAGAAAACCTCTGTTGAGGGACTTTACGCGGCGGGCGACATCTGCGTCAAGCCCCTGCGGCAGGTCATAACCGCTGCGTCGGACGGCGCGGTCGCGGCAGCCGCGCTGGAAAAGTATTGCGGGGCGCTGCGGGGGGAATCTTGTATTTGAATCCCCCCTGTGGTACAATATCAAAAAGACGGCAGAAAATTCTTATGATTAATTTGCAACCAAAAGCAATTTTCTGCGTATAGAAAGGTGAAATGCTCAGAAAGAAAAAGGAGGGCTGCAGATGAATGACGATCAGATCATTCAGCTATATTTTGACCGCTCAGAGCAGGCGATCAAAGAAACGGACACCAAGTACGGTGGCTACTGCTACAGCATTGCCTACAACATTCTGACCAATCCGGAGGACGCGGAGGAAAGCGTCAGCGATACCTACCTGTCCGCATGGAACGCCATGCCGCCCCGGCGTCCTCCGGCGCTGGCGGCATTTCTGGGGAAAATCACCCGGAATCTTTCCATAGACCGATGGAGAAAGTACCGCGCCTTCAAGCGGGGCGAGGGGCAGATCGAGCTTGCGCTGGAGGAGCTGCGGGAATGCGTCAGTGGGACGGAAAGCGCCGAGGAAGCGGCCATTCGGAAGGAAATTCTGGCAAGCCTGAACCGTTTCCTCGGGACGCTGAAAGAGACGGAGCGGAGCGTGTTCCTCTGCCGCTACTGGTATCTGGATTCCACTGAGGAAATCGCGGAAAAGTCCGGCTTTACGGTCAGCAAGGTCAAATCCATGCTGTTCCGTATCCGCAAGCGACTGTATGCGCAGCTGACGGAGGAGGGATTGGTATGACGGATATGGAACTGCTGGACATTCTGGGCGGCGTGAAGGGAAAATACATATTGGAAGCTCAGAAAATGCGCGAAGGCCGCAAAAAAGCGCCCCGCTTCCGCTATGTGCGGCAGCTGGCGGCGGTGATCGCCCTGATTCTGATGTTGGCGATTTTCCTGAACACCGCACCCGGCGCGGCGGCTGTTGAATACGTGAAGGAAAAGGTCGCCAGTCTGATCGAAACCCTTTTCCCGCCGAAAAAGATGTCCATGGATATCGAGGGGTTGCCGTATGAGGGCGATTACGCGGCAGACGGCGTGGAACCGCAGGCCACCGCCGAAACGCCCCAGCCGGGATTTGCGATTTACTATGATGTTGACAACTACACAATGGTGAAGGATGGCGACGTCACCTACATTCGCCCGTATCAGAAGCCCATGACCCGGGAACAGGTGCTGGAAGCCTACGGAGATTATCTTTCCCAGCTGTCGGACGAAGAGCGGGAACGGCAGATCGACGCCCTTATGAATCCCCAGCCGGATACCTCTTTGCCCACCTGCGAAATCGAAATCGTTCATCTGGATATGCCCTATAAAGATGCCGCCTCTCAGGAACGCGCAGAGCTGGAAACGCAGTGGGAAATTAAGGAGCACACAGAAACCAACCGAATCACGTTCTCCATGTACAGCGGCAGCGAATGGAGTTCTCCTTTAGAAGTGCGGGACTATATTTCCGATGAACAGAGCGGCTGCTTCCGCATTATCCGCCGATTCTTCATGGAAGCGGCGGAGGGGCATGGCGTGCGATTCGCGGCCATGGTGGATACATTCGCCGTAATCCCGCATCAGGGAGATGCCAACGCAATACAGAATGATAAGGAGAATCAGAAATGAGAAAAATAAGATATCTTTTTGCTTGCAGTGTGATTTGTGCGCTGCTGTGTTCCTGTGCAGTACAAAGCCGCGTTCCCTCAACAGATTCACAGGTATCAGAAACACAATCATACAGTGAAAATCATTGGGAGACAATTCAGGCAAAGCTTTCAGATGTCATTTCAGGTGCGGATACATTTTTTAGCCGCGATTTTGAGAAAACATTGACCATTGACGATTACTGCTCGACTTATGGTATGGACGATACAGTAAAAATTACAAAATATGCTGTTATTGATCTGGATCAGGACGATGCGCCTGAGATCGTGCTTGGGATAACGGAAAACGACCAGTCTGACTGTGGTTTCTTAGTTCTGCAGTATGAAAATGGCGGCGTGGTTGGCTATGACTTTACCTATCGTCAGATGATCGACTTGAAGAAAGACGGCACATTTGGTTACCTGTACGGCGTGGCCGACACGGGATACGCCCGCCTGAACTTCACTGATGACAGCTGGGAATACATAAAAATCTGCAATGTGACCGAGACTTCCGATACAGTCACGTTCTTCTGCAACGGGCAGGAAGTTTCTAAGGAAGCCTATTGGGAGGCCGTGGCAGAGCAGGATAGCAAAGAAGAAGTCGAGTGGCTGGCGTACTGACCAACATCTCCCCTGCATACGCAGGGAAGATCGAAATGATTTATCAGGATCGTATTCAAAAATACTGGGTTCGCGCGGCCGAAGGCGAGAATCCCCAGTCGAGCAACTGCTCCGAAGAAACCGCCCGGTCTTACATCGCTCAATATCACCCCATCGAACTGAATATGAAGCCGTTTTCCGAGTATCCCTTCAGTTGAAAAAATCCCCTCTGCCCACAATAAACGGGCAGAGGGGATTCGTTAATTTTCCAGCGCCGCTTGCTGACTGCGGTAAAAATATGTTTCTCCGGAACCGTCTTTCGACCCGCACAGGCGGTCGCCGTCGGTGCCGTGTATGAGGTACAGCTGCCGCGGATTTTCCAGCCCGGCTACCCCCAGAGAGAAAACCGTCACGGAATCCCGGTCAAAGCAGTACGCGCCGCACATGGCATCAATGGTGCCGGTGAGCAGATTATGCTGTTCGCAGCTGACCAGCCCGTCCTGAAACCGGAACAGCTCCCCGGTTTCTGCGCAGTACCAGTCCCCTGCGAATTGCCCCGGATTCCAGGCCGTGGCGCACAGCCCAAAAGCCAGAATCAGCAGCACCAAAACCACCCCAATGGGTATCCATCGCTTCATGCGTTCCCTCCATCCTTCTCTTGTGCCGCTATTATACCCTACCCCGCCGCCCGCCGCAATTTGGAAAAATGGACAAGAATTATGTAAACTTTTGTGAAATATTTTCCTTGACATTTTTCGCATACAAAAGGAGCCGCCCTTGTCGGGCGGCTCCAAATGGAAAAGAATCAGGCGTCAATGGTGGAAATGCCCAGAGTGATCTCTTCCAGCACGTCCAGCAGCACCCGCACCGTGTCCAGCGCCGTCAGCATGGTGACGCCGTTTTCCACTGCGCAGCGGCGGATCTGGCTGGAGCCGGAATGCACATCCTCACAGCGGACGTCCATGGTGTTGATGACGTAGGTGACGTAGCCCTGACGGATGGAATTGAGAATTTCGTCGGAGCCGTCGTCCACCTTCGCCCGGACGCGGGTCCTGATGCCGTGCTGGCGCAGGAAAACCGCGGTGCCCACGGTGGCCTCAATGTTGAAGCCCAGCTGGTAAAACCGGCGGATCAGGGGCAACGCTTCCTCCTTGTCCTCGTCGGAGATGGTCACGAATACAGTACCGTAATTTTCCAGCTTCATGCCCGACGCCTGCATCGCCTTGTAAAGCGCGTGGGTCAGGTTGTTGTCGTAGCCGATGGCCTCGCCGGTGGATTTCATCTCCGGAGACAGGTAGGCATCCAGCCCCCGCAGCTTGGAGAAGGAGAAGGCCGGAGCTTTGGCATAGTACCGCTTCTGCTCGTCGGGGTACAGCATGTCGATGCCCTGCTCCTTCAGGCTCTGCCCCAGCGCCACCAGCGTGGCGATGTCTGCCAGCGGGTAGCCGGTGGCCTTGCTCAGGAACGGCACGGTACGGGAAGAACGGGGATTGACCTCGATGATATACACATGATCCTCCGGATCGACGATGAACTGGATATTGTACAGTCCCCTGATGCCGATGGCAGGCCCCAGCTTCTTCGCGTACTGCAAAATAATGCCCTTGACCTTGTTGGAGATGGAGAAGGACGGGTACACGGAGATGGAGTCGCCGGAGTGAACGCCGGTGCGCTCCACCAGCTCCATGATGCCGGGGACGAACACGTCCGTCCCGTCGCAGATGGCGTCGATCTCCACCTCTTTGCCACGAATATACTTATCCACCAGCACAGGCTTGTCCGCGTCGATCTCCACGGCGGTGTGGAGGTAATGCCGCAGCTGCTCCTCGTTGGCGACGATCTGCATTGCCCGTCCGCCCAGCACGAAGCTGGGACGCACCAGAACGGGATAGCCGATCTCCCGGGCGGCGGCGACGCCGTCCTCAATGCGGGTGACGGCCTTTCCCTTGGGCTGGGGGATGTTCAGGGAAATCAGAAGCTTTTCAAAGGCGTCCCGGTTTTCCGCCTTTTCGATGGCGGCGCAGTCGGTGCCGATGATGTTCACGCCCAAATCCGTCAGGGGCTGCGCCAGATTGATGGCGGTCTGGCCGCCCAGAGAGGCAATGACGCCCTCGGGCTTCTCCTGCTCCACCACATTCATCACGTCCTCCACCGTCAGCGGCTCAAAGTACAGCTTGTCGGAGGTGGTGTAATCCGTGGAAACGGTTTCCGGGTTGTTGTTGATGATGATGGCCTCATAGCCTGCGTTTTTGATGGTCTGGATGGCGTGGACGGTGGAATAGTCGAATTCCACGCCCTGACCAATACGGATGGGGCCGGAGCCGAGGACGATGACTTTCTTCTTGTCGGAGACAACGGACTCGTTTTCCGTCTCGTAGGTGGAGTAAAAATACGGGATATAGCTGTCGAATTCTCCCGCGCAGGAGTCGATCATCTTGTACACCGGGCGGATGCTGCTGCTCTGGCGCAGGGCAAACACCTTCCGCTCCGGGACGTTCCAAATCTGCGCCACCGCCCGGTCGGAGAAGCCCATCTTCTTCGCCTGATAATACACGCTACTGTCCATGACCGCGCCGGAAAGCTCCCGCTCTATGGAGATGATGTTCCGAAGCTTGCGGATGAAGAATGCGTCGATGGTACTCTTTTCTACGATTTCCTCCACGCTTACGCCCATGCGAAGCAGCTGGGCGATGGCGTAGATGCGGTCGTCGGTGCCGATTCTGATATAGTCCAGCAGGTCTTCCCTGCCCCAGCTGTCGAATTTTGGCATGTGCAGGTGGTACACGCCAATCTCCAGAGAGCGGATGCCCTTGAGCAGACTTTCTTCAAAGGTGCGGCCGACGCTCATGGTTTCGCCCGTGGCCTTCATCTGAGTGCCGAGACGGTTGTTGGCGTCGGAGAATTTGTCGAAGGGGAACCGGGGCATTTTGGTGACCACGTAGTCCAGCGCCGGCTCGAAGGCCGCGCAGGTGTTGGCAAGACGAATTTCATCCAGCGTCATGCCAACGCAGATCTTCGCGGAGACCCGGGCGATTGGATAGCCGGAAGCCTTGGAGGCAAGTGCGGAGGAACGGGACACTCTGGGATTGACCTCGATGAGGTAATACTGGAAGGATTTGGGGTCCAGCGCGAACTGGACGTTGCAGCCGCCCTGAATTTTCAGCGCGCGGATCAGGCGCAGGGCGGAATCCCGGAGCATATGATACTCTTTGTTGGTCAGCGTTTGCGACGGGCAGACCACGATGGAGTCGCCGGTGTGGATGCCCACGGGGTCAAGGTTCTCCATGTTGCAGATGGCAATGGCGGTGTCGTTGGCGTCCCGCATGACCTCGTATTCGATTTCCTTGAAGCCCTTGATGCTTTTCTCCACCAGAACCTGATGGACGGGAGACAGCACCAGAGCGTTTTTCATGATCTCCCGGAATTCTTCCTCGTTATCGGCAAATCCGCCGCCGGTACCGCCCAGAGTAAAGGCAGGGCGAAGCACCACGGGATAGCCGATGGTTTCCGCCGCGGCAAGACCTTCCTCCATGGTATTGGCGATCTGAGAAGGAAGCACCGGCTCGCCAAGGCGCTCGCAAAGCTCCTTGAACAGTTCCCGATCCTCCGCCTGCTCAATAGATTCGCTGGGCGTTCCCAGCAGCTGCACGTGGCATTCCTTCAGAATGCCCTTCTTTTCCAGCTGCATGGCAAGATTCAATCCCGTCTGGCCGCCGATGCCGGGGATGATGGCGTCCGGCCGCTCAAAGCGAACGATACGGGCGATATATTCCAGCGTCAGCGGCTCCATGTAAACCTTGTCCGCGATGGCGGGGTCGGTCATGATGGTCGCGGGGTTGCTGTTGCACAGAATGACCTCATAGCCCTCTTCTTTCAGGGCGAGGCAGGCCTGTGTGCCGGCGTAGTCGAATTCCGCCGCCTGACCGATGACGATGGGGCCGGAGCCAATGACCAGAATTTTCTTCAGATCGGTACGTTTCGGCATGTTACTTTCCCTCCATCATGGCGATGAATTCATCGAACAGGTAGGCGCTGTCCTGCGGGCCGGGGGCGCTTTCCGGATGGTACTGGACGCTGAATATCCGGTCGGCGGCGCACTTCTGCCCCTCCACCGTACCGTCCAGCAGGTTGACATGGGTCACGGTCAGGCCGGTTCCCGCCAGAGAATCCGCCTTTACCGCGTAGGAATGGTTCTGGGAGGTGATCTCCACCTTCCCCGTCTGGAGATTTTTGACAGGGTGATTTCCGCCCCGGTGGCCGAATTTCAGCTTGTAAGTGGACGCACCGTAGGCAAGGGCGATGATCTGATGTCCAAGACAAATGCCGAAAATCGGCAGCTTGCCTCGGAGGGCGCGGACAAGGGCAATCACCGGCTTTGCGTCCTCCGGGTTGCCGGGGCCGTTGGAGATGAACAGGCCATCCGGGTGCATGGCCATCACTTCCTCGACGGTAACCGTCCACGGAGCGATGGTTACTTCACACCCCCGGGCGTTCAGACTGCGGATGATGTTGTGCTTGATGCCGCAGTCAACGGCCACAACGCGGTGCTTTGGATTTGCACAGGCGGATATCCACGGGGATTTCGTACTCACCACGGAAACCTGATTGGTGGGCAGAGCGGTGGAGCGCATTTCCGCAAGGCAGGCGATGCTGGGGGTCTGCGCGTCCACGATCAGCGCCTTGCAAGTGCCCTCATCCCGGATGTGGCGGGCAAGGCGGCGGGTGTCCACCCCGGCGATACCCACAATGTCATACTGGATCATCACGTCTTCCAGTGTCCGCGCGGCGCGGAAATTGGAAGGCTCGCTGTTGAATTCCCGGACGACCAGACCGCTGATGGTGGGTCTGTCCGTCTCGTAGTCTTCATTGCACATGCCGTAATTGCCGATCAGGGGGTAGGTCATGACCACAGCCTGCGCGGTGTAGGAAGGGTCCGAGAGAATTTCCTGATAGCCCACCATGGAGGTATTGAACACCAGCTCCACCAGCGCGTCCCGTTTGGCGCCGAAGCCGTAGCCATAAAACTCGGTGCCGTCCTCCAGAATGATTTTTCTGTCAAAAATCCGATTCATGGCTTTTCACCGGCCTTTCTCTGGGAAAGCTTCTGCTCAAACTGGTCTTTCCGGGTGTCCTCGGGGATCACCGTGGGATAGTCGCCGTTGAAGCAGGCGCTGCAATATTCTTCGCTGCCGCAGAGGTCACGCAGATTCCCCAGAGGCAGATAGCCCAGACTGTCCACACCGATGATCTCCGCGATTTCCTCCACAGTATGGTGACAGGCGATCAGGTGCTCCCGGGAGTCGATGTCCGTGCCATAGTAGCAGGGGTGCAGGAACGGCGGCGCGGAGATGCGCATGTGAATTTCCTTCGCCCCCGCGTCCCGCAGAAGCTGCACAATGCGCCCGGAGGTTGTGCCCCGGACGATGGAATCGTCCACCATCACCACCCGTTTGCCCCGGACTTCGCTTTCCACGGGGCTGAGCTTGATCTTGACCTGATCTACCCGGTGATCCTGCCCGGGGGCGATGAAGGTCCTGCCGATATATTTGTTTTTGATCAGGCCGATGCCGTAGGGAATCCCCGATTCCCTGGCATAGCCCATGGCGGCGTCCAGACCGGAATCCGGCACGCCGATGACAATGTCCGCGTCCACCGGATGGGTTTTCGCAAGGATCTCCCCTGCCCTGACCCGGGCATCGTGAACGCTGACACCGTCGATGACGGAATCCGGCCGGGCAAAGTAGATGTATTCAAAAATGCACATCTTTTTGGGCGCGGTGCCGCAGTGGCTGGTGTCGGAGTGGATGCCGTCGCAGTCAAAGGTCAGGATTTCTCCGGGCAGAATGTCCCGCTGGAATTCCGCGCCGACAGCGTGAAGGGCACAGCTCTCCGATGCGACGATATACGTCCCGTCCTTCATTTTTCCATAGCACAGCGGGCGGAATCCATGGGGGTCGCGCACCGCAATGAGCTTGGTAGAGGACATCATGACCAGAGAAAAAGCGCCCTCCAGCCTGTCCACCGCGCGGCTGACCGCCGCCTGAATGGAGGGAGCGGTGATCCGCTCCCGTGTGATCACATAGGCGATGGTCTCCGTGTCGGAGGTAGTATGGAAAATGGCGCCGGAAAGCTCCAGCTCCCGGCGGAGCTGAAGCGCGTTGCTCAAATTGCCGTTATGGGCAAGCGCCAGCTTGCCTTTTAAGTGATTGACCTGAATAGGCTGGCAGTTTGCCAGATTGGAGCCGCCGGTGGTGCCATAGCGGGCGTGGGCAACCGCCATTTTCCCCATGGGGAACTGCTTCATGACGCTGCCCGTGAACACCTCACTGACCAGCCCCAGACCCTTGTGGCCGTCAAAAACACCGTCGTCATTGACGACAATGCCGCAGCCCTCCTGCCCACGGTGCTGTAAGGAATACAGCCCGTAGTAGGCAAGGCTCGCTACATCCTCCTGACGCTGGCTGTAAACGCCGAACACGCCGCATTCTTCGTGGATACTCATGGTTATTCTCCCAGACTGGCCTTGACAAAGCCGAGAAACAGCGGATGGGGCTTGTTGGGACGGCTCTTGAATTCCGGATGGTACTGCACGCCCACATGGAAGGGGCGGTCGGTCAGCTCCACAGTCTCCACCAGACGCCCGTCCGGGGAGGTACCGCTTAAGGTAAGTCCGGCCTTTTGCAGAACGTCCCGGTAATCATTGTTGAATTCGTAGCGGTGGCGGTGGCGCTCGTGAATCAGACCCGCGCCGTAGCACCGCGCCATGGTCGTATCCGGGGTGATGACGCAGGGGTAAGCGCCAAGGCGCAGCGTGCCGCCCTTGTCCACTTCGTCGCTCTGTCCGGGCATGAAGTCGATGACCTTATGCTCGCTTACCGGGTCAAATTCGCCGGAATTGGCGTCCGCCAGACCGGCAACATTCCGGGCGTACTCAATGACGGCGATCTGCATACCAAGGCAGATGCCGAAATAAGGCACCTTTTTTTCCCGGGCGTACTTCGCCGCAAGGATCATGCCCTCGATGCCCCGGCCGCCGAAGCCGCCGGGAACGATGATGCCGTCCAGATGGGACAGCTTCTCATTGACGGTTTCCTCCGTCAGCGTCTCCGAATCGATCCACTGGATGTCCACAACGGCGTCCAGGGCGTAGCCCGCATGGCGCAGAGCTTCCGCCACGGAGAGATAGGCGTCGTGAAGCTGGACGTACTTGCCAACCAGGCCGATGGTGACGTGCTTGCTGCTGTTTCTGATTTTCTCCACCATCTGAATCCATTCCGTCAGTTCAGGCTTGGGCGTTTCCAGACCCAGTTCCCGGCAGACAATGCCGGACAGATTGGACTTTTCCAGCATCAGCGGGGCTTCGTACAGCACGGGCAGAGTGATATTCTCAATGACGCAGTCCGGCTTGACGTTGCAGAACATACTGATCTTCTGGAAAATGGAGGATTCCAGCGGCTCATCGCAGCGCAGAACGATGATATCCGGCTTGACGCCCATGCCCTGCAATTCCTTGACGGAGTGCTGGGTGGGCTTGGACTTATGCTCGTCGGAGCCACGGAGGAACGGCACCAGCGTCACGTGGATGAACAGGCTGTTCTCCTTCCCTACCTCCAGCGCGATCTGGCGCACCGCCTCCAGGAAGGGCTGGGACTCGATATCGCCGATGGTGCCGCCGATTTCGGTGATGACCACATCCGCGTCGGTCTTCCGGCCGACGCTGTAGACGAACTCTTTGATCTCATTGGTCACGTGGGGAATGACCTGAACCGTGGAACCCAGATACTCGCCCCGGCGTTCCTTGTTCAGCACGTTCCAGTACACCTTTCCGGTGGTCAGGTTGGAGAACTTGTTCAGGTCTTCATCGATGAAGCGCTCGTAGTGACCCAAGTCCAGGTCGGTCTCCGCGCCGTCCTCGGTGACGTAGACCTCGCCGTGCTGGTAGGGGCTCATGGTGCCGGGGTCAACGTTGATGTAGGGGTCCAGCTTCTGGGCGGCGACCTTCAGTCCCCGCGCCTTGAGAAGACGGCCAAGAGACGCCGCGGTGATGCCCTTGCCAAGACCGGAAACCACGCCGCCGGTCACAAAGATGTATTTCGTCATTGGTGATTTCTCCTTTACTCTACTGTAACGGATTTTGCCAGATTTTTCGGTTTGTCGATATCACAGCCGTTTTCCTTGGCCACGTAATAGGCCAGCAGCTGTAACGGGACGATTTCGGCCACCGCGCACAGCAGCGGGTCGATTTTCGGCACAAAGATCATGTCGTCGGCCAGAGAAACGATCTTCCCGTTCCCCTTGAAGGCCACCGCGAGCACCTCCGCGCCCCGCGCCTTGACCTCCACGATGTTGCTCATGGTCTTCTCCATGACCGCGTCGTTGCAGCACAGGGCGATCACCGGCTGCCCCTCGCAAATCAGGGCGATGGTGCCGTGTTTCAACTCGCCCGCCGCGTAGGATTCCGCGTGGATGTAGGAGATCTCCTTCATCTTCAGCGCCCCTTCCAGAGCGACGGCGTAGTCGGTGTTTCTTCCGATGAAGAACATGGAGGGGCTGCCGTGGTATTTCTTTGCCAGAGCAGGAATGGCAGGGTTCATGTCCAGCGCCGTCTGCATCTGCTTGGGCAGGGAGCGTAGCGCCGTGAGCAGCCGCTTGTACTCCTTCCCCTCGACAGTCCCCAGAGATTTGGCCGCGTACAGGGCAAACAGGTACAGCACCGTCAGCTGGGTGGTGTAGCCCTTGGTGGTGGCCACGGCAATCTCCGGGCCTGCCCATGTGTACAGGGTGTAGTCGGCGATTTTCGCAATGGTACTGCCCACCACGTTCACGATGGCAAGCGCCTTCGCACCCCGGCGCTGGCATTCCTTCATGGCAGCAATGGTATCCGCCGTCTCGCCGGACTGGGACAGGACGATGAGCAGCGTATGCCCGTCAATCAGGGGGTCTGCGTAGCGAAGCTCACTTGCCAGCTCCGTAGTCACGGGGATACGGCACAGCTTCTCGATGGTATATTTCCCCGCGCACCCGGCATAATAGGCCGAGCCGCAGGCCGTAATGACAATTTTATGGATTGGGGAAAGATCGATGTTCAGGTCGTCCAGAACGATCTCCCCATTCCGGATTCTGGGGGTGATGGTCGCTTCCACCGCCCGGGGCTGCTCCATGATCTCCTTGAGCATGAAGTGGTCGTAGCCGCCCTTTTCCGCCGCCTGGATGTCCCATGTGATGCGGCTGGCCTTCTTGGTGATGGGGTGGCCTGAGCAATCGTAGACCTGAATGGAGTCGGGCGTCAGCTCCGCAAGCTCGCCGTCCTCCAGATAGATGACGTTCCGGGTGTGCGCCACCAGCGCGGTGACGTCGGAGGCAAAGAAATTCTCTCCGATGCCCACGCCGAGAATCAAAGGGCTTGCCTCCCGGACGGCGAGAACCGTATCCGGCGTGTCCGTGCAGACAATTCCCAGAGCGTAGGAGCCAACCAGCCGGGAAGAAGCCTTCATGACGGCTTTCCGGAAATCGCCGGCATAGTACATTTCAATCAGATGGACGATGACCTCGGTGTCCGTCTCGCTCTCGAAACGATAGCCCTTCCGGACGAGTTCCTCCCGAAGCTCCATGTAGTTTTCGATAATGCCGTTGTGAACGACGGCGAATTTTCCGTCGTTGCTGGCATGGGGATGGGCGTTTATGTCGTTGGGTGCGCCGTGAGTCGCCCAGCGGGTGTGACCGATTCCGGTAGTGCCGGAAACCAGCCGCCCGTCGTCCGTCTTTTCCCGGAGGTTCTGAATGCGTCCCGTGACCTTGCTGATGGCGATGTGGTCTCCCTGCACCACCGCAATTCCGGCGGAATCATAGCCCCGGTATTCCAGCTTTGAAAGTCCGTCCAGCAGTACCGGCGCGGCGTTCTGCGTGCCTGTAAATCCTACGATTCCACACATAAGAAACCTCCTTTGTTTGTGCTGTTGCAGCTTAGCCTAATACGTACTCAGAAATCATGCGGCCGATTTTTCCGATATCCACGCCGCCCTTGAACTCAAACTTTGCGGTAAAGGTATTGGAGAACATGATAAACAGCTCGGAATCCGGAATCAGCTCCGCAAAGCCGGGGGTCTGGATGGAAAAATACTGAATTTTGGAATAGGGCATGGTGCTGAAGGATTTCCGCTTTCCGGTAATTCCCTGCACGTCCACCGCAATGATGCGCTTGTTTGTGAAAATCAGCTGGTCGCGGACGGTCTGAAATGCCATGACCACTTCCTCGCCGCCGATGAGAAGTCCGTTTACCTCGCCTTTGACGGCGTCAACGCTGATGGGTTTCAGATTCCATACGGAATCCTGATTGAAATTAACTGCCATAGTCGTTTTCTCCTTCCTGAATTGGGGAGGGGTTACTCCCATTCCACCGTCGCCGGGGGCTTGCTTGTGATGTCGTAGACAATGCGGTTGATGTGGGGCACCTCGTTGACGATCCGCACGGAAGCGCGATCCAGCACCTCGTAGGGGATACGCGTCCACTCCGCCGTCATGAAATCGCTGGTCGTGACGCTGCGAAGGGCAAGAACGTTTTCATAGGTGCGGCCGTCGCCCATGACACCGACGCTTCTGGCATTGGTAAGGACTGCGAAATACTGGCTGCAAATGTCTCCAAGGTCGGCCTTGGAGATCTCCTCCCGGAAGATGAAGTCCGCCTCCCGGAGAATGTCCAGCTTTTCCTTGGTCACGTCGCCCAGGATTCGAATGGCAAGGCCGGGCCCCGGGAAGGGCTGGCGGTGGACAAGATAATCAGGAAGCCCCAATTCTTTGCCCAGCAGCCGAATTTCGTCCTTGAAAAGATGATCCAGCGGCTCCAGAACGGCCTTGAACTGCTCAATGACCTCTCTGGGCAGGAGCTTGTTGTGGTGGCTCTTGATGACGTCGGCATCCCCCGCGCCGGACTCGATGACATCGGGATAGATGGTGCCCTGAGCGAAAAAGTCCTCTTTGGTGATGCCGAATTTCACGGCTTCATCCAGAAATACATACCCGAACTCCGCGCCAATGATCTGGCGCTTGCGCTGGGGGTCTTCCACGCCCTTGAGCTTGTCCAGGAAGCGCTTCTCCGCGTCCACCCGGACAAAGTGGATGTTCCACTTGGCAAAGGCGGCTTCTACCTCGTCGCCCTCATTTTTGCGCATACAGCCGTGATCGACAAAGACGGCGGTCAGACGATCCCCTACCGCTTCGGCCAGCAGCGCCGCCAGAACGGAGGAATCCACGCCGCCGGACAGCGCCAGCAGCACGCGGCCCTTGGGGCCGATGGTGTCCCGGAGCTGTGCCACGGTATTTTTGCAGAAGTCCCCCATCGTCCAAGTGCCCTTGGCACCGCAGATTTCGTAAAGGAAGTTGCGCAGCATCTGGCTGCCGAACTGGGTGTGATTCACCTCCGGGTGGAACTGAACACCGTAGAAGCCCCGGCTCTCGTCGGCAATGGCGGCATTGGGGCAGGCGTCGGTGTGGGCGACCAGCGCAAAGCCCTCCGGAACCTTCGCCATGTAATCGCCGTGGCTCATCCACGAAATGGCCTGCTCGGGGATGCCCTTGAACAGCTTGCAGCCAGTATCGTAATAGGTGACGGTCTTGCCGTACTCCCGGGCGGTATCCTCCTGCGCGGCAGTGACCTGACCGCCCAGCGTATGCGCCATCAGCTGGCAGCCGTAGCAAATGCCGAGAACGGGAACCCCCAGCCGGAACACTTCCGGGTCAACGTGGGGAGATTCCTCCAGATACACGCTGTTGGGGCCGCCGGTGAAAATGATGCCCATGGGCGCAAAGGCGCGGATCTCGTCCAGGGTCGTGGTGTAGGGCTTGATCTCGCAGTAGACGTTCTGCTCCCGTACCCGCCGGGCGATCAGCTGATTGTACTGTCCGCCAAAGTCCAGAATCAGGATTTTTTCTTGCATACAGTGCTCTCTCCTTCCCTGCCCGCCGGTTAAATATTGATCTCCGCCTGTTCGCGGTCAATACCGGCGATCAGAGGGGCTACCTTTTTCACATAGCTTTCCACTTGCTCCGCACACCGGCCGGTGTACAGCATGGGGTCGAGAACGGCTTCCATCTCCTGCTTCGTCATGCCGAATTCCGGATGGCCGGCCAGATCGGCCAGAAGATCCCAGCGTTCGCCGTTTTTCATCTTGGCCGTGGCGTCCATGGAGCAGGTGCGGATGATCTCATGCAGCTGCTGGCGGTCGCCGCCGTTCTTGACGCCCTCCATCATCAGATTTTCCGTGGCAATGAAGGGCAGATACTCCCGCACGGTCTTCTCTACGATCTTTTCGTTCACGTGCAGGCCGTCGGTGACGTTCTGTGCCAGCCTGAGAATGGCGTCGGCGCAGAGGAAGCCCTCGGGCATGGAGATACGCCGGTTGGCGGAATCGTCCAGCGTGCGTTCCAGCCACTGGGTGGAAGCGGTCATGGGGGCGTTCAGCGCGTCCGCCATCAGGTAGCGGGACAGGGAGCAGATGCGCTCGGAGCGCATGGGGTTGCGCTTATAGGCCATGGCGGAGGAACCGATCTGGTTCTTTTCAAAGGGTTCTTCCACCTGACGGTCGTGCTGCAAAAGCCGAATGTCGTTTGCCATGCGGTAGCAGCTCTGGGCGATGGAAGAAAGGCAGTTCAGGATGCGGCTGTCCAGCTTTCTGGGGTAGGTCTGGCCGCAGACGTCGAAGCACTGGGTGAAGCCAAAGTCGGCGCTGATGCGGCGGTTCATCTCGTCAATTTTTGCCGTATCCCCGTCAAACAGCTCGAGGAAGCTGGCTTCCGTGCCGGTGGTTCCCCGGCAGCCTAGAAATTTCATGGTTTCCACGACAAAATCCAGCTCGACCAGATCGCTGACCAGATCCTGCATCCACAGCGTTGCCCGCTTGCCAACTGTGACCAGCTGGGCAGGCTGATAATGGGTGTAGCCCAGCGTGGGCGTGGCTTTGTACGTTTCCGCGAAACGGGAAAGGTTGGCGATGACCTTCAGCAGCTCTCCCCGGAGGTATTTCAGGCCGTCCCGGTAGAGAACGATGTCGGCGTTATCGGTGATATAGCAGCTGGTGGCACCCAGATGGATGATACCGGCGGCGGAGGGCGCGGCCTTGCCGTAGGTATACACGTGGGCCATTACATCGTGGCGGACTTCCTTTTCCCGGGCAGCGGCACAGGCAAAGTCAATGTCCGTGATGTGGGCTTCCAGCTCCTCGATCTGTTTCTCGGTGATAGGCAGCCCCAGAGAATGCTCGGCCTTGGCAAGAGAAATCCAGAGCTTCCGCCAGGTCTCAATCCGCTTCTGCTGGGAAAACAGGTGCAGCATATAGTCGGAAGCATACCGGGTGCTTAAGGGGGATTCGTATTGATCCGTCATAGTCTGCCCCCCTGCTCAGCGAATGATGATGCTGTCCCGCTCCGGGCCTACGGAAACGTAGCCGATGGGGCAGCCGATCTTTTCTTCCACGTACTGCACGTAGTTCCGCGCCGCTTCCGGGAGATCTTCCCACTTGCGCACGCCGGAAATGTCGCACTTCCAGCCCTCCATGTATTCTATCACGGGCTTGGCGCTGCTTTGCAGCGTGGGGAACGGGAATTCATCGATCACTTCCCCGTTCAGCTCGTAGTGGGCGCAGACGGGGATTTTGTCCAGATAGCTCAGCACGTCCAGCTTGGTCAGGGCGATGTTGGTCGCGGCCTGCACCTGAACGCCATAGCGGGTGGCTACCAAATCGATGGGGCCGACCCGGCGGGGACGGCCGGTCTTCGCGCCGTACTCAAAGCCAGCTTCCCGAAGGGCGTCAGCTTCGGCACCGAACATTTCGCAGACGAAGGGGCCTTCGCCCACGCAGGTGGAGTAGGCTTTCACAACGCCGATGACCTCGTCGATCTTGGCGGTGGGCAGACCGGAACCCACAGGAGCGTAGGCGGCAATGGCATTGGAAGAGGTGGTGTAGGGGTAGATGCCGTAGTCCAGATCCCGCAGAGCACCCAGCTGGGCTTCAAACAGGATCTTCTTCCCTTCCGCCTGCGCCTTGCGCAGATAGACGCCGGTGTCGCAGATGAAGGGCTTGATCTTCTCGCAGTAATTGTCCATCCACGCTTTCAGTTCGTCCATGGTGACAGGCTCAGCGCCGTAAACGCCGGTAAGCGTCAGATTCTTCCACTCCAGCAAATCCTGCAAATGCTCATAAAGATGCTCGGAATGCAGGAGTTCTCCCGCCATAATGGTCTTTTTCTGGTATTTATCGGAGTAAAAAGGCGCAATGCCCTGCTTGGTGGAGCCGTACTTTTTATCCTTCAGCCGGGCTTCCTCCAGACCGTCCTGAAGACGGTGCCAGGGCAGCAGCAGAGACGCCCGGTCGCTGATTTTCAGGTTGTCCGGGGTGATGGGTACACCTTTTTGGGCAACATCCTGCATTTCCTGCCACAGGTTTTCCGGGTCAACGGCGACGCCGTTCCCGAGGATATTCACGACACCCTCCCGGAAAATGCCGGAGGGCAGCAGGTGCAGGGCAAATTTGCCGTGCTCATTGATAACGGTATGGCCGGCATTGCCGCCGCCCTGATAGCGGATAACGATGTCATAGTTTTCGGTCAGCAGATCGACCATGCGTCCCTTGCCCTCGTCACCCCAGTTGATGCCGACGATTACTGTATTAGCCATTTGGATTTCCTCCGATTCTAAAGTTGTAAGGATCGATGACAGCACGTTTACAGGGCGGAGGGGGTCCTCCGTCCTGTAGAATACGGTTATTTCAGATGCTCTTCCAGACGCTTCATGATCTCGGCGTAGGCTTCTTCCACGCCGCCCATGTCGCGGCGGAAACGATCCTTATCCAGCTTCTCGTGGGTCTTGCTGTCCCACAGGCGGCTGGTGTCGGGGCTGATCTCGTCAGCCAGAACGATGGTGCCGTCAGACAGGCGGCCGAATTCCAGCTTAAAATCCACCAGAGTCACGCCGCAGGTCAGCCAGAAGGCTTTCAGCGCGTCGTTGATCCGGAAGGAGTAGTCTTCAATGGTCTTGATCTCTTCGGGGGTCGCCAGCTTCAGAGCGAGGGCGTGATAGGTGTTGAGCAGCGGGTCGCCCAACTCGTCGTTTTTATAGGAGAATTCAATGGTGGGCTGCTCGAACACAACGCCTTCCTCCACGCCGTAGTGCTTGGAGAAGGAACCGGCAGCGATGTTGCGGACGATGACTTCCAGCGGAACGATGGAGACCTTCTTTACCAGCGTTTCCCGCTCGGACAGCTCCTTGACAAAGTGGGTGGGAATGCCCTGCTTTTCAAGATAAGCCATCAGGCGGTTGCTCATCTGGTTGTTGATGACGCCCTTGCCTGCGATGGTGCCCTTTTTCAGCCCGTTGAAGGCGGTGGCGTCGTCCTTGTAATCCACGATCAGGAGTTCGGGATCGTCGGTGGCGAAAACCTTTTTGGCCTTGCCCTCATACAGCTGCTGCAATTTTTCCATTTGTGTTTACCTCCATATGTGTATTCATTGTCGGTTTCAGGAAACGGCGGCAGCCCACTGCGGCCCCCATCTCACACTCTTTAGAATACCACAATATGTGGCGGAACGCAATCATCATTTCCACGATATGTGCCGCTTTTGCGGGGCGAAAATTGGAACTTTTGTCTGCCCGTGCAGCCGCGGAAACCCGGTTATTTCCCGCTGTCGCCGTAGTTGGCGAGGACGCGGGCGGAGGGGTCGTTCACATTGCAGCCCTCCCAGGATTTGTTGGGCATCCAGAAGTCCACGATCATCTGGCTCTGTCCGGGATAGTATTTCTCGAAAATCTCCCGGTAAAGCAGGGACTCTTTGGTAAACGGCTGGGCATGGGTATACTTTGCCCGTTTTTCCTCAAATTCTTCCTGCGTATAGACGGTTTCGGCATATTCCTTGAGATAGTCCACCATGGAGTGACCCACGGCGTCGGAAAAAGCCGCCTTTTCCCGCCAGAGAATGTCGTGGGGCAGGTAATCGCCCTTTTCAAAGGCGTGACGCAGCAGATACTTGCCCTTTCCGTATTTGTTCAGCTTCATCTCCGGGTCAATGGCCATGACGTATTTGACAAAGTCCAGATCACCGAAGGGCACCCGCGCTTCCAGAGAGTTGACGCTGATGCACCGGTCTGCCCGGAGCACGTCATACATGTGCAGCTCCCGGATGCGCTTCTGGGCTTCCTCCTGAAACGCCTTGGCGGATGGGGCAAAGTCGGTGTACTTGTAGCCGAACAGCTCGTCGGAGATCTCGCCGGTGAGCAGAACCCGGATGTCAGTCGTCTCATGGATGGCCTTGCACACCAGATACATGCCGATGCTGGCACGGATGGTGGTGATATCGAAGGTTCCCAGCAGCTCCACCACCGGTTCCAGCGCGGCAAGAACGTCCTCTTTGGAGATGATGACCTCGGTATGGTCACTGTGGATGTAGTCCGCGACCTGTTTCGCGTATTTCAAGTCGATGGCGTCCTCACTCATGCCGATAGCAAAGGTGCGGATGGGCTTTTCGCTCTCCCGGGCGGCAATGGCGCACACCAGCGAGGAATCCAGTCCGCCGCTGAGCAGGAAACCGACCTTGGCGTCGGCCACCAGACGCTTTTTCACACCGGCCACCAGCTTGTCGTGGATGTTGGCGCAGACCGTTTCCAAGTCATCGGGAAGCACATGGTCTACCGCTGCGATGTCGCAGTAGCAGACGAATTTCCCGTCGCAGTAATAATGTCCCGGAGGAAACGGCAGGATTTTGTCGGTCAGCCCCACCAGATTTTTCGGTTCGCTGGCAAACAGGATCGTGCCGTTTCCGTCGTAGCCGTAATACAGCGGGCGAATGCCGATGGGGTCACGGGCGGCGATAAACTTTTTCTGCTTTCCGTCATAGAGAATGCAGGCAAACTCCGCATCCAGCTTGGCAAACATGCCGACGCCGTACTTTTCGTACATAGGCAGCAGCACCTCGCAGTCGGACTCGCTGGTAAAGGTGTAGTCCCTGGAAAGCGCCTGTTTGAGCTTTTCAAAGCCGTAAATCTCGCCGTTGCAGACCACCCAGCTGCCGTTCAGGCCGAAGGGCTGCATTCCTTCCGGGTGAAGCCCCATGATGGACAGTCTGTGAAAGCCAAGCATCCCCTCCCCCACGTCGATGACGCGGGAATCGTCAGGGCCTCGGGAAACCGTTCTGGCGAAGCCTGCCTGAAACGCGGTCAGATCGGCGGGCCTGCCGCAATACCCAATGATGGAACACATAGGAATTCCTCCTCAAATAGCCCGCGGGAGAGCCTTGCGGCTCTCCCATGGGCTCTCTTTTTATTCAACGTCCTGAAGCGCGTCGTAGCCTTCCTCCCCGGTGCGAACCTTGACGACATTTTCAACATCGTAGACGAAGATCTTGCCGTCGCCGATATGTCCGGTATACAGCACCTTCTTGGCGGTCTCGATCACGGTGCGGACAGGCACCTTGCTGACCACAATTTCCACCTGCACCTTGGGCAGCAGATTCGTCTCTACCGGCACGCCGCGGTAATACTCAGGCTTTCCCTTCTGGGTGCCGCAGCCAAGAACGTGGGATACGGTCATGCCGGTGATGCCAATGGAGATCATGGCGTTCTTCAGGTTTTCAAGGCGGGATTCCTTGCAGATGATCTCCACCTTGGTAAACTTGGGCGCGCCCTCCTCCCGGAAGTCGGGAACCTTCTTCACGGGAACCGCCTCGGCAGCGGGAACATCGCCGGATACGACCACGGGAGCCTCATCCGCCGTAGCGGTGTCAGGCAGTGTGGCAAAACCTGCGTAAGCGGTGGGAAGACCATGCTCGCAGACATCCAGACCGGCGATCTCCTCGTCGGCACTGACCCGCAGCCCGATGGTCTTTTTGATGATCATGAAAACAACAGTAATTATCACTGCCACATAGGCCATTACGGAGACGACACCAAGGCACTGAATCCCCAGAAAATGGAAGCCTCCGCCGTAGAAAAGTCCCTTCTCCGTGGAAACGCCCGTGGCAAACAGGCCGGTAAGGATGGTGCCCAGCGCACCGCATACACCGTGTACGGAGACAGCGCCAACCGGATCGTCGATTTTGGCAATCTTATCAAAGAATTCGACGGAAAGGACAATAACGATACCGAACACCGCACCCATGATGGCAGCGCCAAGGGGAGAAACCGCGTCACATCCGGCAGTGATGCCCACAAGACCGGCCAGAGCCGCGTTATAGGTCATGGACACGTCGGGTTTCCCGTAGCGAACCCAGGTGAACACAAGGGTCACGCAGCAGGCAACCGCAGCTGCCATATTGGTATTGAAGAAAATCATACCGGCGCTGATCAGTGCGTCGTCGGAATCCATGGCCACGGTAGAGCAGCCGTTGAAGCCGAACCAGCAGAACCAGAGGATGAACACGCCCAGCGCAGCTGCCGTAATATTATGTCCCAGAATGGCTTTCGGCTTGCCTTCCTTGTCGTACTTGCCGATACGGGGGCCGAGCATGGACGCGCCGATGCAGGCGCAGATGCCGCCGACCATATGTACTGCCGTGGAACCGGCAAAATCATGGAATCCCAGCTGACTCAGCCAGCCGCCGCCCCAGATCCAGTGCCCGGAGATGGGGTAGATAAACAGAGAAATACAGGCAGAATAAATGCAGTACGTGCTGAACTTGGTACGCTCTGCCATGGAGCCGGAAACGATGGTGGCAGAGGTCGCGCAGAATACGGTCTGGAAAATGGCAAACGCCCACAGAGGAACGCCGGCCGGGGTAATAAAGCTGTAATCCTTGGTGATGCCGGGATCCAGCCAGCCCACGACCGCGCTTCCCGCGCCGAACATAATGCCGAAGCCGAACAGCCAGAAGCATGGCGTGCCAATGCAGAAGTCCATCAGATTCTTCATCAGGATGTTGCCGGTGTTCTTCGCCCGCGTGAAGCCGGCCTCGCACAGGGAAAAGCCCGCCTGCATGAAGAAGACCATTGCCGCGCCCAAAAGTACCCAAATGGTGTTTACAGAACTCAGTGTCATAGTGGTTACCTCCTCATTCTCTCTATTCAGTTAACGTTTCATCTCCTGTTCCCCGCTGCCCGCCCGGAGGGGGTGGTCAGTCCCCTCCTCTGCCGCCGTGATCGGCATGGGCAGCCGTGAAAAGAAGATTTACTTCACGCCAAACAGCAGTTCGCCGTAGGTGGGGAACGGCCAGTAATCGGAAGAAGTCTGGGTCTCCGCCTCGTCCGCGACAGCCCGGAGGGCTGCCATCTTGCCGAGAATGGTGTCCCGGATGGCGAAGGACTCTTCCTTGACACTCTCCGCATTCTTCAGCTCCAGAACGGCGGATTCCAGCTCGTCGGTCTTCTCGGCAATCTGGTCGGTCAGGCCGGACAGCTTGGTGACAAGGCCGGTCTCATAAGCACAGGCCAGATTGGGCGCGACGGCTTTCTTCGCAGCCACGGAAGCGGCCAGCTCGGCGGCATAGCCTTCCACTGCGGGGAGGATCTGCTTTCTCGCCATGTCCACCATGGTGTTGGCCTCGATGATGACGGCCTTGCAGTAGTTCTCCAGCATGATGTCGCACCGCGCCTGAATCTCGGACACGGAGTAGATCTTGTGGGCGGTGAGCATATCCACGTTCTTCTTGTCCAGCAGATGGGGCATGCAGTCGGGGGTCGTGGGATAGTTGCACAGGCCGCGAACCTCGGTGGCTTCCTTGATCCATGTGGCATCGTAGCCGTTGCCGTTGAAGATGATGCGCTTGTGATCCTTGATGGTCTTCTTGATCATGTCATGCAGGGCGGTCTCAAAGTCCTCCGCGCCTTCCAGACGGTCGGCGTAAATTTTCAGGGACTCGGCCACGGCGGCATTGAGCATGATGTTGGCGCAGGCGATGGAATTGGAGGAACCCAGCATACGGAACTCAAACTTGTTGCCGGTAAAGGCGAAGGGCGAAGTACGGTTCCGGTCGGTGGTGTCTCTGGGGAAGCGGGGCAGAACGTCCACGCCAAGCTTCATGGTGGTCTTCTTTGTGCCGCTGTAGGGGGCGTCGTTCTCGATGGCGTCCAGAATGCCCATCAGCTCGTCGCCAAGGAAGATGGAGACCACGGCGGGAGGCGCTTCGTTCGCGCCCAGACGGTGGTCGTTGCCTGCGGTAGCCACGCTCAGGCGGAGCAGATCCTGATAGTCGTCCACGGCCTTGATGACCGCACACAAGAACAGAAGGAACTGGGCGTTTTCATAGGGGGTTTCGCCGGGGGACAGCAGGTTCACGCCGGTATCGGTGGCCATGGACCAGTTGTTGTGCTTGCCGGAGCCGTTGACGCCGGCAAAGGGCTTCTCATGCAGCAGGCACACCAGACCGTGCTTTGCCGCGACCTTCTGCATGATCTCCATGGTCAGCTGGTTGTGGTCGGTGGCGATGTTGGTGGTGGTGTAAATGGGCGCCAGCTCGTGCTGAGCGGGGGCGACCTCGTTATGTTCGGTCTTGGCAAGGATGCCCAGCTTCCACAGTTCCTCGTTCAGGTCTTCCATGTAAGCAGCAACGCGGGGCTTGATGACGCCGAAGTAGTGGTCATCCATCTCCTGCCCCTTGGGGGATTTGGCACCGAACAGGGTTCTGCCGGTGAAGATCAGGTCTTTGCGCTGCTCGTACATTTCCTTATCCACAAGGAAATATTCCTGCTCGGGGCCGACGTTGGTGCGGACACACTTGACGTCGGTATTGCCGAAGAGCTTCAGGATACGCATGGCCTGACGGTTCAGGGCTTCCATGGAGCGCAGCAGCGGGGTCTTCTTATCCAGCGCTTCGCCGCCGTAGGAGCAGAACGCCGTGGGGATGCAAAGGGTCTTGCCCTTGATGAATGCGTAGGAGGTGGGGTCCCATGCGGTGTAGCCCCGGGCCTCAAAGGTGGCGCGCAGGCCGCCGGAGGGGAAAGAGCTGGCGTCAGGCTCGCCCTTGATCAGCTCTTTGCCGGAGAAATCCATGATGACGCCGCCGTCGGGAGCGGGAGAAATGAAGCTGTCGTGCTTTTCGGCGGTGATGCCGGTCAGCGGCTGGAACCAGTGGGTATAGTGGGTCGCGCCATGGGCGACAGCCCAGTCCTTCATGGCAGCGGCCACCGCGTTGGCGACGGAAGCGTCCAGCTTCGCACCCTCGTCGATGGTTCTGCGCAGCGACGCATACACGTCGGCGGAAAGATTGGCTTTCATCACCCGGTCATCAAATACCATACAGCCGAAATAGTCAGAAACAGTACTCATAGCAAACGCTCCTTTTCAAATTTAGGAACCTCTGAATAAATCGTCTGCGGCTGTTGGCGGATCTTTTTCGCTCACAGTCCTTGCCGATTTAATCAGAGCTTCCTTATTGGCGTTCCGGGAATGCCCCGCCCGAACCGCCGAAAATAAAAAAAGACGGCAAGGACGCGATGAGCATACACTCGGAGACGTCCTTGCCTTCACAGTGGGCATTCTACACCATCTTTCCCCATTTGTCAACACCCTGCACAAAAAAAGTTTTTTGTCTTTGGACAGATTGACAAGGCCCGATAAATTGAATATAATAATTTCGGAAGCATAGGCTTTCCGGGAAGTTTTGGCTTTTCCGGGAGAATCCCGTTGCTTTTCCTTTTAATCTGACTTCATTTGTTTGAATTTTACCGCGTATCGGGCAGGAAGGTTGGTTGCTGTATGAAATATACGCCTCAGGAGGTCATACAATTCATTCAGGAGGAGGATGTGAAGTTCATCCGCCTTGCGTTCTGCGACTGCTTCGGCAGACCCAAGAATATCTCCATCATGCCCCACGAGCTGGAACGCGCCTTCAAGTACGGCATTGCCATCGACGCTTCCGCCATCGCGGGCTTCGGCGACGAGGTGAATTCCGACCTGTTTCTCCACCCTGACGCTTCCACCATTGCCCTGCTGCCATGGCGGCCGGAGCACGGGAGCGTGGTGCGGATGTTCTGCTCCATCACCCATCCGGACGGCACGCCCTTTGTCCACGATACCCGGGGCATTCTCAAGCAGGCCGTTGCCGACGCCGCGAAGGCGGGCTACGCCTTCTCCTTCGGCTCCGAGCTGGAATTCTACCTGTTCCGGCTGGACGAAAACGGCGAGGTCACGGACGTTCCTTATGATCAGGCCACCTATATGGATGTCGCGCCGGAGGACAGATGTGAAAATGTCCGCCGGGAGATCTGCCTGACGCTGGAGCGGATGGGCATTCAGCCGGAATCCTCCCACCACGAGGAAGGCCCCGGCCAGAACGAGGTGGATTTCCGCTATTCCGATCCCCTGTCCGCCGCGGACAACGCCGTTACCTTCCTCACCGTCGTCAAAACCATCGCCGCCCGGAACGGGCTGTACGCGGACTTTTCCCCCAGACCTCTGGAGGGACGCCCCGGCAGCGGATTTCACATTAATATGTCCGTTCAGGGCGGTGCGGAAGCGCTCATGCACCGGGCGATGGGCGGGATTCTGGACAAGATCACGGACATGACCCTATTCCTCAACCCCACCGAGCAGTCCTACAGCCGCTTGGGCGCACACAAAGCGCCGAAGTACATTTCGTGGTCGAGCAACAACCGCTCCCAGCTCATTCGCGTTCCTGCCGCCTCCGGCGAGTACCGGCGCTTCGAGCTGCGCAGCCCCGACTGCACCGCCAACCCATATCTTGCCTTTGCGCTGCTCATCTGGGCGGGACTTTCCGGAATCGAGAACGACATTGCTCTCCCGGAAGCCTGCAACGTCAATCTCCACACGGCGGATTCCCGAAATGTGACCCTTGCAACCCTTCCCAAGTCGCTGTCCGACGCAGAAAAGTGCGCCGCCGACAGCAATTTCATTGCCCAGCACCTTCCCCAGTCCCTGATTGAGTTCTTTACCAAGTGATAAACTCCGCAAAACTCTGAAAGGAGGGAGCATTACCATGGTTTTCAGCGACCAGACGTACAGCGTCCTGGTGGTGTCCGCCGCGCAGAAATTCAACGAAGCCTTCGCCGCGATGCTCCCCGGTTCGGAGTATTATCCGGTTCGTTTCGTGGGCAACATTGCGGCGGCGCGGCGGGAGATGGTGAACAAGACCTACGATCTTGTCATCATCAACGCCCCCCTGCCCGACGACTTCGGCACCCGCTTCGCCATCGACGCCTGCAACCAGTCCGGCACCGTGGCGCTGCTGCTGGCAAAGTCGGATGTTTACGATGAGATGGAAGCCAAACTCACCTGTCAGGGCGTGTTCACGCTGGCAAAGCCCACGTCCGCTCTGCTGCTGAACCAAAGCCTGAAATGGCTCGTTTCCGCCCGGGAACGGTTACGGCGCATGGAGGAAAAGGCCACCTCCGTGGAAGAAAAAATGGAAGAAATCCGTCTGGTGAACCGGGCAAAGTGGCTGCTCATCGAGCAGCTGAAAATGACCGAGGCCGAAGCCCACCGCCACATCGAAAAGCAGGCCATGGATCGTTGCACGACCAGACGGGAGATCGCGCTGGGGATCATCAAGACCTACGCATGATTGCCCCCCAATATCTACATATGAAAACGCTGCAAGGGAAAAATCCTTTGCAGCGTTTCTGTTTATTGCATCATTTCTAAGAATTCGTCCTCGGTGAGGATGGGAATTCCCAGCTCTCTTGCCTTACGCTCCTTGGAACCGGCGTTTTCGCCTACCACCACGAAACTGGTCTTTTTCGACACGGAGCCGGATGCCTTGCCGCCCAGCAGCTCGATTTTCTCCGTGGCTTCTTCCCGGGTGAATTTGCTCAGCGCACCGGTAAGCACGAAGGTTTTCCCGGCGAAACGGGCGTCGGTTATCACCCGTTTGCTTTCAAAATTGACTCCTGCCTGCCGCAGACGCTCTACCATATGCGCGGACTGCTCCTGTCGGAACCACTGATAGATATTCTCGGCGGTGACAGCGCCCACGTCGGGAACCTCCGTCAGCTCCTCCACTGACGCGGCCATCAGGCCGTCCAGATTTCTAAAGGCAGAAGCAAGCACCTTGCCGGTTTTCACGCCCACCTGACGGATGCCCAAAGCGTAGATCAGGCGGCTGACGTCCTGCTCTTTGCTGGCTTCAATGGCGGCAATAAGTTTTTTCGCCGCCGTGGAACCGGCTTTCCACAGGCTCTTTACGTCGTCCAGGGTCAGATAGTAAATATCCGCCGGGGACTTGATCAGCCCCTTTTCGATCAGCGCGTCCACAATGGCCGCGCCAAGGCCGTCGATATCCATGGCGTCCCGGCTGACGAAGTGGGCAATGTTCCGGCTGAGCTGGGCGGGACACTCTGCCCCGGTGCAGCGCAGAAACGCGCCGTCCTCGTCCTGCTCCACAGGCGCGCCGCAGACCGGGCAGCGGTCGGGCAGATGGTAGGCCACCGTCCCCTCCGGGCGCTTGGAAAGATCGACCTCCAGAATTTCCGGGATGATCTCCCCTGCCTTGCGGATGAGAACGGTATCGCCGATGCGGATGTCCCGCTCCCGGATGAAATCCTGATTGTGCAGCGTGGCGTTTGTCACCGTCGTGCCCGCCAGACGGACAGGCCGCACAACGGCCTTGGGGGTCAGCACGCCGGTTCTTCCCACCTGCACCACGATGTCCTCCACCACGGTTGGCTTGATCTCCGGGGGATACTTATATGCCGCGGCCCACTTGGGGAACTTAGCGGTATTGCCCAGCCGTTCCCGCTGAGAAAGATCGTCCACCTTGATGACCGCACCGTCGATATCGCAGATCAGCTTTTCCCGGTTCTCGTTGATGGACAGCACTTCTGCATCAATTTCCGAAACTTTGGACAGCTTTTTGTGTGGAATCACCTTGAATTTCAAGTTTTTCAGGTATTCCAGAGACTGGGTATGTCCGGTAAACTCCACGCCATCCGCAAGCTGGACGTTGAAAACATAAATGTCCAGTCCCCGCTTCGCCGCGATTTTCGGGTCGAGCTGCCGCAGTGACCCGGCGGCGGCGTTCCGGGGATTGGCGAACAGGGGCTTTCCCTGTTCCTCCTGACGCAGATTCAGCTTTTCAAAGCTCTTTTTCGGCATGAAGACCTCGCCCCGGACGATAAGCCGGGAGGGTGCGCCGGTCAGGGTCATGGGGATGGAGCGGATGGTTTTCAGGTTTTCCGTCACGTCCTCCCCTACCGTACCGTCGCCCCGGGTCGCGCCCCGGACGAATTTCCCGTCCACATATTCCAGCGCCACGGAAAGACCGTCGATCTTCGGCTCTACGGAAAATTCCGCATTGCCCTCTGCCGCGATGGTTTTTTCCAGAAAATCGTTCAGTTCTTCCATGCTGAACACATCCTGTAAGCTCATCAGCGGCACGGGGTGGGACACCTTTTCAAACTGGCTCAGCACTTCCCCGCCCACCCGTTTCGTGGGAGAATCCGCCCGCGCCAGCTCCGGGTGGGCGCTTTCCAGCTCCTCCAGCTCCCGGTAGAGCCGGTCGTATTCGTAGTCCTCCATGGTCGGGTCGTCCAGAACATAATAGCGGTAGCCCGCTTCCTTCAGCTGATCGGTCAGCTGGTCAATTCTCTCTTTGGAATCCATAGTATCCTCCGGTCTGTAAATAAGTGCTGGGTACGTCGCCGATGATCACCGTCTCCGCCACCACGACCTCCGAATGGATGGTAAAACTGTCCGTCTCCCCCATGACCAGAACCGACACGTCCACGCTGACGATCATATTCAGCTGGTGGAGCGTCTGGTTGATACCGGCCTGAGAGAAATTGCTTTCAAACGTGGCGTCGCTGTTGCGGATGGACAGGATGTGTACCGGGATCGCCGGGCCTTTTCCGGAGAAAAACTCCGGCAGAAACAGGCTCCCCAGGGGTATGCCGATGTCCGCGGTGTCCAGGGCTAAAATTTCGTCGTTGATAATGTTCAGGATATCCGTTTTCAGGTGGTTGATCTCGCTCATGTTGGTTTTCAGAGCGGTGATGCGGCCGTCCAGATTTTTTTCAAAATAGACGATGCGGTCGTATTGAATGGTGCCGTTTGCAATCTGCTTGGCAATGGCGTCATTGGTCAAGTCCGACGTGGCGTTTTTCACCTGCGTTTCCGCCAGCTCCGTGACGATTTCCCGGTAGCGGCTGCGAAGCATCAGAAACGCCACCAGAACGATCACCGCCAGAACCAGCAGCGTGTAAAAAAATCTCCGAAGCCGCCAGCGCATACCCATCCCTCCTGTAGAGGATATGCGGGAAAACGAAAAGCATTACGGAAACTCTGAATAAATCGTCTGCGACTGTGAGCGGATCTTTTCCTCCCACTCTTCGGCATCGGAAACGGGAAATACATACAGTATTTCTCCCTTTCCGGTGCCTCGATTGGACGAAAAATCTCTCACTCACAGTTCTTGCCGATTTAATCAGAGCTTCCTTACAGCTTTTTCATATGCGCCGAGGCGGTTTTTGCCATGAGCTTCTTTGTGCCGATGTCGTCGAAGGCGATCTCCAGCAGCGCGTCGCCGCCCATCTTCCGCACGGACAGCACCAACCCACGGCCAAAGGCTGCGTGCATGACCATGTCCCCCTGATTCAGTTCGAGACATGGTGTGGGAGCAGCCTGCGGGGTAGAAAGAATGCTGCTTCTGGGCTTTTTATACTGCGAAGCATGGGAACCATAGGGCGAATAACTGCTATGCTCGCTTGTCGAAACCCGATGGTAGCCGCCCTTTTTCACGATGCACTCCTCCGGGATTTCCCTGAGGAACCGGGAGGGCAGCGCCGACGATGTGCGCCCGTAGATCATACGCTGGCGGGCGTGGGTGATGGTCAGGCTCTGCTTGGCCCTTGTGATGGCCACGTAGCAAAGCCGCCGCTCCTCCTCCATTTCCTCCGCGTCGCCGATGGCGCGCATTCCGGGGAACAGCCCGTCCTCAAAGCCAACGAGGAACACATGGGGGAATTCCAGTCCCTTGGCCGAGTGCATGGTCATCATCACCACGGCGTCGTCGTTCTCGTTGTACTGCTCCAGATCAGTATACAGGGCGATTTCTTCCAGAAATCCCGCCAAAGTAGGCGTTTCCGCATTCTCCACATAGGAGTTTATGCTGGATTTTAACTCGCGCACGTTTTCCAGCCGAGTCTTGTTTTCCTCGGTGTCCTTGCTTTCCAGCATATCCACATACCCGGTTCGGATGAGCAGCTCGTCGTAGAAGTCCGGCAGGCTCATGCCGTCCTCCAGAAGCTGCGCCATGCCCTCGATGAGGGCGGAAAACTGCATCATTTTAATAGCGGACTTTTCCAGCGGGGCGTAGGAATAGGGGTCGGAAATGACGCTGTACAGCGGCTTTCCCTCGGCCTCCGCCAGCCGCCGGGCGGTCTCGATGGTCTTCGCGCCCAGCCCACGGGGAGGATTGTTGATGATACGCCCCAGACGCAGGTCGTCCGCCCGGTTGTTGATGACGCACAGATACGACAGCATATCCTTGACTTCCGCCCGGTCAAAGAACCGCGTGCCGCCGATGACCCGGTAGGGAATGCCGTTTCGTTTCAGGGCAAATTCCATTGCGTTGGACTGGGCGTTGGTGCGGTACAGGATGGCATAGTCCTTGAAGTTTTTCCCCCGGGAACCGGCCAGAATCTGCCCCGCCACGAAATTGCCCTCACTGCCCTCGTCGGAGGCTTCGTATACCAGAACGGGGTCGCCCTGCGCATTGGCTGTCCAGAGCTTTTTCCCCTTGCGCCCGAGGTTGTGGGCGATTACCGCGTTTGCGGCGGTGAGAATGGCCTGCGTGGAGCGGTAATTCTGTTCCAGACGAATGACCCGCGCGCCCCGGTACTGCTTTTCAAAGTTCAGAATGTTTTCGATGGTCGCGCCCCGGAAGCGGTAAATGCTCTGGTCGTCGTCGCCCACCACGCAGATGTTCTCATGTCCGCCTGCAAGCAGGGATGTTAAGAGGTACTGCATATGGTTGGTGTCCTGATACTCGTCCACCAGCACATACCGGAATTTGCGCTGATAATACTGCAAAACATCCTCATTCTGCTGCAAAAGCTGAACGGTGATATAGATAATATCGTCAAAATCCAGCGCGTTGTTGTCCTTCAGGCGGGTCTGGTACTTGCCGTAGGCGCGGGCGATGTGCTGCGCCCGGATGTCGCCGGTGCGCTCCGCCCTGTCCAGCATCTCCCCGGGAGACACCATTTTGTCCTTCTCCCGGCTGATGGCGCCAAGGACATATTTCGCCGGAAACGTCTTGTCGTCCAGCTCCATGTCCTTAATGATCTCCTTCATAATGCGCTCGGAGTCCGAGGAATCGTAAATGGTAAAGCTCCGGGTGAAGCCCATCCGCTCGATGTCCCGCCGCAGGATACGGCAGCAGGCGGAGTGAAACGTCATTGCCCAGATATCCTGCGCCTGAGGGCCGAGAAGATTGGAAAGCCGCTCCTTCATTTCGTTTGCGGCCTTGTTGGTAAAGGTGATGGCGATGATGCTCCATGGCGCGGCGGGTTCCACGGCGCACAGAGCGTCCGCCCGGCGGGTATCATCGGGGCTGGGGTCGTCCCCCAGATTTTCCAGAAAAGTCACGTCGTCCTCCGTGACGGCGTGGGAAATCTCGCGGCAGTCGCTGCCCCGGCCGAAGCGCATGAGGTTGGCAATGCGGTTGATAAGGACGGTGGTCTTGCCGCTGCCTGCACCGGCAAGCAGCAGCAGCGGCCCCTCCGTGGTCAGCACGGCCTGACGCTGCATATCGTTCAGCTGAGAAAACTGCCGCTCGATGTAATTTTTCCGGGCGGTCAGAAATCGGGAGTCCATTTGTTCTGTCATAATTGCACCTGTCTTCAACATGATGCCATTATTTTAGCGCATTTTCGGCAAAACGTAAAGAGGGAAAATGCCGTTTTAAGCCATCAGCTCCCGAAGCATGGCGACGGCCTTCTTCTCAATTCTCGACACCTGCACCTGACTGACATTCATCACCGCCGCGACCCGCTGCTGGGTCAGGCCGTGGAAATACCGCAGCTGAATGACCATCCGCTCCCGTTCCGGCAGGCCGGAAATCGCCTGCCGCAGAGCGATTTTCTCCACCATCCGTTCTTCCGATTCCGTGTCCGTGAGAACGTTTTCCAGCGTGAAGCCTTCGTCCCCCGTTTCTCGCTGAATAGACTCCGTGGCGGCGGTGGCCGTTTCGGCCAGGGCGATTTCTTCCGGGGTAAGCCCGGTCTGGCGGGAAATTTCCTGAATCGTCGGCTCCCTGCCCAGCGCCCCGGTCAGGCGGCTGCGGGTGGCCTTGATGGTCGCGGCCTGCTCTTTTAAGCTCCGGGACACCTTTACTGCCCCGTCATCCCGCAGGAACCGCCGGATCTCCCCGGCGATTTTCGGCACGGCGTAGGTGGAAAACTGGGTTCCGTAGGAAAGGTCGAACCCCTCCACGGCCTTGAGAAAGCCAAGGCACCCCAGCTGGTACAGATCATCGGCTTCCGTTCCCCGGCCTAAAAAGCGCCTTGCCACCGACCAGATCAGGCCGGAGTTTTCCTCCACCAGAGCTTCGGACGCTTCCCGGTCGCCCTGCTGCGCCTTGGCGATCAGTTCCTCCGTCCTGCTCATTGCCGCCGTTGCAGCTTCCGGCGCATATGCACCGTGGTTCCTTTTCCGGGTTTGGATGTAATTTCCAGATCGGTCATAAAACTTTCCATGATGGTAAAGCCCATTCCGCTGCGTTCCGCGCCGCCGGTGGTGTACGCGGGACGTCTGGCCTGCTCTATGTCCGGGATGCCGACGCCCTTGTCCTTGATGACGATGTCCAGCACGTTGTCCTTCAGGATACGGCAGCGCAGGGTGATATTCCCCAGCTTTTCCGGGTAAGCGTGGACGATGCAGTTGGTCACCGCCTCACTCACCGCCGTGCGGATGTCCCCCAGCTCCTCCAGCGTCGGGTCCATCTGGGCGGCGAAGCAGGCCACCGCCGACCGGGCAAAGGCCTCGTTGGCGGATTTGCTGGGAAAATCCAGAATCATATAGTTGTCGAATTTCATGATACAGCCTCCTTGATCTCCACAAGCTTATCGATTCCCGACGCCCGGAACACCCGCATGGGCTGGGGCGCAATGCCTGTCAGAAGCAGCCGGCCCTCGATCTGGGTCATGCTCCTTAAGGCGTTGATGACCACGGCAATGCCGGAGGAATCCACAAAGGAAACCTCCTGAAAATCCAGCACGCAGACCTCCGGGGTGTAAGCCTCGATTTTTGCGGCGATGGCCTGAATATAGGCTTTTGCGCAGTGGTGGTCAATTTCTCCGGTGAGCGCCACCGTCAGCCGTCCTTCCTCCAAAAAACTGGTAAAGTGCATATTGCTTCCCTCCTAGGTAAATTTGCTGATTAACAGTATAAAATCCCGTTTCCGATTTTTCAGTCGGAAACGGGATTCTTTGAAAATAAAGGTTTTGGACAAACGGCAAAATTGATCTTTTGATTGCAGCCCCTTTGGTAAAGGAAACCCGCAGGGGTTTCCTGCGGGTTTCGTTCATTTACAGGCTCTTCAGTGCCGCTTCGCTCTGCTCAAGACTTGCGATCAGGTCGCGGGTCTTCTGCGCCTTTTCCTTCTCCGCGTTCACAACGGCCTCGGGGGCGCGGGAGACGAACTTCTCATTGCTGAGCTTCGCTTCCAGAGAGCTTAAGAACTTGCGGTTCTTTTCCAGCTCCTTGGAGATACGGTCAAGCTCCTTGGCCACGTCCACCAGCTGACCCATGGGGATATACAGCTTGGCGTCGGCGGTGGGAATGGTCACCATACCGTTTAAGTTTTCCGGCTCCTTGTCCAGCATGGTCACGGTGTCGGCGTAGGCCAGACGCTGGATGAAGCCCTCGCCCTCGGCGTAGACCTGAGGCTTGGAGGTCAGCACGTACAGTGCCGCCTTCCGGGAGGGCGGAACATTCATTTCCGCACGGCGGTTGCGGATGGCACGGATGGCGTCCATGACGGACTCCATGTGGCTTTCCTCGGCCTTGAAGGCAAGGTCTTCCCGATATTCCGGCCACTTAGCAATGATCAGCGCGTCACCCTCGTGGGGGATGCTCTGCCAGATTTCCTCGGTGATGAAGGGCATGAAGGGATGCAGCAGCCGCAGGATCTGGTCAAGCACGTACACCAGCACCTGAATCGCGGTCTGCTTGCGGATTGCATCCTCGGAGTACAGCCGTGCCTTGGTCAGCTCGATATACCAGTCGCAGTAGGTGTCCCAGATGAAATCGTACACCTTCTGGACGGCCACGCCCAGCTCGTACTTTTCCAGATTCTCCGTGACCTCGGCGATCAGCGTGTTCAGCTTGGACAGCACCCACTTGTCGGCAATTTCCAGCTTGTCAAGGGCAGGCAGCTCGTTCTTGGCGTCCTCGCCCAGATTCATCAGCACATAGCGGGAAGCGTTCCACAGCTTATTGGCAAAGTTGCGCATGGCCTCGCACTTCTCGGTGTAGAAACGGGTGTCGTTTCCGGGAGAGTTGCCGGTGATCAGGTTCATCCGCAGGGCGTCGCAGCCATATTTGTCGATCATTTCCAGCGGGTCAATGCCGTTGCCAAGGGACTTGGACATCTTGCGTCCCTGATTGTCCCGGACAAGGCCATGAATCAGAACGGTGTGGAAGGGCGTCTTGCCGGTATGCTCGCAGCCGGAGAAAATCATTCTCGCGACCCAGAAGAAAATGATGTCGTAGCCCGTGACCAGCACGTCCGTCGGGTAGAAATAGTCAAGGTCTTCCGTCTTTTCCGGCCAGCCCAGCGTTTCAAAGGGCCACAGAGCGGAGGAGAACCAGGTATCCAGCACGTCGGGGTCACGCTCAACGTTGGTGCTGCCGCACTTTTCGCACTTGCAGACATCCTCACGGGACACGGTGATGTGGCCGCAGTCGGCGCACGTCCATGCGGGAATCTGATGACCCCACCACAGCTGACGGGAAATGCACCAGTCGCGGACATTTTCCATCCAGTTGAGATAGGTCTTGCTGAACCGCTCGGGGACAAACTTGGTCTCCCCGTCCTTGACAACCCGGATGGCTTCCTCGGCCAGGGGCTTCATCTTCACGAACCACTGGGCGGAGATGATCGGCTCCACGTCCTGATGGCAGCGATAGCAGGTACCCACGTTGTGGCTGTAAGGCTCCACCTTCACCAGATATCCGCCCGCTTCCAGATCGGCGACGATCTGCTTTCTGGCCTCGTAGCGGTCGAGACCCTCATACTTTCCGCCGTTTTCGTTGACCTTGCCGTTGTCGTCCAGAACCCGGATGACTTCCAGATTGTGGCGCAGTCCCACTTCAAAGTCATTGGGGTCGTGGGCGGGGGTCATCTTAACGCAGCCGGTGCCAAAGTCCATCTCGGCGTAATCGTCAGCGACGACGGGGATTTCCTTATTCACAAGGGGAAGAATGACCATCTTGCCCACGATGTCCTTGTAGCGCTCGTCGTTGGGGTTGACGCACACGCCGGAGTCGCCCAGCATGGTCTCGGGACGGGTGGTCGCCACGATCACCTCGCCGGAGCCGTCGGCCAAGGGGTAACGGATGTGCCACAGGTGGCCGGGCTTGTCCACATACTCCACCTCAGCGTCGGACAGGGCGGTGACGCAGTGGGGACACCAGTTGATGATGCGGCTGCCCTTGTAGATCAGGCCCTTTTCGTACAGGGAGACGAAGACCTCCCGCACGGCCTTGGAGCAGCCCTCGTCCATGGTGAACCGGGCGCGCTCCCAGTCGCAGCTTGCGCCCAGCTTCTTCTGCTGCTCCACGATGCGGTTGCCGTATTTGTGCTTCCAGTCCCAGACGCGCTCCAGAAACTTTTCACGACCAAGATCGTAGCGGGTCAGGCCCTCCTTGCGAAGCTCCTCCTCCACCTTGATCTGGGTGGCGATGCCGGCGTGATCGACGCCGGGAATCCACAGGGAGTTGTAGCCCTGCATCCGCTTGAACCGGATCAGGGTATCCTGCAATGTCGCGTCCATGGCGTGACCCATGTGCAGCTGACCGGTGACGTTGGGTGGGGGCATGACGATGGTGAAGGGCTTCTTGCTTTCGTCCTTCTCGGCGTGGAAGTAGCCGCCCTGCTGCCACATGTCGTAGATTTTGGATTCCACCTGCTGCGGCTCGTAGACCTTTGGTAATTCTCTTGCCATTTTCTTTCGCTCCTTTTCTTAAATAAGAAACGCCCTGAGCCGGGGAAGCTCTGAATCGACTGACTCAAAGATTCCCCAAAAGCTCAGGGCGAAAATTTTCCGCGGTACCACCTGAATTCCCTTTCGGGCACTTAAAAACTGCTGTAACGGGCAGCCCCGTTCTTTCTTACTTGGGAATCTCTGAATAAATCGTCTGCGACTGCGAGCGGATCTTTTCCGCCCACTCTTCGGTATCGAAAACGGGAAATACACAAAGTATTCCGCCGTTTCCGATACCTCGATTGGACGAAAAATCTCTCGCTCACAGTTCTTGCCGATTTAATCAGAGCTTCCCTTTATTCAGAAAGACCACTCCCGGGCGACCATCCGAACCGGCCAATATGCGCTCGCACCAGAATGCGCACTCTCTTCCTTGAGCCGGAAAACGGAACCTCCCGTTCACCGCGTTATCAATTTCATTTCATTGTATTGCAAAGGCAGTATTTTGTCAAGAAAAATGTTGGTGCCCTTCTGCCATCCATTGACATTTCCTGCCGGTCATGCTATGCTTTGGACGAAAAATCCTGCGGAGGCCATTTCTTCATGAAACAGCATTCTGTACCCAAATTCCTTGACAATTTTCTCACACGTACCCTGTCCGGTACGGTGTTTTCGTGGCGGGAAATTCTCCATCTGACCTTTCCCAACGTTCTGGACTGTCTGTCCATCATGTTCATCAGTATGCTCATCACCGCCCTCATCAGCAGCAACGGCGAAGCCAGCGTCGCGGCGGTGTCTCTGGTGACGCCGCTGGCGTGGATGATCACCTGCATTTTCAACGGTATCAGCGCCGGCGGCACGGTGGTGGTCGCCCAGAGCTGCGGCATGAAAGACCCTGTTCGTATCCGCAAGGCCGCGGGCATGACGCTGTGGCTGACGGTGGCAGTCGGCACCGTGGTGTGCCTGCCCCTGCTGATGTTTCCCCGTCAGGTGCTGACCCTGCTTTACCCGGAGGCAGAAGCCGTCGTTCTGGAAAAAGCCCGGATTTATCTTTCCGGCAGAGCTTGGTCGATGCTGGTGTTTACCATATATACCGCAAACTTCGGCATTCTCCGTGGGCTGGGAGAATCCGGCCGGTGCCTTGCCCTGAGCGTCATCATCAACGCCGCCTATCTGGTGTTCAGCATTCTGTTTCTGAATGTGCTTCGGATGGATATTCTCGGCAGCGTTTTTGCCCTGCTGCTGGCGCGGTTCATTGGCTCCGCCGCGTCCGTGATCCTGCTGTTTTTCTGGAAAGCGCCGGTAAAAATGACCTTCGGGCAGATATTCACCGGCGATAAAGGGATTCTCCGCTCCACCTTGCAGGTCAGCATTCCCCTTGGGCTGGAACAGGTGTGCTCGTCCCTCGGAAATGTGGTGGCCGAAATGTACATGATCTCTCTCGGCACCACAGCACTGGCGACCCACGCCATTGCCAATTCCGTGATCGGTGTGTGGTACTCCCCTGCTATGGCCGCGGCGAACCTGTCCGTAACGGTGGTCGGCCGGTGCTTTGGCGCGGAAAAGTATGACGAAGCCAAACGCTACGGCGTCCGGTGCGACCAGATTGCCCTGATTCTGGTGCTGCTGACCTCCGCCCTGTTCATTCCCCTTCTTCCCACGCTTCTGGGGCAGTACCACCCCACGCCGGAGGTTCTCGCCATGGCGAAAAAGCTGCTGTACTGGTCGATTCCCAGCCTGCTGCTGTTCTGGCCGCGGTCGAACACCCTGCCCAGCACCCTCCGTGCGGCCAACGATACCCTGTACCCCTCCGTGGTGTCACTGGCTGTGCTGTGGGTCGTGACCATCGGCCTTGGCTATGTGCTGGCGGTTCCCTGCAAGCTCGGCCTGCTGGGCGTGTGGATCGCCATGTGGGCGTCGTGGGCAATCCGGTGCGTCGTCTTCTCCGTCCGCTTCGGCAGCGGAAAATGGCTGCACAAGGCGTTGACGAGCCGGTAAAAATCGCATATAATGTATGCAGTTTATTGGAAGCGGGAGTGTTTGCTCATGAAATTATCCCTGGTAGTTCCCTGCTATAACGAAGCGGATAACGTCGCCCTGTTTCAGCAGGCGGTCATCTCCGCTTTTGACGGCTGCGGCTATGATTACGAGATCGTCTTCATTGACGACGGCAGCCGGGACGCCACGCTGCACAATCTGAAAAAGCTCTACGCCGCGCAGGAATGCCCAGTGAAGGTGGTGTCCTTCTCCCGGAATTTCGGCAAGGAGGCCGGAATTTACGCGGGCTTGCAGCACGCGGCAGGAGACTATATCTGCCTCATTGACGCCGACCTCCAACAGCGCCCGGAAATCGTCCGGGACATGGTGAAAACCCTGGACGAGGAACCGGAATTCGACGTGGTCGCAGCATTTCAGGATCGACGGGGCGAAGGAAAGGTGCTGTCCTTCTTCAAAAAGTGCTTTTACAGCATCATCAACAAGCTGTCCAAGGTGACATTGCAGCCCGACGCCAGCGACTTCCGTACCTTCCGCCGCAGCGTCCGGGACAGCATTCTGGAGCTAGCGGAATACCACCGCTTCTCCAAGGGCATTTTCGCATGGGTGGGCTACAGCACCAAGTTTATCCCCTATACTGCCTGTGAGCGGGCGACCGGCACCACGAAATGGAGCTTCTGGAAGCTGGTGAATTACGCCATCGAGGGTATCATCGGTTTCTCCACCGCCCCCCTGCGGCTGGCGACGTGGCTCGGCGGCGCGACGGGCGTGGCGGCTGTCATTTACCTGATCGTGGTGGTGCTGCAAAAGCTGATTCAGGGCATCGACGTTCCCGGCTATGCCACCATCATCGTGCTGATTTTGCTGCTGGGCAGCGTGCAGCTGTTCTGCATCGGCATCATCGGCGAATACGTGGGCAGAACCTTTGAGCAGAGCAAGGACCGCCCGATTTATATTGCCAAGGAAGTTCTGGATTACGAGCAGAACTGACATAATAACACAAAAAAGGAGCAATTTTATGACAATCACAAAGGACATCCGGTACATCGGCGTCAACGACCATGCAGTCGACCTGTTCGAGGGACAGTACGTTGTCCCGGGCGGCATGTGCTACAATTCCTACGCCATCGTGGACGAAAAGGTCGCCATTATGGATACTGTAGACCGGGGCTTTACCCATCAGTGGCTGGACAACATTCAGAACACCTTGGGCGGCCGCAAGCCGGACTACCTGGTGGTGCAGCACATGGAGCCTGACCACTCCGCCAACATCGCCAATTTCCTGAAGGTCTACCCCGAGGCGACCGTGGTTTCCTCCGCCAAGGCCTTTGTCATGATGAAAAACTTCTTCAGCGACGACTACGCCGACCGCCGCATTGTCGTCGGCGAGGGCGATACCCTGTGCCTGGGCAAGCACACCCTGACCTTTGTGGGTGCGCCCATGGTTCACTGGCCGGAGGTCATCGTGACCTATGATTCCTATGACAAGGTTCTCTTCTCCGCTGACGGCTTCGGCAAGTTCGGTGCTCTGGACGTGGAAGAAGACTGGGCAGACGAAGCCCGCCGGTACTACATCGGCATCGTGGGCAAGTACGGCGCGCAGGTGCAGGCGCTGCTGAAAAAGGCCGCCGGGCTGGACATTTCCATCATCTGCCCCCTCCACGGCCCCGTGCTGACGGAGAATCTGGGATATTATCTGAATCTGTACGACATCTGGTCTTCCTACCGGGTGGAGAGCGACGGCATTGTGGTCGCCTACACCTCCGTCTACGGCCACACGAAGGCGGCGGCAGAGCTGCTGGCGCAGAAGCTGGCGGACAAGGGCTGCCCCAAGGTCATCGTGCACGACCTCGCCCGGTGCGACATGGCCAAGGCCGTTGAGGACGCCTTCCGTTACGGCAAGCTGGTGCTGGCCACCACCACCTACAATGCCGACGTCTTCCCCTTCATGAAGGAATTCATTCATCACCTGACCGAGCGGAACTTCCAGAACCGCACCATCGGCCTGATGGAAAACGGCTCCTGGGCGCCCCTCGCCGCCAAGACCATGCGCAAGATGCTGGAGGGCAGCAAGAACCTGACCTTCACCGACACCACCGTGAAGATTCTCTCCGCGCTGAACGACGACAGCAAGGCTCAGATTGAGTCCATGGCAAACGAGCTGTGCCAGGACTACCTCGCCCGGCAGGACGAGACGGCGAACAAGAACAATCTGGACGCGCTGTTCAACATCGGCTACGGCCTGTACGTGGTCACATCCAGCGACGGCAGCAAGGACAACGGCCTGATCGTCAACACCGTCTCTCAGGTCACCAACACCCCCAACCGCATCGCCGTCACCATCAACAAGCAGAATTATTCCCACCACGTCATCAAGCAGACCGGCGTGATGAACGTGTGCTGTCTGGACACCTCTGCCCCCTTCTCCGTCTTCCAGACCTTCGGCTTCCAGAGCGGCCGCACGGCGGACAAGTTCGCCGGTGTCGAGGAGCTGCGCTCCGATAACGGCCTGCGGTTCCTGCCCCGGTATATCAACTCCTTCATGAGCCTGAAGGTGGAAAGCTATGTGGATCTGGACACCCACGGCATGTTCATCTGCTCCGTCACCGAGGCGCGGGTGATCTCCGACCGGGAGACCATGACCTACACCTACTATCAGAACAATGTCAAGCCCAAGCCGGAAACCGAGGGCAAGCACGGCTTCGTCTGCAAGGTCTGCGGCTGGATCTACGAGGGCGACACCCTGCCCGACGACATCGTATGCCCCCTGTGCAAGCACGGCGCGGCGGATTTTGAACCCATCGGGTAATTCAGGTTTGGAGTTAATCGGGCTATGAACAAGTTCAGAACGGTGGTATCCGTGATCGTTATGGTCATTGCCGCGATCGTCGGGTTCTTCATCGGCGCAAGCCTTGGCGACGCGCTGGGCGGAGCCATTCTGTTTGCCCTGATTGCCGGATTTGCCTGCGTGATCTATACGCTGGACAACCGGGAGCGATAAGCCAATTAGCGCAACATAGTGTAATCCTCCGCATGGACAAAATCATGCGGAGGATTTTCTATGCTTTTCGTTTTAGCGGGCGGACTTTTCCTTCACGGCAATCCAGATCTCGCACTGATAATTCGGGTTCTGCGTATCCGATGAAGAATAGACCTCAAATTCCACACTTTCGGCATATTCATACTGGGCACTCTGGGGGAAGAACTCGGTCACGACTCTGTGATAGGTTTCGATGAAGGCATCGGGCATTCTGCCCTTGCCGGTGAACACCGCATAGGTGCTGGCAGGAATGGTGACGATTTCCAGATCATCGTCCACGTTTCTTCCGTCGTATTCCACGCCAATGCCGTAGGGAAACTGCTTCGCGTCCAGCTCGGAAGAGAAGCAGATGCCCAGCAGCCCCTTCATTACCGGGTGCTCCGGAATGCAGGCGACCAGCCGCTCCATCGTGCCATCAATGGCGCACTGCTGCCACAGCGCCGAAATTTCCTTGGAAACATTCTCAGACTCCGGCTTCCCTACCCGCTTGCGCTTGCAAACGACCTGAAACGCCTCTCGTTTTTCAATTCTGTAATCCATTTTACGTCCTCCTGATAAGGTTAGTTTCACGGAAAGAGGCGTAAAAATCTTCACATTGCCGCTGCGCTTTGCTTCGCTGGGGGCAATGCCGTGGAATCGGGTAAAGGCGCGGGAAAAGCTCTCCGGCGTGTCGTATCCGTATTTCAGCGCGACCTCAATGATCTTCGCGCTGCCCCGGGACAGCTCCTCCCCCGCAAGGGACAGCCTGCGCATCCGGATATAGTCCCCCAGAGAGAAGCCGCATAGAATGCCGAACACCCGCTGGAAATGAAACGACGAAGAATACGCCTGTTTCGCCACTTCCTCGTAGTCAATTTCCTCGGTTATGTTCGCTTCCACATAGTCGATCGCCCGCTGGATGCCCTGTATCCAATCCATATGTTCACTCCCCTTCCGTGTGGCAACATTCTATCAGAACAGAAGACGGTTTTCTTGATTTCCTGTGCTGTCGGGTGTTAGGTGTTCTCGTCCAAGTACGCCTGGATGCATTTGAGAAACGCCGTGCCGTACCACGCGGCCTTGATCTCGCCTACGCCGGAGACCTTCTTAAATTCGCCCATAGTGGCGGGCTTCTTTTTTGCCATGTCCGCCAGCGTGGCGTTGGAAAATACCATAAACGCCGGGATTTCCGCCTTTTTCGCCAGTTCAAGCCGCAGTTCTTTCAGCGCGTCGAACAGCTGGGCGTCGTCCGCGGTGAGCTTTTCGGTCTCCGTGACCGGCGTTTCCGGTTCATGGGTCTGCTCCACCAACATGGTGACCGTTTTGCCCCGGTAGAGAACCTCCCCCGCTGCCGGGGTCAGGAAAACGGACTGATGCTCCTGCTCCGTCCGCAGATACCCTTCCGCCTCCAGATGGTCGATCATGGCGTGAATGTCGCTTCGGGTCCTGTCCTTCAGCAGACCGTAGGTGCTGATTTTGTCCAGCCCAAGCTCCTGCACCCGCTTGTTCCGGCTGCCCCGCAGAATGTTCCCCAGCAGATTCGCGCCCACATTGTAGCCAAGGGCGTCGTGTACCCGCTTCACGCAGGAAAGAATGATCTGCGCTTCCCGGGTGATGTCCACCGACTGGAAATTCCCCTTGCAGCTGCCGCAGTTGCCGCACACCGCCGGGTGCTTTTGCCCGAAGTAGTCCAGAATGTAGCCCCGCAGGCAGCTTTTCGTCTTGCAGTAGCCGATCATGGCGTCCAGCCGTTCCAGATCCTGCCGCCGCACCTCCTCCCGCTGCACGGCGTCCATTTCCTCGTTGTCGGAGCCGTTGTTGATGAGGAACCGGGCGGTCTGCACGTCTCCGGAGTTGAACAGCAGAATGCAGTCCGCTTCCGCCCCGTCCCGTCCGGCGCGGCCGGCTTCCTGATAGTAGGCTTCAATGCTTTTGGGCATATTGTAATGAATAACAAAGCTGACGTTGGATTTGTCAATGCCCATGCCGAAGGCGTTTGTCGCCACCATCACGGTCTTGCGGTCGTAGAGAAAATCCTCCTGATTTTCGCTTCGCTCGGCTTCGGAAAGTCCCGCGTGATACCGGGTGGCGGCGTAGCCGTGGTCGCACAGCAGCTCGCAGACGCTCTCCACCTTTTTCCGGGTGGCGCAGTAGACGATGCCGCTTTTCCCCTTCCGTCCGGCAAGCAGCCGGAGAAGCGCCTTGTCCTTGGACTCCGGCTGGATGACTTCAAAATACAGGTTCGGACGGTCAAAGCCCGTGACCTCCCGTACCGGACTGCGCAGCTCCAGAATCCGCTCCACATCCTCCTGCACGCTCCGGGTCGCGGTGGCGGTGAACGCCCCAACCACCGGGCGCTTCGGAAGGCTGTCGATAAACTGCACGATTCGTAAATAGCTGGGGCGGAAATCCTGTCCCCACTGGGAGATGCAGTGGGCTTCGTCCACCGCGATAAAGGATATGTTCAGCTTCTCCACCACGCCGCCGAAGCCCGGATAGTCCAGCCGTTCCGGGGCGACATAGACGATCTTGTACCGCCCGGCCAGCAGATTGCGGTATGCCGCCTGCATCTGCGGCCCCGTGAGGGTGCTGTTCAGGAACGCAGCGGGAACGCCCGCCCCTTTCAGCGCCATCACCTGATCCCGCATCAGAGAGATCAGGGGCGAAATTACCAGAGTAATTCCCGGCAGCATCAGCGCCGGGAGCTGGTAGCACATGCTTTTTCCGCCGCCGGTGGGCATGATGCCGAATACGTCCTGCCCGGAAAGCACGCCGTCAATGAGCTTCTCCTGCCCCGGCCGGAAGCTGGAATAGCCAAAGACCCGCTGCAATAGTTCTTCTTTCTCCATACCATCACCGTTTTCGCTCGTATGTTTGACGCTATTGTCGCACATTTTGCCGGAAAATGCAAGAGGAAATTAGAAAAACAGCGCCGCGCGATTGCGCGGCGCTGCCTTAAATTTTAGTCGTTGCTCTTAAACATATCGGCCACATCGCTGATGGTCACGAACGCTTTCGGGTCGATGGAGCGGATGATTGCCCGCATTCTGGAGATCTGGAAGCGGTTCACCACGAAGTAAATGATGGTTTTGTCCGCGTCGGAGTAGCCGCCTCTGGCGGCGATTTTCGTTGTGCCGCACTCGAATGCCTCCATCAGCGCGGCGCTGATCTCCTCGGCTTTGTCCGTGACGATCATGACCTCCTTGGAGCGGTCAATGCCTTCTACCACGAAGTCAACGGTTTTCAGCCCCGCCCCATAGGCCACGATGGAGTAAAGGGGCAGAATCCAGCTGTGCATCACACTGCCGCAGATAATGTACAAAATGACGTTGTAGATCATGACAAAGGTGCCGACGGTCAGGCTCAGCTTCTTTGCGAAAATGACCGCCATGACCTCCACGCCGTCGATCGCACCGCCATAGCGGATTGTCAGGCCGCTGCCCACGCCGGAGATCACGCCGCCGAACAGGGCGCACAGGAGCAGATCTTCCCCCGCCAGCGGGGACGCAAAGCTCACGTCCACGGGAAGCACATCCACGATGATCCACGACGCAGCCGAGTACACGGCGACGGCAAACAGGGAATAGACGGTAAAGGCCGTCCCCTGCTTTTTCAGTCCGAACAGGAAAAGCGGAACGTTCAGAATCAGAAGGAAGACGGACAGGGACAGATAATCCGGCGTGATCTGGGAAAGGAGTATGGACGTACCGGAAATGCCGCTGTCGTACAGCCCCACCGGGGCTAAGAAAATGTTGACGCCAAAGGCGTTGATGCAGCCCGCGACAAACAGGAAAATAAAGTTCTGCCACCGCAGGGATTTGGAAAGTTCGTGGATAAGCTGTTTCGTTTTGACCATTCTGCTGCTCCTTCGTGATTTGATTCAACACTTTATGAATAGAATACCATAATCTTATGAACAAATCTACCGATATCGGAAAGCAATTTGATCATTTTTCCCTCCGGGGCAAATCTTTACCGAATCTGATACTAGTTTTCAATAAAACGGTTAAAAACCGTTTTATTCGGCTGCTGTTTCAGCAGCCAGCGGCGTAGCCGCAAAAAACGTAAGTCCATACATTTCTCGCCGCCACCGGCGGCCTGCGAAGAATTCGCAGGATAAAATGGTGTTAACCATTTTATCGAGAAATAGTATGATGTGCACAGCTTAGAACAAAAAATAAATGAGATACACGGATGTGTACCTCATTTATCTGGTGGGCGAGGCGGGACTTGAACCCGCACGTCCGCAGTGAACACTAGAACCTGAATCTAGCGAGTCTACCAATTCCACCACTCGCCCATATAAGCGTCGTCTCTCAACGACCTGCTTATATTAACACAGGCTGGGAAATTTGTCAATATTATTTTTGACTTTTTTACCCTTTTTATTGCGCCTCCGCCGCCATGAGATAGCTGCTGACGCAGTACAGGGTCTGGCCGTTGTACTCCACCCGCGACCAGCCAACGTCACGGTTGATGCCGGTTCGGGTGACGACCTCGCCGTTTTTCAGGGACGCAACCACCACGCAGTCCGGGTCCTCCACGCTGGGAAGCGACCGCAGATTGACCTCCACCTTGGCGGTGACGAGATCGTTCATTTCCTCAAACTGGGTCTGGATGCCGTCGTCCTCCGGCTGGGTGGGAAGCCCGCAGATGTCCACCGGCGTCAGATAGCTGGTCACGGCGTAGCAGGTCTCGCCCTTGTATTCAAGCTTCGACCAGCCGTTGTCGCTGACGCCGACACAGGTGGCCACGTCGCCGTTTTTCAGCTGGGCGACTACCGTGGCGTCCTCATGCTCCACGCTGGGGAGCTTGCGCAGGTTGACCACATCCTTGGCGGTTACCTTCTGATTCACCGGGGTGAAAACCGTCTTGATGCCATCCTCCCCTGCCTCACCGGCGGCGTCCGCCGAGTAGTTCAGGTCGGTGGTCAGGTAGCTGGTCACGGCGTAATAGGTGCTTCCGTTGAAGGTGACCTTTGACCAGCCGCTGCTGCTTACGGCAATGCGCGTCGCGATCTCGCCATTTTTCAGAGTGTACAGCACCGTGCTGTCCGTATCCTGACTGGGAATGTCGCGGAGATTGGTCTCCACCTTGGCGGTCACTTCCTCGTTGACCTGGGTAAAGTCCATCAACGCCTCCACGTCCGGGAAGGCTTCCGCCGGGGGCGTCTCGTCCTTGGGCTTTTCCACCCCGTCGTAGCCGAAGTAAGCCACGTTCATGTCAACAGGCTGGGAAATACCCGGAACGCTTCCCTCCATGGTGTACTGCCACATCTGGTGCTCGCCGGTATAGCTGGAGGTATGCACCGCCGGGTCGGCGTCACCGGGGAACTGCGCCACCCAGATTTTATAATGTTTTTCAATCCGGGAGGTCTCCCACAGGGTCTCGTCCTGAAGCTCGTTTTTCGCGGCGTAGAACATTCCCTCGTAGCCCCGCTGCTCGATGCGCTTCAGGAAAGCCAGAGCGATGTCCGTCCGCTCTGCTTTGGACATGCCATATTGGCGGCTGTCCATGTCGGTAAAGCCCTCGCAGTCGTAGACCACCGGATAGGTAATGGGATACTGGGCGATGAAATCCGCCGTCCAGTCGGCTTCTTCCACGGCTTCCTCCTGAGAAATGGCAGTGGAGAAAAAGTATACGCCCAGCTTGACGCCGTTTTTCTCCGCTTCCTGTAGGTTATACCGGGCATTGGAGTCGGGAGAAATTTCCCCCTCCGCCATTCCCCGCATACCGACCCGCACCATGGCAAAATCCACCCCGGATGCGGCGGCCTCCGCCCAGTGGATGGTGCCCTGATAGCGTGCAACGTCGATACCATAGGTGGTTTCGTCGGTTTCCTTGGTGGTGCGCTTGGGCTTCTTCTGACAGCCGCCCAGAAGTCCCGCGATCATGACGGCGCAGAGAATAAGCGCCAGAATCTTTTCTGTTTTCTTCATCATAAGCGTTGCCCTTTTCTTTCTTGGGTTATGCTTAGGGTATCACAAATTGGGGAAAAAGTCTACCCTTGAAATGTAAACGGCGCGTGGGCAATGTTTTCCTGCCGAAAGAAAGAGAAATGCGGAAAAGTCTTGATTTTTTCAGCAACCGCTGATATAATGACCGGGAGTTAAAAAGCTATGGAGATGTACCCAAGCGGTTGAAGGGTCCGGATTCGAAATCCGGTAGGCGGGTTCTGCCCGTGCTGGGGTTCGAATCCCCACATCTCCGCCAAAAAGTCCGCCGTAGTTTCGAGGGAACCACGGCGGACTTTTTACTGGTTAAAGAAAATCAAACGATACTGAGGGAATCCCATATGAATCTGGATGAACTGTACAGCCGGGTATCTGAGACGATCTCGTCGTTGGATTTCGGGCGCATCTGGCCGGGCTTTCAGCCACTGAAATTTGCCCTGTATGACGATGAAAAATGCTTTTATGACGGGGCGTACATTGAAAAAAGCGACGATTTCTGCGCAAACACCTCCATTCATTTTCAGGGCGAGCAGATAGCCATATGGAAGGTGGTGGACGACCTCCCCGTCCCCGTTCTGGCGTCCAAAATCGTCCACGAAATGTTCCATGGCTATCAGACCGTGGAGAACTGGAACTGTTGGGCGGATGAAATGGAAGCGCTGTATCGTTATCAATACAACGCGGACAATCTGAGCCTGAAACTACGGGAAAACGAACTTCTGCTGCGCATACTCGATCACTTTGATGAAGCATCCTATCAGGAGCTGCTGTCCCACAGAAAGCGGCGCAGTGAACGCCACCCATACGAATACGCCTACGAAAGCAAGGTAGAAGAGATCGAAGGCACAGCGACTTATGTCGAGTGGATGACCTTGCGACAGCTGGATGGACAGGCGGCCGCCGCGATGACACAGCGCATGCGCGCGGCGATGACAAAGCCGGAACGTCTGTTTCCCATCAGAATATCCAGCTATTACAGCGGCGCGCTGATGGTCAACGCATTGGCTGCTTCGGGCGCATATTCTTTCAACGCAGCCGAACGCCCCATTGCCTGTTCCATGCTGAAAACGGTCTGTCCGTCCGACGGAGATTTCCCGGAAAGAGAGAGCTGCTGCCGGAGGGTTTCCGATGCGATCACATCGTTTGAAGAAACGTCGGAGCGCATCATTCAATCCGCCATCAAAAAGAACAAAGTGGTACTGACCGGCCCCCTTGAACTGCTCTGCATCAACATCTATGACGCGCGGTTTTACAAAGGGTATACGACATCCCGGTTTTTCCTGATGTATCGGGACGAAAGCGGCGAAAAAATGATTCCCGGCAATTTTGTGATCGAAATGGCAGACGAAAAGACAATATCCAAAGTCTACGAGGCTCCGACGATGTAATTTTAGCCAAAACGTCCACCGTAATTCCAGCGGAATCACGGTGGACGTTTTTGTTTTGTCAGTTTTCGTTTATTCCCACAGAAGGCGGTCAAAGTCAAAAGACTCGTCCAATGTCAAATCCTCCCCGGAGGAAAGGTGAATCGTCCAGTCATCGTCTTCCCGAACCAATCGAACCATTTCTTTCCGGTCATCTTCTGAATAAGAAGCATAGTCGGTTGGATATATCCGATTCATCTGGTCTACGGTTCCCGCTTTTCCATTGATGAGCGGCGGATCATACTCATTGCTCTGTATAGATGCCAAGCACATATTCCCCGTCCAGAAAGCCAAAGCTTACAAAATCGATTCCACCGGCTCCGTCACATTGAACGCTGACGCTGTTCTCTCTGGCATAAAGTCCATTGATGCACCACACGATATTGGGTATACACAGGTCTGCCAGCTTCTCAGCCTGACCATCCGCATAGGTGAACACTGCCGCAGCCCATGAATCGCCGATGATCAGCTCCGGTGTACCATCGCAGTCATAATCATGGATTCCCAGATACAGCTGCCGATCCTCCATGTTGATCTCAGGGCTCAGCTCTACCGCAAGATAATTACGGGGATCGCTGAGTATGATTTGACGGTACACGTCCTGCCATGTGGTTCCTCTGTAGGAAACAGACTCCGTCTGCCGCGGTTCTTCGGTGAAAGCGATTGTCGGGGCGGATGTTTCTTCCGGGGCAGCTGTCGCCTCCTGCAATGTGCCCGCCGTTGAAGAAGTCGCACTATCCTCCGAGTGCTGCCAGCACCCCGTCAGGGAAAGCAAAAGAAATAACGCGCAAACAAAACACCCAAACTGTTTCATACCTGCTCCCTCCTAAGCGCCTGCAACACGGGGAAAACGGGAAAATCAGTCAACCTTCACCAGCGTATACTCCCGGCTTCCGAAGCCCAGCGCCGCGGCGGCTTCAATGGTGTGGACGCCGTTGCGGCTTTCCACCCGCTCCAGGAAATGCGTCTTGCCGGGGTCGTCACAGCCGTACACCAGATCGATGCACGCCTGATCGATGGCAATGGGGTCCGTGGAGACCAGAATGCCCATGTCCGCCATGCAGGGGTCTTCCGCAATTTCACAGCAGTCGCAGTCAACGCTCATGTTCTTCATGACGTTGATGAAAATCATGTTGCCGTGGAAGTAATTCACAACGCTGCTGGCTGCGTCTGCCATGGATTCCAGAAAAGAATCATGATCCGCCGTCCAGAGGTTTTCCGGCACGCCCGCGCCGTGAATATACGCCTTGCCGTAGGAAGATGCCACGCCGATGGACAGTTGCTTCAGTGCGCCGCCGTAGCCGCCCATGGGATGTCCCTTGAAGTGGGACAGCACCAGCATGGAGTCGTAGTTTTTCAGATCTCTGCCGACAAAATCTTTCTTGATGACCTTGCCGCCCGGAATGTCCAGCTGCATATCGGGGCCTTCGGCGTCCAGCAGATCTACCGTGAAATAGCGGCTCCAACCGTGCTCGTCCATCAGCTTGCGGTGCTTCTCGGTGGTGTTGCGGGCGCCGCCATAGGCAGTGTTGCACTCCACGACGGTGCCGCCGACGTAGTCGATCACAGGTTTCCAGAACTCCGGGCCAAGGAAATTCTGATTTCCCTTTTCACCGGAATGCAGCTTGATTGCAATGTTGCCGGGGAGCGTCTTGTCCACCAGCTTGAACATATCCAGAACCTTCTCCGGGGTGATAACAGGAGAAAAATAAACGGCTGCACTCATAAAAATACCTTCTGTCATTTGGTTGGCTGTATTATAATACGGCTAATCCCTAATTGCAAGTATTTTCTCCCATGCGGTTTTCTGTTGAAAAACGCGGATGGCTATGGTATAGTGATTTCTGGTGAAATGTCGAGAAAAGGAGAATAGGGCGCATGAACGACAGGCTGCTGGATTACGCCATCCGCATTCAGAGCATTGCACAGGCGGGGCTTCAATACGGGAAGGACAAATATGACCGGGAACGGTACGCTGAGTTGCGGGAAATCGCCGCGGAGATGATCTCCGCGAAAACGGATATTTCCATGGAGAAAGTCCGCGATCTGTTCTGCAATGAGACTGGCTATCAGACCCCGAAAATCGATACCAGAGCCGCTGTTTTTATCGACGGCAAAATCCTGCTTGTGCATGAAAATAACGGCACATGGTGTCTGCCCGGCGGCTGGTGCGACGTTGACCAGTCCATCGCGTCCAACACCGAAAAGGAAGTCCGGGAGGAAGCCGGATTCACCGTCAAGGCGGAACGCCTGATTGCCGTTCAGGACTGGCGAAAGCACAATGTCACGAACTATGTCTACGGGGTCGTAAAGTGCTTTGTGCTGTGCAAATACGAAAGCGGCGAATTTCAGAAAAATATTGAAACAACCGGAATCGGCCTGTTTGGCAGAGATGAACTCCCCATCGATCTTGCCGTGGAAAAGACCTCCCGGGAACAGATTCTGATGTGCTTCGACGCATTGGATAACCCCCTCTCCCCTACTCTGTTCGATTAGCCGTGTTTTGGATGCAAAAACCGGCTTGTATTTTTCAGGGCATATGGTATACTGTTACTGCTTTCAGACTATGACACTGGGGGATTCCCATGGACTATAACATTTTACTGGATCTTGCCACGGATTTAGGCTATGAGCTTGCCATGTGCGGCGCGGAGACGTTCCGGGTGGAGGAAAGCGTCAGCCGGGTGCTGAGCAGCTACGGCATCGCGTCGGAAGTGTTCGCCATTCCCAATTACCTGATTGTCACCGTCATGATGGAGGACGGCACCCCCATCACCCGGATGCGCCGCATCGGCTCCCACGGCAACGATCTGGACTCTGTAGAAAAATTCAGCGGCCTGAGTCGCGCCTATTGCAGCCAGCGCCCGGAGCCGAAGGAAGCCCAGCGATGGCTGGAGGTCACCCGCGCCCAACGGCTGACCTATCCGGTTCCCGTCATTTATCTGGGGTATTTTCTGGGCGCACTGGGCTTCGGGCTGCTGTTCGGCGGCAATTTTCTGGACGGCCTCTGCGCCGGTATTTGCGGGATACTGGTAGGACTTGTAATTCGGTTTCTGGACGCGCAGGACACTAACCAGTTCTTCCGAACCATTGCCGCTTCCTTCCTGATGGCGCTGCTGGCCTATGCCTTCGGCGCTATGGGCATTGCAAAGAATCCAGACGCCATTACCATCGGCGCGTTGATGATCCTCGTCCCCGGCCTGCTGTTCACCAACGCCATGCGGGACATCATCTACGGCGACACCAATTCCGGCATCAACCGGATCGTTCAGGTGTTCCTGATCGCGGCGGCTCTGGCGGTGGGAACGGCCACGGCATGGTCGCTTGCCGAGCGGCTGTGGGGCGCACCGGTTTCCGCACCTGCCGTTGACCATTCCGTTCTGGCGCAGTGCCTGTTCGCCTGTATCGGATGCTTTGGGTTTTCCCTTCTGTTCAATATCCACGGGCCGGGGGGAATCCTGTGTACCATCGGCGGCGTTGCTTGCTGGGTGGTGTTCTGGTTGAGTCAACGGCTGGGGTTCAGCGAGATTCTCTCTTACTTCTGGGCATCCCTGTTCGCGTCCCTGTATTCCGAGATCATGGCGAGGATTCGCAAATATCCCGCCATTTCCTATTTGCTGGTGTCCGCGTTCCCTCTGATTCCCGGCGCGGGGGTGTATTACACCATGAACTTCGCCGTGCGGGGCGAGATGGATATGTTTGCCTACAGGGGCATGAACACCGCCGCCATTGCCGGAATCATGGCAGTGGGTATCCTGCTGGGATCTACCGTGTTCCGGATGTATGCCCAATGGAAATCCCGCAGAATGCGAAAGAAAACATAAAATTTCAGGGAGGAAGCTGTGCTTCCTCCCTGATTTTCATGTGAATTGGGAAAAAACGTCCCCGAGACTTTCGTGCAGCACCAGATCGGCATTGCCGTCATAGGGCGTCTCGTCCCGGTTTATGAGCACAAGACGGTTGCCCCGATAGTAGTTGATCAGCCCCGCTGCCGGGTACACTGTCAGGCTGGTTCCGGCCACGATGAGCATGTCCGCACTACGGATGGCCTTCACGCTGCCCGCAATGGTCTGTTCGTCCAGACTTTCTTCGTAAAGGACGACATCCGGCTTTACGATGCCGCCGCAGCTGCACCGGGGAATGCCCGGGGCATTTTTGACAAATTCGGCGCTGTAGAATTTGCCGCAGCGGGTGCAGTAATTGCGAAGCACCGAGCCGTGCAGCTCATAGACCTTTTTCGACCCCGCCTTCTGGTGCAGGCCATCGATGTTTTGCGTTACCACTGCAAGAAGCTTTCCCTCCTGCTCCCACTTTGCGAGAATCCTGTGGGTGATGTTGGGCTCAAAGCCCAGCGGCAGCATTTTCTCCCGATAAAACCGGAAGAAATACTCCGGGTTCCGCTCATAAAAGCTGTGGCTGATGATGACCTCCGGCGGGTAGTCGAATTTCTGGTGGTACAGCCCGTCCACGCTCCGGAAATCCGGGATTCCGGACTCCGTACTAACTCCCGCGCCGCCGAAAAAGACGATGCGGTTACTCTCCTGCACCCATGTTTTCAGAGTTTCCAGCTTGTTCACGGTCTTCCACCTCCATTTCCTTCAGCAGCTTCTTGTCCTGCTTCGACGATAAATCCAGCTGTGCATACATGTCCGGCCGCCGCGCCCGGGTGCGGCGAAGCGCCTGCTTCCGACGCCATTGGCGCACCTTTTCGTGGTTGCCGGAGAGCAGAATTTCCGGCACCGCCCGCCCGTGCCATACCGCCGGACGGCTGTACTGGGGGTATTCCAACAGGCCGTTGAAGTGGCTCTCGTCCTCAAAGCACTCCGGGTCGGCAAGCACCCCCGGAACCATGCGGCACACCGCATCCGTCACCGCCATGGCGGCAATCTCACCGCCGGTGAGGACGAAGTCACCCAGAGAAATTTCCTCATCCACGCACTCGTCAATAAACCTCTGGTCAATGCCCTCGTAATGGCCGCAGACCAGAATCAGATTGTCCAGCTTGCTCAGGCGAATGGCATCCGCCTGTTTGAAAGTATGTCCGCAGGGGGACAGATAGACGGTATGCACCGCCCCACCGGCCTCGTCGCACACCGCCTCCCAGCAGCGGTATAAGGGGTCAGCCTGCATGATGGCGCCCCGCCCGCCGCCGTAAGGATAGTCGTCCACCTGATTCTGCTTGTTTGCGGTGTAGTCCCGTATCTGGTGGGCTTCGATGGAAATATATCCCCGCTCCTGCGCACGCCCCAGAATGCTTTCGGAAAGCACATCCCCCAGAGTGTCGGGAAACAGCGTCAGAATGTCAATCCTCATCGCTTGCCATTCCCTTCAGCAGTTTCACCTGCATCTGATTTCTTTCCAGATCGGTGGAAAGAATGAATTCCTTCACCGCGGGGATTAGGTACTCCCGTTCCCCCTGCACGACGTAGACGCTGTTGCCGGGGTAGTCCAGCACCTCTTTGATCTTGCCGATGCACGCACCGTCCGCGTAGACCTCCACGTCCACCAGCTCGGCGGCGAAGATCAGCTCGTCGGAGATGTCCTCCCGGTACAGCTCCATGGTTTTCCCCCGAAGCTTCTGAGCGTCCTCCATGGTGTCAACGCCCCGGAGCTTGACCAGATTGCAGGTCTTCTGCACCCGAACGGAATCCATGACGTATTCCCTGCCGCTTATCCGGCAGCGGTCAAATTCGCAGAGCATTTCCGGGCTGTCCAGCCAGGAAAGGACTTTCACCTCTCCCCGGACGCCGTGGGTGGTGACGATCTCACCGGCTTCAATATATGGAAGTTTCATTTCAATTCTCCCCTACTGCTCAAATGAGCAGATGATTTCTTATCACATTCCCGGCAAGCAGCCGGGATAACGAAAAATGCGTGACAAATGTCACGCATCCTCGTTTAATCCACGATTTCGACCGTGACCTTCTCGCCTGTGCGCTGGGCTACAGTCTTAATAATGGTGCGGATCTCCTTGGCGATCCGTCCCTGGCGGCCGATCACCTTGCCCATGTCGCCCTCAGCGACACGAAGCTCCAGCACCTTCCCTTCCTCGTCAGAGGTTTCGGTTACGGTGACGGCATCAGGATCATCCACCAGATTCTTTGCCATATACAGCAAAAGTTCTTTCATTGCGGAATTCTCCTTTGCGGATCTTACAGCACGCCGGCGTTCTTCAGCAGGCCGCGGACGGTGTCAGTGGGCTGAGCGCCGTTCTTGATCCATGCCTGAGCCTTCTCGGCATCGACGGTGATGGTAGCGGGCTGGGTCAGAGGATTGTAAGTTCCAATCTCCTCAATGCAGCGGCCATCACGGGGAGAACGGGAGTCAGCGACAACAATCCGGTAGTAAGGAGCCTTCTTCGCGCCCATTCTTCTCAGTCTGATCTTAACCATGAGAGTTTCACCTCCATAAATAATCTATAAATCTATATCGCAAAGCATATTTGCTTACAGCGAACGAATCAATACGGCTTCGGCTCAGAAGCCGGGGAAGCCGCCAAAGCCGCCCATACGGCCCATGCGCTTCATTTTCTTCCCCGCGCCGGGGCCGGAGAACTGCTTGATGAGCTTGCGCATCTGCTCAAAGGATTTAAGAAGCCGGTTCACGTCCTCCACCTTCAGGCCAGCGCCTGCAGCAATGCGCTTTTTCCGGCTTGCGCCGATGATCTCGGGCTTTTCCCGCTCCTTGGGGGTCATGGACAGGATGATGGCTTCGGTGTGTGCCATGGCCTTTTCGTCCAGCTTGACGCCCTTGAGGTTTCCGCCGCCGGGCATCTGGGCGAGAATTTCCTCCATGGAGCCCATGGATTTCATCTGCACCATCTGGTCGTAAAAGTCCTGAAGGGTGAAGCGGTTGGATTTCAGCTTTTCCTCCATCTCGGCGGCCTTTTTGGCATCGTAAGCCTTTTCTGCCTTCTCGATGAGGGTCAGCACATCGCCCATGCCCAGAATGCGGCTGGCCATCCGGTCAGGATGGAACGGCTCGATGTCCTCCAGCTTCTCGCCGATACCGGCGAACTTGATGGGCTTGCCTGTGATTGCGCGGACGGAAAGCGCCGCGCCGCCTCTCGCGTCGCCGTCCAGCTTGGACAGCATCACGGAATCGATGTCCAGCCACTCGTTGAAGCTCTGAGCGGCGTTCACCGCGTCCTGTCCGGTCATGGCGTCCACAACCAGCATGATCTCATCGGGCTTGACGGTGGCCTTGATATTTTTCAGCTCGTTCATCAGCGCCTCGTCCACATGCAGACGGCCGGCGGTGTCCAGAAACACCATGTCATGGCCGTGCTGACGGGCGTAGAGGACGGCCTCTTTCGCCGTCTGCACCGGGTCCTGCGTTCCCTTTTCAAACACGGGAATGCCCAGCTTTTCGCCGCAGACCTTCAACTGCTGAATGGCGGCGGGACGGTAAATGTCGCAGGCGACCAGCAGCGGGTTCTTCCCCTGCCGCTTCATCAGTCCGGCCAGCTTGCTGCCGTTAGTTGTCTTACCGGCACCCTGCAAGCCCACCAGCATGACCACCGTCGGGCCGTTAGGGTTGATGTTGATATGCTTGGTATCGCTGCCCATGAGCTTGCAAAGCTCCTCGTTGACGATCTTCACGATCATCTGGGCAGGAGTCAGGGATTCCAGAACGTCGGCGCCGATGCAGCGCTCGGTGACGGATTTGGTAAAATCCTTGACCACCTTGTAGCTGACGTCCGCTTCCAGCAGCGCCATGCGAATCTCCCGCATAGCCTCCTTCACGTCCGCCTCTTTCAGTCGTCCCTTGCCGCGCAGTTTTTTGAAGGTCGCGGAAATCTTTTCGGTTAAGCCTTCAAATGCCATACTTTACTCCTCAAAGTCCTGAGCAGCTTCGATGATCTCCCCTGCCAGGGCTGAAACGGTTTCATCCGGGTACGTTTTCAGGCGTTCCGCCGCGTCCAGAATCGTCCGCAGTGCGTTCCGGTTCTTGAGATCCCGGCCGACGCAGCCGATGCTATCCTCCATTTTCCGGAGAAGCGCCTCCGTCCGCGTCAGGTTGTCGCTTACGGCCTGACGGCTCACGCCCATCACCTGAGCGATCTCGCCCAAAGAAAGATCCTGATTGTAGCGCAGATCAAAGCATTGCCTCTGTTTGCCCGTCAGCAGTCCACCGTAATAGTCATACAGAAGCGACATTTCCAGCGCGTCCATTCAGAACCTCCCGTGTCAAGTACATTTCCTTGACCGTCGGGTATTATAGCACAGACTTTTCCGCCTGTCAAGTATTTTTCCTGTACAGTGGTCAGAAAGTAACTTCGCCGTCGTGAGCAAGCAAAGACGCGGAAGTCACGCCCGCAAGCCCCATCACTTCCCGGACCAGCTTACCGCCCTCGTCCGTCCGCAGCTCCAGAACCAGATCAAGAGAATTCTCCGCCAGATTCCGGGACTTGATGCGGTAATGCTTTGCGTATTTGCGCACGGTCTCTACGACAGCGTCCTCCGCGTCGAAGTTATCGGCGTTGACCACAAAGATCATGGGCGCGCGCGCCACGGGCAGTCTGTCCAGAATCAGGATGCCAAGGGTCATCACCACGGACAGAATGACCGCCACCTGAGCAAGTCCTGCGCCGCAGATAATGCCCACGCTGATCGACCAGAACAGGAACATCAGATCCATCGGCTCCTTGATAGCGGTACGGAAGCGGACGATGGACAGCGCGCCCACCATGCCCAGGGACAGCACCACGCTGGACTGCATGGTAAGAATCAGCGACGCCGTGATCACGGTGACACCGGCCAGCGTGATATTGAAATTCTTGGAATAGAACGTCTTCCGGGTCACGACCCGATAGACGAAAAAGATGTACAGCGCCAGCAGGCACGCCACGCCCAGTGCCGTGACCACCGTCAGCGTGGTGATCTCCGTGGAGGCGAAGCCCTCCAGAAAGGATTTCTTGAAAATATCTTTGAAGCTCATGACTCTCTCCTTATCTTGTATATCTTCTGCACAGTGCGTACTTGGAATATGCCGTCTGTCTTAAGTCGGACAGTTGAAGACTCTGGTACAGGAAGTCCGGCAGGTAGGCGTCATATTTGACTTCCAGAAGCTGCTGTCCCAGCGGCATGACCGGCCGGTGGGGTATCCGCTCACGCAGGAACTGACTGACATCGCTGGAGGAAACCAGATTGGTGTCCAGTGTAATGCGGACGTTGCCGTTCTTGTAAACGAAGGGAATGCGCTCGTATTCCACGATGACCACGGGGTGCAGGCGGCGGGTCATCATCTGCGCCGTGAGCTTTTGGAGAAGGGGCGGCCGATCGGCCACATTGGGCACTATCTTTCCCGCCATCAGAAGCTCCGTCTGCTCCCGGGTCAGCGGGCAGGATGTCTTATGGGTCATCCCCCGCTCCTTACGCTTGCATTCCAGACTGATGCGCTCGGCGCTGCCGTTATAAATGCGGATGCGGAATTTCTCTCTGGGATCGGTGCCGTTTTCATTTTCCAGAAGACAGCGATCGTCATAGTCGTCAAAATACAGGCTGCGGATGGTGTAATGCCCGTTCTTCGCGTGGGCGTCCAGAGAGATCAGCCCCGACAGCCGGGTTCTGAGCATGGTCACCTCCGCGCTGCTGATGAGATATTTCAGCTCATGACGAAAGTTGACCAGTTTTGGTTCTCCCATGTCTGCCCTCCTTTCGGCTGCGGTAGATGTCCACCGCGACGATCAGCACCCCCAGCACCATAAATGCCGCCAGCGGTGCATAGCGGAGAATGGAAGCTTCCTCCGTGGCGTATTCCTCCTCCGCGGCTTGCTGGTTCTGGGTATACTTCAGATAGATGTCCGTGTCCTCCCATATGGGCTGGGACAAATCAAACGGTTCCTCTGTCTTTTTATTATACCAGCCATCGTAAGTGACAAACGGCGTACTGATGTAATCCCGAAGCTCTGGCATGACCTCTCCGGGGCAGACATAGTAGCGCAGTCTGACGCCGTCTTCCAGGAAAACGGTGACTTTGCAGTAATGCTCGTTTTTCAGCCACAGGCTGTCCAGAAATTCTATACGCTCCGACAGGTAACGCTTCATCCACTTTGCTTCCAACGCGGCGTCTCCCGTTCCCCAGCGAAGGCGGTTCATAGCGGCGGCGGCGGAAATTTCCTCCGCGTACCGGTCGATCTGCTCACCCACTATGTAGTCCAGCAGCGGGCGGAATTCCGTTTCATAAACTGACGTCAGGCGGCTGTAAAATACCTCTTTCAAGTAAAGTTTTGCGTACCACTCGGAGCCCCAGATGCCCTCGATACTGGCAAAGGCCATATTCGCGCTGGGCTTCGGCCACGCATATCTGTTCCCCAGCGCAAGATCGTAGTCCCACACAGGCCCGGCGCAAATTTTTCCGTCCGCACCGTCCCGGAAAAACGCCTGACTGCGCACTCCGGCATCAACGTTCGCAAAAACTTCCTCGATCAGAAATCTTCTGACCCACGAGTCCATGTCAATCAATTCCTGCCAGCTCTTTCCCGTGACCGGGTCAATGCCGTCCTCGGCAAGAATGGCGTTTTCCGCCGACTGCCATGTGCTTTTCAGTTCTTCTGTAGAAATGTCCGAATAAAGAATGCGAAGCGCCGCGTGGGAATCCGTGGTAAAATAGGTTCGCTTCCGGGAAATAAAGCGGGTCTCCCAGTCCTTGGACACCAGAAAGCTGCCGTCTCCCGCAATATCGACCCGCTGGGAATCCACCTCGTTCCGCTCGGTCAGCAGGTACAGCCCCGCGTATTCGCCGTTCAGGTACAGATCCACCCACCGGCATTCCGGCGTGTAGGGCGGCCCAACTGCGGCGGAAGCGTCCAGAACAATTTTGTTGCGCAGGTGGCTGGAATCGTAGGCATTCGCCAGCAAGATCCACTTTTTTGCCTTGCCCATGCCCAGAAGGTCGGCTCTGTCAGAAAGGGTCATGCTGTAGGGCTTCTTGGCCGCCGCCCATGTGGACTGTCCCCGCCCGCCTATGGATTTGACCCGCCCAGAATAGTCCGGGCTTCCGTCGGCCTTGTAGACCCGGATGCGGCCGGACTCGCTGTGGTCAAGATCTTCATGAATATAGTCCATGCTGCCGGAAGCTACGTCCAGATAGATGGCCGCCACATTCCCCGACCGGACAAAGGTAACGCTTCCCATGCTGTCCCCCGCCCCGTTCGTCAGATTGTAGGGCTTGTCCAGAACCAAACCGCCGCAGGACATGCCGTCGGTCAGCACCGTGCCGTCCAGCGCCAGCGTTCCCTTTCCGCTGACCCGGAATCTGGCCTCGTCCAGCTCCCCGTAGGACGGCAGGAAAAAGTAGCTTTCCCCGGAATCCGACTGCCAGCAGGTGATCTTCTCCTTCGAGCTGCCGGAGGAAATTTCCAGAGAAAGGGTCGTCCCCTGTTTCGGTTCTTCGTGCCAAGCAAGCAGGATCAGCCCCGCAAGCAGCAGCAACAGCAATATGATAAATCCTCGCCCAAACCGCATTCTTTTCCTCCGATGAAGCCGGTTTCTCAACCGACAAATACCACTTTATTTTTCTGGGGTCTATCTGAAAACCGGAAACATGACCAACAGCAAGGGATTTTTCGCCTGATGAAGCCATTTTTTCGCAGGAATACTTTGTGTATTGCAAGGAAAAATGGTGCACAGCAGGCGGAAAAGACCCGCTGTTTGGGCGTGTTGATGGTTTTCAGATAGACCCCAACATACGATAGCATATTTTATCCCCGGTGTCAAACGGGATGCCGCATGATTTCTACCCGACCCGGTACCAGCGCACTTTCTCCGCCGTGCGCAGAAAGCCCAGCTTTTCATACAGGCGGATGGCTTTTGCATTGGTGGACGCGACTTCCAGTGTCATTCCCGCGCCTTCCACCAGCGACATAAGCGTGTGCATCACCCGTTCCCCCGCCCCGGGTTTCACGGAACACACCGCCAGAAGTTCGGTGTCCTTCATCCAGCCAATACCAAGAAGTTCCCCGGCGCTGTGGACAAAATACGCGCCGCCGGATTCCAGAATTTCCTTTTCATCCCCGGCGGTCTGGGTCGCGGCGCAGTCAACGCCGCGCATCCGCTCGTTGCAGAGCTTTCGCCATGTTTCCGCCGTGGCTTCCGTCACAGGAAAGATGTTTTCCAGCAGCTTCGTATCCACCCACGCTTTTCCCCGCATTTCGTAAACGGCGGCGTGCAGCGGATACTGCGACAATTCCTCGTGGCCCTGAGCATATATCTTCTCCGCTCCCGCCATGCGGCAGAAGGAAACGCACTCCTGCAAAAAGGGCGCGAACCGCCCCGGCTGTACGTCCTGAAAGCGGATATAGGCTTCCTGCCGATAGGGAATTTCCTTTAAGATCAGGCTAGCCACGCCGTCGTCTGTGGCAAAACATGGAAAGTCCTTCATTTCTCCGCCTCCCTTTTTTGTCCCATTATACCACCGAAGCAGTCTATGAGCAAGCGGGAAGCATTTCCAGAATCAGGAAATTCTATTGTGCAATCTGCATATAGAAATACGCTTTCACTGTATTAAAAAAACAGTATACCTTCCAATCTTTTTGCAAAAATTGTAACATATTGGAATAAGCCCTTGATTTCTGGACAAAAAACTGTATAATACCAGTTGTATGGAATTCAACAGTAAAGGAGGTTCGTTCCATGAAGAAGGTCATCTGCAAGAAAACATACGACACCGAGACCGCAACGCTGATCAAGGCTTATTCCTTCAGCCAGCTGGGCGATCCCGCCGGTTACGAGGAAGACCTGTACCAGACGCCCGAGGGCCTGTACTTCCTGCACGTAGGCGGCGGAGAGACTTCCATCTACCCTGCCGAGGATATTGTCCGCATGGCAAAGACCAAGGTAAAAGACTGGATGGAGAAGCATTAACGTGATACATACCGATGGGGAGCCTGTGAAAGCAGGCTCCTTTTTTCTTGACAAAGATGATATGATGGAAGCAGATATAAGCGTTGAAGGATGAACGTTAATGCAAAAAAAATGTTTACTTCCGGTTCTGCTGGCACTGCTGATGCTGCTCAGCGGCTGCCGGTCTCAGGCACAGCCGGCACAAATTGCCGCTACGACCCTGCCCGTGTATGAATTTACCTCCCGAATCTGCGCGGATACGCCCCTCACCGTCACCCGACTGGTGACGGAAAGCGTCTCCTGCCTGCACGACTACTCCCTGAACGTCCGTCAGGTAAAGGCGGCGGAGGCCGCCGAGGTCGTCGTGATCTCCGGCGCAGGGCTGGAGGATTTTCTGGACAGTATTCTGGACGATTCGGATATCATCGATTGTTCCGACGGTATCGCCCTCCTGCACGCGGAGGAAGAACACGACCACGGTCATGAAGATCACCACCACGAGGACGACCCCCACATCTGGCTCTCCCCGGAAAACGCTAAGATAATGGCCGGAAACATCTGCACGGGACTCTCCCAGAGATATCCCGAATATGCGGACACATTTTCCGCTAATCTGGACGGACTGCTGGAAGATTTGGACGCACTGCAAAGCTATGGAGAATCCAGCCTGTCCGGCCTTAAATGTCGGGAACTGGTGACGTTTCATGACGGCTTTTCCTACTTTGCTCAGGCGTTTGATCTGACCATTCTGGAAGCGGTGGAGGAAGAATCCGGCAGTGAAGCCTCCGCTCAGGAGCTGAAACACCTGATCGGCGTTGTCCGTGAAAATGATCTGCCCGCGATTTTTACCGAGCGCAACGGCAGCACCTCCGCCGCCGGGGTCATTTCCCGGGAAACCGGCGTGACTGTTTATTCGCTGGACATGGCCATGGCTGGTGACAGCTACTTTGACGCCATGTACCGCAACATTGACACCATCAAGGAGGCATTGGGATGAATCTATCACATCACGGCGGTTCCTGCGGCCATTCCTGCTGCCTTCGGGTAGAGAATATGTCCGTGAAAATCGGAACCGACTGCATTCTGAAGGACGTGAATCTTCACGTCCACTGCGGCGAAATGGCCGCCATCATCGGCCCCAACGGCGCGGGCAAATCCACCTTCCTGAAAGCCATTCTGGGACAACGGGAGTACGAGGGCGTCATCGCCTTTTCCGAGCCGGGACAGCGAAGCAAAAAGCCCCGCATCGGCTACGTTCCCCAAAGTCCCGCTTTTGACCCCAGCGACCCGGTCAGCGTGTCCGACCTGTTCGCCTGCTGCATGAGCCGCCGCCCCGCTTTTCTCGGCCTCGGCAAGGCCATGAAGGACACGGTGGCAGAGTGCCTTTCCCGGGTACACGGAGAGGAACTGGTCAACAAGCGGGTAGGAACCCTCTCCGGCGGCGAATTGCAGCGGGTGCTGCTGGCGCTGGCGCTGGAACCCATTCCCAACATTCTCATTCTGGACGAGCCGCTTTCCGGCGTGGACGTGGAGGGCATGGAGACATTGATGGACATGCTGGACGAGATCCGCAAAAACTACGACCTGTCCATCCTGATGACCACCCACGATTTTTCCCTGCTGCCCCGGTACGCCGATCAGGTGGTGCTCATCGACCACGGCGTTCTGATTCAGGGCGACCCGCAAACCGTGCTGGATTCCGAGGAATTCCACCGCACCTTCCACATGAGAGGAGGCCGCGCATGAGTATCTGGTACGCGATTTGGGACGCACTTCCCTTTGAAATGCTCCACTGGGACTTTATGAAAAACGCCCTGCTGGCGCTGCTGCTCATGGCGCCGCTGTTCGGCATTCTCTCCACCATGATCGTCACCGGGCGCATGAGCTTTTTCTCCGACGCTCTGGGACACTCCGCCTTTACGGGCATCGCCATCGGCATTATCTGCGGCGTGGCCGCCCCCATCTGGGCGGCGGTTGGCTTCAGCGTGGTGTTTGCCCTGCTGTTTTCCTTTGTCCGCAGCCGCTCCAATCAGGCGGCGGATACCCTGATTGGCGTATTTTCCAGCTCCGCCGTTGCGCTGGGCATTTTCGTTGCCACCGTGGGCGGCGGCAGCTTTACCCGGTACAATAAATATCTCATCGGCGACATTCTCTCCGTCACGCCGGGGGAGATCGGAATGCTGGCGCTGGTGCTGCTGGCCGTGATCGTTTTCTGGATTTTCTACAGCAACCGCCTGACCCTCACCGCCATTCACCCCCAGCTGGCGTCTTCCCGGGGCATTCCCGTGGGACTTTCTCAGACGCTGTTCACCGCTGCCATCGCCGTTGTGGTGACGCTGTCCATTTCCAGCGTTGGTCTGCTGATTCTCAATTCCCTGCTGGTGCTGCCCGGCGCTTCCGCGCGGAACGTCGCCCGGAATCTGAAACAGTACCACGGTTTTTCCGTGCTGTTCGCATTTCTTGCCGGGGTCGTCGGGCTGACGGTTTCCTACTATTCCGGCTGCTCCGCAGGCGCGGCCATCAGTCTGGGGCTTGCCGCAATTTTCGCGGTCACCTTCTGTTTAAGAAAGGTCAGAGCGTAATGGATACGGTCAATATTCAGGTCATTGCCCGGATGCACAGCGACTTTGCCACCAAATTCGGCATCCCCCGGCAGAGCGGGCTGGTGGAAGCCCTCCGCTCCACCATCGTCTTCGAGCCGGAATTTCGCAATTCCGACGCTCTGCGGGGCATTGAGGACTTTTCCCATCTGTGGCTCATCTGGCAGTTTTCCGAAGCTGTCCGGCAGGGCTGGTCGCCCACCGTGCGCCCGCCCCGGCTGGGCGGAAACACCCGGATGGGCGTCTTCGCCACCCGTTCCCCTTTCCGCCCCAACAATCTGGGGTTGTCCAGCGTCCGCCTTCTGGGTGTGGAGCAGACCCGGGAATTCGGCACGGTTCTGCATGTGGGCGGTGCGGACTTGATGGACGGCACCCCGATTTTCGACATCAAGCCCTACATTCCCTATGGCGACTGCCACCCGGACGCCACCGGCGGCTTTACGGACACCGCCGGGGATTTCCTGCTGAACGTCAGCTTCCCGCCCGCGCTTCTGTCCCTGCTTCCGGAGGACAAACGGGACGCCGCCATCGGCGTTCTGTCCCACGACCCCCGGCCATCCTACCAGCGAAGCCCAGAGCGCGTCTACGGACTGTCTTTCGCCGGGTACGATATCCGCTTCACCGTGGTGGAAAATGTTCTGACCGTGAGGGAAGTCCTGAAAAAATGACAACATCCTGGCGCGAATGCTCCCGCTTGATAAAGTACAATAGGATAGACAATCGTCCGCAATTCTAACTGCCGGATATAGCTATTTCTGATAACTGTATCCGGCAATTTTATTTTTGGGGTTGACTATGCGTGTGCGAGTGTTATAATGTACTTATACATTAAGTACAATTGAAAGACGGTGGATCATGGAAATTATCATCAGCAATAACGCCAACAAGCCGATATACGAGCAAATCACATCGCAGATGAAGGCGATGATCATGAGCGGTGAACTGCAAGCTGGTGACGCAATTCCCTCAATGCGGGCATTGGCAAAATCAATTCATGTAAGTGTCATTACGGTACAGAAAGCCTATGAAGATCTGCAAAGGGACGGTTTCATAGAAACCACAGTGGGCAGAGGGAGTTTTGTGTCAGCACGGAACAAGGAATTTTATCATGAGGAACAACAGCGTATTGCGGAGGAACATTTACAAGCCGCCGCAGAAATTGGACGGACAAGCAACATTTCTCTTGAGAAATTGACGGAATTGTTGGCTTTATTCTATCAGGAGGACGAATGAGCATGGAGAATATTTTAGAATTGCAGCATGTTTCCAAAACATTTCCCAAGTCAAATTTTACATTGGAAGATGTGACGTTTTCCTTGCCATATGGGGCTATTATGGGATTTGTTGGAGAAAACGGAGCAGGAAAAACGACCACGATCGGCTGTATTCTGAATACGATCAGGAAAGACAGCGGAACGGTAAAGCTGTTTGGGCAGGAAATGTCGGACGCAGATACAAGCCTGCGTGAAAAAATTGGTGTTGTCTACGATGGTGACAATTTTCCCGCTTACTGGACGGCAGAGCAATTATCCAAAGTCATGGATGGTCTTTACACCGGGTGGGATAATTCCCTGTTTCAGAAGTATTTAGAGGACTTTCACCTGCCAGCAAAGCAGAAAATCAAACATTATTCCAAAGGAATGACGATGAAACTGGCGGTTGCCGCCGCGCTGGCTCACCACCCGGAACTGTTGATTCTGGACGAAGCGACCAGCGGATTAGACCCGGTTATGCGTGATGAAATGCTGGACGTTTTTCTGGAATTTGTGCAGGAAGAAAATCACGCAATCCTGTTATCCTCCCATATTACAAGCGATCTGGAAAAGATTGCGGATTACATCACCTTTATCCACAATGGCAACCTCATTATGACCGTATCCAAAAACGATCTGGCATATAACTATGCGGTCATGCGCTGTAAGGAAAGTCAGTTTCTCGCATTGGACCCGAAAGACATTCTTGCCTATCGGAAGCGTGATTTTCAAATAGACGTACTGGTTTCTGACGGGAAATCCGCGCAGAAAAAGTACAAGGACGTTGTGGTAGACCATGTTTCTGTGGATGAAATCATGCTGCTGTTGGTAAAGGGGGAACGGGCATGAAAGGACTCATGCGGAATAATTACTATGCGGCGTTTTCCAATGCGAAAGTCTTTGCCATTATCATGCTTTTATCGGGTGTTTCTGCTGTCGCCGTTGGCAAAAAGAGTACATTGTTGATGATTGGCTATATGCTGCTTTCCATGATTGGGCTCTCCTTCAATTCGATTGCGAGCCTGCGAAAAGAAAGCACAGGAAAATGGAGCAAATACAAGCTCACCGCACCTGTAAAGCGGTCTGCCATTGTGCAAAGTTATTTTCTGAGTTTGTTGATGTGGTTGATTGTTGGAATGATTTTTGCCGGAATTGGAGCGGCATTGTCCATCCTGCTGCATGGTTTTCCTTTTGACAGAAATACAGACATTTTTCTGCTGTTTACGGCGGGCGTTGGAATCAGTCTGTTTATGGGGGCTATCTTTTTCCCGCTGTTTTTTGCGGGTGGAGAAGAACGGAATGAGGTATTTTTATTTAGTTATCAGCCTACTGGGCGGGGTCGGGCTTGTTGTGGGACTTACAGCTCTGATAAACACTTTGTTCCCCTCCCCCATGACGGAAACGCAGGTGATCTCAGGCAGCGCAATTATTTTTGCGTGTGCGCTGCTTGCATTTGCCGTTTCCTGTCCTGTGACCGTCTATATTTATCTTAGAAAAGAATACTGAGCGAACAGCAAATCCGGCCGAATCTTGCTGTTCGGCTACCAAGCGGGCGACAGCACAGAATGCTGTCGCCCGCCGCTATTATTCAGAAAGTGGGATGATTTGTTATCCGTTATGCCCCATGGTCTCCATCTCCGCCTGATGATTTTCGATCAGTCCGGAAAGCGTCTGCACGTCCCGGAAATAATCGTACACATTATGCACCCGGCGGCGAATCTGTTCGTCAAAGTACAGACTGACCTTGCCCTTCATAACGCTCACAAAATCGTCCAGATACGCATCCAGATCGGTGTAGAACAGGTCGGTCATGTCGTAGATCACGTACCGGTCGTCCTCGTACACCTTGTCCAGCTCCATCCGGGAAAACGGGATGATGTTTCCATAGATGAACGCATACGGGTTCTCCGCCGTCAGCGCGGCACGTTCGTACACGAACAGGTAAACCACTGGGATGCACTGCCCGCCGTCCGTCTGCCCCTGATATTCCGGGAGCGCCGCCATGATTTGCAGGGACTGGTCGCTGCCCGTTCCGGAAAACGCCGCGCCCACCATCCGGTTGAATGCGTCAAGGGAATGGTATTGCTGAATCACCACCTGATATTGGATTTCTGCGGGCAGCGTCTCGTCGAACACCTGTTCCCGGGGCGTCTGGACGAAAACATAGGGATCGACCGGGTGAACGAGCGTCCCATCTGTCTGCGCCAGAAGCGCCTGCACCTTCTGCTGGTACGCAACATGCGCCTGCGTCATTCCCGGCGGCTCGTCCAGATAGGTGTCCTCAAAGTAGGATTTCAGGTCGTCGGTAATGCCGTCCAGATTCTGCGCCGGTGCCGGTTCGGGCGGCGTTTCCGGCTCTGTTGGCGTTGTTTCCTCCGCAGGCTCAGAAAAGTGGAAGAAACACATCCAGTCGTGGCCGAACAGGAAATCATGATTTGTCAGGACCAGATAGTAACCGCTCTCCTCCAGCGTCCCCCATGTGCCGTTTTCCAGTGCCTTGATGTCGTAGGCTTCCGACAAATCCACCAGCATGGTGCCGCCGGAATGCGCCGGGAAGCGGGTATTCTCGACGCACACCGTTCCTCCGGACAAAGGCTCCACTTCCCCGTTCCGCCAGCCCATGAGCTTCACCTGCTTCTGGAATTCCAGCGCCTTATCAGACCGGTTCACCACCTCTATGGAAACGATCCCGTCCCCAAGATAGGTTCCTTTCAGGGACAGATCGTCCCCGTTAAGCCCCGAAAACAGCGTCCGGGCGCAGGAGGCCAGCAGAAGCGCGCAGAGCGCCGCCGCCAACAGCAGATATTTTGTTTTCTTCGGAGATACCCGGCTTTCTACATTCAGATTCACACCGGTTTCTTCTTCAAATGTCTGCCGGATATTACGTAAATTATTCTTGGTAAATCGATTCATTCCGCACCTCCCCAGGCTTGCGACAGCTTTTCCCTGAGCAGACGCTTGCTGCGGTACAGGGAGTTGTCCACCTGCTTCACCGTCATTCCCAATGCCAATGCGATCTGCCGCGGCTTCTGGTCGTAATAATACCGCCGCACCAGAATTTCCCGCCCCGGCTCGTCCAGAGAATTCACCGTTTCCAGCAGCTCCCGCCGGGTCTCCTTGCGCATGGCTTCCTCCTGAAGCCCCAGGGTCTGCGCCAGAACGGCCTCTTCCAACGGAAGCACGCCCCGGCGGGTGATCTCCCGAAAGCGGTCAATGGCACGGCTTCTCACCACGATGCACAGCCAGCTCTTCAGACTTCCCTTTTCGGGGTCGAATTTTTCCGGATGCTCCCAGAGGTAGATGAACGTGTCCGCGACACATTCCTCTACATCCTGAGCGCACCCGACCTTCTCCAGCACCGCCCCGGCGATCGGCCAGAGCAGACGGGAGTATTTATCGATGACCGCGCTCACCGCCTGCTCGTCCCGGCGGGCGATTGCTTCGATCACGGCTTTATCCTTCACGGGCGTCACCTCACTTTTTTTGACCGGTCATACCCATAATACGGCGAATTTCTCAAAAACGCTTTTTTGCGCGGGAACGGAAAAACGCTGTCACCTTACTTCGGATGACAGCGCCTCTTCTTATAGAATCGTATACAGCCAGTAAATAAACCCATACACCACGCTTGCGGCCAGGCCGTACACGATCACCGGCCCCGCGATGGTGAACATTTTTGCGCCCACGCCCAGAACGAATCCTTCGGTCTTGAACTCCACGGCCGGGGCGGCGATGGCGTTGGCAAACCCCGTGATGGGCACCAGCGTACCGGCTCCCGCGTGCTTGGCGATGTCGTCGTACACGCTCAGACCCGTCAGCAGCGCGGACAGCGCCACCAGCGTCATGGACGCGGCCGTTCCGGCATCCTGTTTTTCCAGTCCCCAGGCGCCGTAGCAGTTCGTGAATATCTGCCCAACCACACAGATCAGCCCGCCGATCCAGAAAGCGTTCAGACAGTCGCGCCACATGGGCGATTTTGGCGCCATCCGCGCCACCAGAGCGCCGTATTGTTTTTCCGTCATGTTGAATCCCTCCGGAGGTAGCTTTCCCCGGAGAATACAATCAATTCATCATTTCCGCTTCATGCAGGTGTTTTGCCAGCCTGCAGGTGACCTCGGCGCAGCGGTGGGCGGCGATTTTTTCAAATGTGGGATAGTCCATTTCCGCGCTGTCGTCCGCTTTGTCGGAGATGGCGCGGAGAATGACGAAGGGAACGCTGTTGCGGTAGGCCGTCTGGGCGATGGCCGCGCCCTCCATTTCCGTACACAGTCCCCGGGTGTTTGCGACGATTTTTTCCTTCACCGCCGGGTCGGCCACGAACTGGTCGCCGCTGGCGACTCTGCCCACCCGGGTGTGACCCGGATTCACCGCCTCCGCCGCCGCGAATGCGCAGCCAAGCAGCGTGTCGTCGGCAGGAAACGCGATGACATCCATCCCCGGAACCTTACCGAAGGGATAGCCGAAATGGGTACAGTCAAAGTCGTGATACATGGCGTCCCGGCTCACCACCAGATCGCCGATATCCAGCTCCGCGCAAAGAGACCCCGCAATACCGGTGTTCACCAGATGGGTCACGCCAAAGCAGTCACACATGATCTGCACGCACAGCGCCGCGTTGACTTTGCCCACGCCGCATTGCACCAGTACCACGGGAAGCCCCATCAGCACGCCCTCGTGGAAGGTACTGCCCGCTTTCTTTATGGAGGCCACCTGCTCCATTTCGGAAAGCAGTGTTTCAACCTCCACATCCATCGCGCCAATAATTCCCAATTTCGTCATCATATTCTCCTTATTCCGGGTAAAACAGTCGGCTGTCGTCAATGTTCTCCAACAGCGCGGCGTATTTTCTGCCCCAATAATTTGCCATGGACAGGTTCATGTCCAGGTAGTTACCGCAATCCTTCGGGCTTGCCCCCGGCACCTCTCCCCGGTAGTCCCGGATGAAGCGGAAGCAGTCCAGCACCAGCGGAACAACGTCTTTGGACGTATAGTCCCCGGTCAGCAGGAGGTAAAAACCCGTCCGGCAGCCCATGGGGCCGAAGTAAAGCACCTTGTCTTTCCATGTCGGCTCGTTTCTCAGGTAGGTTGCCGCAAGATGCTCGATGGTATGCACTTCGGCGGTGTTCATCACCGGCTCGTCGTTGGGCTTCGTCAGGCGCAGGTCAAAGGTCGTCACCGTCTCTGCCCCCACCTTATCCTTCCGGGAGACGTACAGCCCCGGCTGCAATTTGATGTGGTCAATGGTAAAGCTGGTTATTTTTTCCATGTCATTCCCTCCGTTTTCTACGGAAAAGGATACCACATTCCAGCCGTTATTGCAAGCAAAACCGCCCGCAACCAGTGGTTGAGTCCATTTCAACCACCGGTTGGGAAGAAATTCTTCCCATATTAACGAACATTTTATAGCTTTTTTGTCCCGGTTATGGCATGATATAGGCAGTTGCAACGACTGATACCCTTCCGGCAAGGCAAAACGCCCTGCCGTGTACTTCATTTAAGGAAAAGGAGATCAATAGAATATGGAAGAAACATTGGGAAAGCGGATCGTCTTCCACCGCAAGCGTCTGGGACTGACTCAGGACGCCCTTGCGGAGCTGATGGGCGTCACCGCGCAGGCCGTGAGCAAATGGGAAAATGACCAGTCCTGCCCGGACATTGGCGCACTGCCGAAGCTGGCGGAGATTTTCGGCATCTCCACTGACGAGTTGCTGGGGGTCGAACGGAAAGAGGTTCACCCCGCCGAGATCGTCCCGGCGGACGGGGAGGAAAACGGCGTACATAGCCATCCGGAAATGACATGGGAACTGTCTCTGGACGACGGAAAGAAAGGCGGCATCGGCCTTGCTATCTGGATTTTACTGGTGGGCGGCATCATGCTGACATCCTATCTTCTGAACTTCCACGCGAAGCTCTGGGACGTAGTCTGGCCGTCGGCGCTTCTGGTGTTCGGCATTTTCGGGCTGTTTCCCCGATTTTCCTTCTTCCGGCTGGGCTGCTCCCTGTTCGGACTGTATTTTCTGATGAGCAATCTGAACTTTGCCCCCTTCCGACTGGGGCGGGAGTTTCTTCTGCCGGTTCTTCTGCTGCTGTTCGGCAGCAGTCTGCTGGTGGACACTCTTCGCAAGTCGAAAAACGGCACGCACAACAGCGGCTGCTTTTCCTTCCACCCCACCAGAAACGGCGGCCGCAAAAAAGAGCACTGCACCTGCACCGGCAATTTCTTTGACTGCGACACAGCCTTCGGCGAGAACCACTACACCATTCTCCTGCCCACGCTGGGCGGCGGCAGTGCGGACGTGAGCTTCGGCAGTTTGTCCGTTGATCTTCAGAAATGTGAGCATCTCGGCGAAAACTGCACCGTCGATCTGAACTGCGCTTTCGGCGAGCTGGTGCTGATCGTCCCCGGCCGCTTCCGGGTGGAGCCGACCAAGAGCGCCGCGTTTGCAAGCGTATCGGTTTCCGGCGCGCCGGATGACGATGCGGCAGAGGTCATCCACGTCAACTGCGATGCCAGCTTCGGCGAAATTTCCATCCGCTACGTATAATTTTATCGATTTTTCCATGCGCGGACTTTCCCCGAAACTATGGGAAGTCCGCGCGTTTGCTTTATCGCCCGGAACCCCGCGGTTTCGACCTGTTTCTCTTTTTTTACCTTTTCTTCCGATTTCCCTTGCTTTTTTTCTTTGTCGATGGTAGAATACTATTGACTATACCATAAAGGCAGGGATGAACTATGGCTAAGGACGATTTCGACATGGATTTCCATTTCGATGATGACGACTTCGACCCCAAGGCATTTTGGGACGGCGAAGACGGCGCAGATATAGATCTTTCCGAGTTTGACGACGTGCCTTCCGGCGGTGACAAGCTGGATGAAACCGTCGCCGACGGATACGACGACGAGCTGGATCTCAGCGGTCTGGGTCTGGACGATGATTCCGATGAGACCGTTGACGAGCTTGATCTGGACGATATTCTGTCCCCCAAGGCCGTTCGCCGCAATTCTCAGGAGCATGACGATTTCGGCACAAACAAACAGGAGGACGACTCGGACTTTGATGGGACGGAATTTCTGGACGACGAGGACGATCAGACGCAGGCCGCACCGGAGGATGATTCCGACTTCCAGTCCGCGCCCGAGGATGACGCCGATTTCCATGACGAGCCGGAGGATGAAGACGACTACCCGGATGAGGAAGTCGAGGACAAGCCTGCCCGCCGCCGGAAGGAAAAGCCTGAAAAGGCCTCCAAACCGCCCCGTGAGCGCAAGCCAAAGGAGCCGAAGGAAGCGAAGCCCAACGTCTTCACCAAGCTGTATGACCTTTACTTTGCTCCCCTGACGAATAAGGAAGCGCTGGAAGCACCTGTAGACCCTGCCAATCCCCGGCGTCGGCGCAGGAAGACCAAGGCGCAGATCTTCAAGGAGGTCTACCTGCCCCCGCTGATCGCCTGCGTGTGTCTGATCCTGATCCTCTCCTTCGTCATCGGCGCGATCTCCAACGCCATTGAGAAGAAGCGGGTCAACGATGCCATCAAGCAGAATGAGATTCAGGCTTCTATCAGCAATGCCCAAGCGGCGGAGGAAGAATATCAGCGGATTATGGACGAGGCCGCCGTGCTGGCCGCCAACTATGATTATGAGGGTGCCATTGAGAAGCTGGATTCCTTCCCGGATATTGCAAACTACCCCGATATGAGCACAAAGCGCGCGGAGTACGTCAACGCAATGAATTCTCTGGTTGAGTACAAGGATTATTCCCAGATTCCCAACCTCAGCTTCCACGTGCTGATCGCCGACCCCGCCCGTGCCTTCAACGATAAGGAGCTTGGCGGAAAGTACAATCAGAACTTTGTCACCATCGACGAGTTCTCCAAGATTCTGGAGCAGCTCTACGCCAACAACTACGTACTGGTGGACTTTGATGACTTCGTCAGCGTCGGGCAGACCGTTTCCGGCACCGATCAATTCGAGGCCAAGTCCATTTTCCTTCCTCAGGGGAAGAAGCCTCTTATGCTCACCGAGACCATGGTCAACTACTTCGAGTACATGGTTGACAGCAACAACGACGGCGTGGCCGACGCCGGCGGCGCGGGCTTTGCCAACAAGCTGGTTCTGGATGAAAACGGCGATATCAAGGCTCAGTATATCGACAGCTCTAATAACACCCTGACCGGCAATTACGATTTTGTCCCCATTCTGGAGGACTTCATCAAAGCCCATCCTGACTTCTCCTATCGCGGTGCCCGCGCCATTCTGGCCGTGACCGGCAGTCAGGGCATCTTCGGCTACCGCTGCAACACTTCCTACGTCAGCACCAAGGGCAACGACTTCTATGAGCAGGAAAAGGCCGGCGCTATTGCCATCGTGGAAGCGCTGAAGGCCAAGGGCTACCGTCTGGCATGCTACACCTACGAAAACGGCAAGTACCGGGATATGAACTCCGCAGGCATTACCGCCGACCTGCAGAGCTGGACGCAGCAGATCAAGCCCATTATCGGCGATCTGGACACCTTCGTCTTCGCCCAGGCCAGTGACCTTTCCGACTACACCGGCACATCCTTCAACGTCATGTATCAGACCGGTTTCCGCTACTTCATTTCCAACAGTAAAGATCCCAGCACCGAGGTGAACAACACCTACGTCCGTCAGAAGCGTCTGATGGTCACCGGCGAGACTATGGTCTGGTATAAAGAGCGGTTCACTGACAGAGGTCTGTTCGATCCCAACATGGTCGTGGACATGACCGCAAGAGGCAACAACGTTCCCAAGGCAGGTTAATACGACATTGCGCGCCGGAGAATTTCTCCGGCGCGCTTCTTTAGAAGGGATTATTATGGATATCAAAATTGGCCTTTACCGGCATTTCAAGGGCAATCTTTACGAGGTTCTCGGAACCGCGACCCATTCGGAAACCCGGGAGCCGATGGTGGTCTACCGCGCACTGTACGGCGAGTATGGCCTGTGGGTGCGTCCCGCCGCCATGTGGAACGAGACCGTAGACCGGGACGGCTATCATGGGCCAAGGTTTCAGTATATCGGGGACAAGCTTCCGGAAAACGGGTGACGCGCTCCCCTTCTAGACGCGCTGACTCCGGTAGTCTCTGGGCGTGCATTGGTAAAAGCGGCGGAACTGTTTGGTGTAATAGCTGGGGTGGTCGAAGCCGCATTTTGCCGAAATTTCCGCAATGCTTGCCGATGGCATGGAATGCAGCATTGCGGCGCTGCGCAGCAGCCGGTGCTTCAATAGATACTGCACCGGCGTATCGCCGATGGTACGGTTGAAGCACCGCAGGCACTCCCGTTCGCTTAAGTCGGCCGCCTGCGCAATGTCGCTGAGCTGGAGGGGCTCAAAATAGTGGGTATGGATATATTCCAACATTCTTTCAATGCGGACGGTGTCCGTATTTTTTTCTGACCTTTGGGTGGGAAGCTGGGGCGCGAACGCCTGAAAGCAGCTCAGCAAAATTCTGGAAAGCCGCTCCCTGACCGTAAACTCGCAGGCGAAGGCATCCGTTTCCAGCGCGGAAAAAGCAGCCTGAAAGTCTTCGGCCCAATCCTGTCTCCCCGTGCGCCAGACCGTGAAGCCGGGAAACGCCAGCAGCGGGTAGACATATTTTTTGTAAAAGGCGGTCGTGTTTCCGCCGGAAACCAGAACGTGGGAAAACACGGCGGAGTGCAGCTCGCAGAATGGGTCGCCGATGGCGTAATGGAGGATGTCGCTGTTGATAAGGGCAATCTCCCCTTTCACCAGATGGTATTCCTCGCCGGGAACCAGCAGCTTCATTGTGCCTTCCTGAATGTAAATGATCTCCAGCTCCTCGTGCCGGTGCCAGATGATAGCGTCCGTGGGAAGGTCGCTGAGACGGCACAAATACCCGGCGCAGGGAAATTCCGACGTCCCGTGAGGATTCAGTTCCCGTCTGGCCGCGTCAATGTTCAGTCCGCAATTTTGAAGTCCCATAAAAGCGCTCCTTGTCTGTTTTGTTATATTATACGGCGGTATAGCGATTGCGTCAAGCGCGTTTCGGCTGTATTATACAAGGGCAACACCGCGCAATTGCGTCTGCGAGTCTCAGCCGTCTTTTGCTCCACTTCCGCAGTTCCGAAAATGGGAAATACATACAGTATTCCTCCATTTTCGGAACTTTGAATTGGAACAAAAACCCTGCCTGAGACTTCTTGACGAATTGTGCGGTGCTGCCCAAGATATAAGAGAAGCCCGGAGGTTTTTACCATGTTTCAACTTCTGCTCATCATCATTTATCTGTCCTTCATCAGTCTGGGACTGCCGGATTCCCTGCTCGGTTCCGCGTGGCCGACCATATATCCCCAGCTCGATGTGCCGGTTTCCTATGCCGGTATCATTTCCATGATTGTTGCGCTGGGAACCATCGTTTCCAGCCTGCAAAGCGACCGGCTGACCCGGCGGCTGGGTACGGGGAAGGTCACGGCCGTCAGCGTGGCCATGACCGCCGTGGCGCTGTGGGGATTTTCCGTCAGCAATGCCTTCTGGCAACTCTGCCTGTGGGCGGTTCCCTACGGGCTGGGCGCGGGAAGCGTGGACGCTTCCCTGAATAACTACGTGGCGCTGCACTACAAGAGCAAGCACATGAGCTGGCTGCACTGCATGTGGGGCGTGGGCGCCGCCTCCGGCCCGTACATCATGGGCTATATCATGACCAGCGGCGGTACATGGAACGCAGGCTACCGCACCATCGCCGTGATTCAGCTGGTGCTGACCGTGGTGCTCATTTTCAGCCTGCCACTCTGGAAGAAGCGCCCCAAGGTCGTGGATACCTCGGGAAACGAGACGGAAGCGAAGCCCCTTTCCCTGAAAGAAATCCTGCGGATTCCCGGCGTGAAAGAGGTCCTGGCCTGCTTCTTCTGCTACTGCGCCGTGGAGCAGACCGCCGGACTGTGGGCAAGCAGCTACCTGACGCTCCACAAGGGCGTCCTCCCGGAGACTGCCGCCTCCTTCGCCAGTATGTTCTTCATCGGCATTACCGCTGGTCGTGCCATCAGCGGCTTTGTCACCATGAAGCTGAACGATACCCAGATGGTTCGTCTCGGGCAGGGGCTGATCGGGTGCGGCGTGATTATTCTGTTTCTGCCCCTCGGGGCGACCGCTTCTCTGGTGGGTTTTGTTGTCATCGGCCTTGGCTGCGCGCCGATCTACCCCTGCATCATCCACTCAACCCCGGCGCATTTCGGTGCGGACAGGTCTCAGGCAATCATCGGCGTTCAGATGGCCTGCGCCTATGTGGGCACCTGCCTGATGCCGCCGCTGTTTGGTCTGCTCGCCCAGCATATTTCCGTTTCGCTGCTGCCTGCGTATCTGCTGGTGATTCTGGTGCTCATGGCCGTCATGCACGAGAGCCTGATTCGCAAAATTGCTAAAACAAAGCAGGCCGCATAGAAAACCCGCCGCAATATTTGTAGAAATTGCCAATTGACCGATTGTTACTATCGGATGATATACTTGTGGTATATGAAAAATACCGGGAAATCAAGGAGGAATCCCAATATGCAATCCTGTTTTGACGAAGTGAAGAAAAATTTTGGTTTTGGCTGTATGCGCCTTCCCATGAAGGGCAAGGAAGTGGATTTTGAAGAAACCAGCAAAATGGTGGACATGTTTCTTGCCAATGGCTTCAACTATTTTGACACCGCCCACGGCTATCTTGACGGCCAGAGCGAGATCGCGCTGAAAAAGTGCCTGACTTCCCGTTATCCCCGGGAGGCGTACATTCTGACCAACAAGCTGTCCGGCCACTACATTGAGAAAAACGAGGACATCCGTCCTTTCTTCCAGAAGCAGCTGGAAGCCTGCGGCGTAGATTATTTCGATTTTTACCTGATGCACGCCCAGAATAAGGATTTGTTTGCCAAGTACAAGCAGATGCACGCCTATGAAACGGTCATGGAGCTGCGGGACGAGGGAAAAACTCGCCATTTCGGCATTTCCTTCCACGATAAAGCCGAGGTTCTTGATCAAATCCTCACCGAATATCCCCAAATTGAAGTCGTCCAGATTCAGTTTAACTACGTCGATTACGAGGACACTTCCGTGGAGTCCCGAAAGTGCTACGAGGTCTGCTGCAAGCACGGCAAGCCCGTCATCGTCATGGAGCCGGTAAAGGGCGGCTCTCTGGTGAATCTGCCGGAGGATGCGCAGAAGGTGCTGGATGGGCTTCACGGTGGCTCCAACGCCAGCTACGCCATTCGCTTCGCGGCCAGCTTCCCCGGCATCCGGATGGTTTTGTCCGGCATGGGCAGCACGGAAATGATGGCGGATAACTGCGGCTTTATGAAGGATTTTCAGCCGCTGAACGAGGAAGAGCGGATGGCCATTGCCAGAGTCTGCGCGATTTTCCGGGGACAAGGTCTGATTCCCTGCACCGGCTGCCGCTACTGCACCGAGGTCTGCCCTCAGGGCATTCCCATTCCCGACCTGTTCGCCTGCATGAACACAAAAAAGCAGTTCCACGACTGGAACAGCGACTATTACTACCACGACGTCCGCACCAAGAACGCCGCGAAAGCCTCCGACTGCCTCAAGTGCGGCCAGTGTGAAGACATCTGCCCCCAGCACCTGAAGATTCGGGACTTACTGGAAGACGTAGCGAAGGTGTTTGAAAAGTAAGGACGATTCATGCGCCATGGAAAGCCCCCTGTATACAGCAATCCCCCGGACATAGCTGGGTGTACGTAAGACAGTATTGCGCTAAGATTGA